>Ga0209992_10001408_pt1 | contig 25663 bp, 24 predicted proteins | sample 2SBtaG_2_FD_182564 | JGI IMG/M metagenome (GOLD analysis project Ga0209992, IMG submission 182564) | Deep subsurface microbial communities from Kolumbo volcano to uncover new lineages of life (NeLLi) - 2SBTROV12_ACTIVE470 metaG (SPAdes)... | ecosystem: Environmental > Aquatic > Marine >... | reverse complement strand
TTCGTTTAATTGATGAGGGTGCATTACAGACTGGCTCTATTGTTGAACTCGCTTCACGATTGGGTGTCAGCGACAGATACTTAAGAAGACTATTCAACGAACAAATAGGTGTTTCTCCAAAAGCTTATGCACTTTATCAGCAGTGCTTGTTTGCCAAAAAACTGTTGCACCAAACCAGTTTACCCATTACTGAGATTGCACTTGCCAGTGGCTTTGAGAGTATTCGCCGCTTTAACGATTGCTTCAAACAACAGCTTAAACTCACCCCCACTCAAATGCGCAAGCAAACGCATAAAAGCAATGCAAAACTGACACTAAAGCTATCGTATCGCCCACCATTTGACTGGCATAAGATGCAACGCTTTTTATCTGCCAGACTCATTCCAGGTCTTGAATGGATTGGCGAAAATTTTTATGGCCGTAGCTTTATTTATCAAAGTATTAAAGGACAATTCACCGCTCACCATCAAGCTGAAAAGAACCAATTCTTGGTCGAGATTAGCCTTGAAGACAATCGTGTTCTCAAGCCTGTGGTCAGTAATATTCGCCGCGTGCTGGATTTAGATGCCGAGCTCGAGCAAATAGAGCAAGACTTAACTGACGCGCTTGGCACAAATACGCTGATCAGCTCTGGGTTGCGCTTGCCCGGTATTTGGGATGTGTTCGAAGCGGGTATGCGTGCTATTTTGGGTCAACAAATATCTGTGACTGCTGCCAAAAATTTAGTGATTAAACTGGTTGAAACCTTAGGCGAAAAAGAAGCCAATGACCAAGAGACGCATTGCGAGAGTGTGCTGTACTTCCCCACAGCAGAAACCATAGTGCAAAGCGACTTAGCTTTTTTTAAAATGCCCGAAAGCCGCAAACAAACCATTGCGAGGTTTGCTCAGTTTGTAGTAAACAAACCTATTGAAGCACAAAACCCAGATAATTGGCTGGCACTAAAAGGCATCGGTCCTTGGACAGCAAATTATGCCAAAATGCGCGGCTTAAGCGACCCAGATATATTCCTCGCAACCGATCTAGGGGTAATTAAAGCACTAAAAGCACACGCTGATTTTGACTCAGAAAAAACCGCACCTTGGCGCAGTTACCTTACTTTTCAGCTATGGGACAAACTATGATGTATTGCGACTACTATGAAAGCCCGCTTGGCAGGATGGAAATAAAAGCAACCGATAAAGGAATTTGCCAGGTCATTTTCTGTGGCGAACATCAAGAGCCTGTTGTACCGTCAAAACTCATCACCCTATGTATTACGCAACTTGAAGAATACTTTGCAAACACTCGCCAAAGCTTTGATCTTCCACTGGACCCTGTTGGCACTGAGTTTCAAAAATCAGTCTGGCAAGCATTGTGCAACATTCCATTTGGTCATACTTACTCATATTTACAGCTTGCAGAGCGCCTTAATAATCCAAAAGCAGTGCGCGCCGTGGGTGGCGCAAACGGTAGAAATCCAATAACTCTGATTGTACCTTGTCACCGAGTTATTGGTGCTTCAGGCACACTAACCGGTTACGCAGGAGGCGTTGTGCGAAAACAATGGTTACTAGCACACGAATGCGTATCAGGATTTGCCAAACCGCTCGTACTGGATGAAGTGGTTAATACTCGTCAAGATAAGACGCAATTTTTGCGCTAGTCACATTATGAAAGAACGATCTGAAACTACCTGCATATCGTAATAACAAAAGTTTAGTATTTTAGGGCACTTAATTATTTGTATGGATAAAAGTAAATCAGTTCCAACGTCTCGCTTTTCTCGACTCAGTAAATTTGGCTTACTCGCCTCAAAAGTTGCCGGCAATGTACTAATAGATAGTGCAAAGTCTGTCGCCAAAGGTGAAAAACTCGATAAACAGTCGTTAATTTTATCTCCCAAAAATATTGAAAACTTAGCTGAGCAGCTCGCTCAACTTAGAGGTGCAGCCATGAAGTTGGGGCAGCTTTTATCTATGGACTCGGGTGAGGTTTTGCCTCCTGAATTAAGTAAATTATTGGCAAGGCTAAGATCTGAAGGTCATGCTATGCCCCATAAACAGCTAGTCGGTGTTCTTAAATCACACTGGGGAGATAACTGGCTCAACAAATTTTCACACATTGAGCTTAAGCCATTTGCTGCTGCTTCAATTGGCCAAGTACACAAGGCGACACTCGAAAACGGCCAAAAGTTGGCGGTAAAAATTCAATACCCGGGGATTGCAAAAAGCATAAAAAGCGATGTCGATAATCTTGCAAGCCTTCTAAAAATGAGTGGCTTATTACCCAAGCATATCGACATAGCACCACTTATTGCCGAGGCAAAACAACAACTTTTAGACGAATCTGATTATCAACTCGAAGCTTGTCACTTACAGCACTATCAAGAGAATCTTGCAAGCTTCGAGCAATTTAAGATACCCAAGGTGATTAACGATTTAACCACTGAGCAAATTCTCAGTATGGAATTTGTTGAAGGCATTGACTTAGAAGCCTGTGTGTCTTTGCCGCAAGCACAACGTGACGCCCTTGCTAGCAACTTAATCTATTTATTCTTCTTTGAGCTCTTAAAATTTAATACTGTGCAAACAGATCCTAACTTTGGCAATTATCTTTATCAGCCCGATACCGGCAAAATAGTATTACTCGACTTTGGTGCAACTCGAGTGCTTACGCAGGTCGTCTGTAATGGTTATTTTGCGCTCTTTTCGGGTGCCCTATCTGAAAACCGTAATTTAGTTGCTTCAGCCGCAGAACAAATTGGTTACTTCGATTCAGAGATCGACTTGGAATATAAACATAAAGTCATAGATATTTTTATGCTGGCTTGCGAACCCCTAAGACAAAACAAGGCCTATGACTTTGCTGCGAGTCCTCTTGCCAAACAAATTCGTGATAAAGGGCTTGAAATGAGCACCGATAAATCCAAATGGCACTCTCCACCCATCGACGCACTATTTATTCATCGTAAACTTGCAGGGCTTTATCTTATCGCCGCAAAGCTCAATGCCAAAGTGAATGTACAACAGTTGTATAAATCTTTCTTAGTACAGGCAAAACTGAATCAAAAATAATACCAATCCTCTTAATTAAGTGATCTATTTTAAGGCAAGGAAAATTCGTCGGTAACAAGGCGAAATTTTGCTATTTAGTTGTTCTAAATAAGAAGTTTTCAACGAAGTTAGCGTCAGTTTTAGTCCCTCAAAACGATTGAGTATTATTGAGGATTGCGTGTAGCATGGGGTAATCACCTAAACAAGAAGGAATACCCCGTGAATTTAAATCAGGTCACATTACCAGTTAAAAATATGCCAATCGCTGTAGATTTTTACCAAACTCTTGGCTTCAAGCTTATTGTCGATACCCCACATTATACAAGGTTCAAGTGTCCTGAGGGCGAAGCGACTTTTTCACTTGCCTTGGAGGACAAAGATTATGACAGTGGCACCACCGTTTATTTTGAAAACGAACAACTAGATGAATGGGTTACTACACTGCAAGACAAAGGCATCGAGTTTGCGCAACTCCCCACAGACGAACGTTACTTATGGCGCGAAGCCATATTACTTGACCCGTCTAACAATAAAATTAAACTCTACTGGGCTGGTGAAAATAGGTTAAATCCACCTTGGCGCGTTAACCCAGAATAGGGCTAACACACCATTTTATGAATTTCGCCATAGCTCTCAGACAGCTACCATTTCAAGATATTCTCTACCACCTTCAGTTTGTCGTTATAAACTTTTAAGCCCAAACTATGAAGTACAGCAACAGCGCTAAAAGAAGGTATGTTAACCATGCGCTTGTGCTGACTAAACATCAAGGTTAATAAGAGTCCATATACTTTTGCTGTGTTAAATTGTTTTGGTCGCTTGACCTGCCACTGATCTATGCCCTTTTTAGGTAAAGTACAAGGGATATGATCTGGATATGCCTGCCAAGGTACATTCAAAGCTTCAGGAAACGCATACTGTAAAAAGTCATGATAAAAACGGTGTTTTCTTACCCGTGAAATAGGTTGGGACAACACATGGCGTAATACTTTCCATGAATAAAATGGCAAGCAAAAATCCATTTGATAATCGTCAACTTTATCAAATGGAATAGCGAGTTGATGATGTTGATCATTCAAAAGTAGGAATAAGTAATAGGCTTTATCTAAAGGCACATCACCAAATTGCTTTAACGAGCGAATTATATTTTCTTTCAATGTTGTCTGCATATCTTCGGCACCGCGAATAATCGACTTTGGAATATACGCAAACTGCTGTGATAAATACGCATCTGCTAGGTGCTCGACATCTTGAGTTAACGCAGCTTGATACACTTTTTCAGAGTAATAAATTACCCCCAAGCCAACACTTCCGCCATTACCTGACCAAGAAAGTCCCGGACGCGTGACACGATAGTAATCCGGATGAGTGCCGTTACGCCAATACTTACCGAGCCTATCTTCAATCGTTTTTGCTTGCGTGTCTTTTACTTTGATCACATCAAGTTTGATGTTCTGACTGTCAGCTAAAGCTTGCGCACAATATAAATCTTGAGTTTTACCCTGAGAGAAATTTAATGCTGAAATGTCTAAATTTCGGCGCTTCAATAAGCAAGCAATCAGCCTTGAATTTAAACCACCTGACAGTGTAGTGAGAACATATTTGTCATTACTTAAATATTTATCAACATTATTGTCTAAATCTTGTTTTAACCCTTCTAATGCACCTTCGTAGTATTCACCCGCTTTAGCTAGTTCACACCAATCAAAGTATTGGGTTTTACGCACACCTAAACTCGACGCTTGCACACGATGACCGGGTTGAATACATGAAATCTCTTGGTAGTGGGTATGGTCAAACAGGTAATAACCTAATGTCGCATACTCCATCATACCTTCTTCATTACAAGTGAGCGGCACATTAAGTTCTTTTAACAAGCTGAACTGAGTACTGAAGATAAATGCCCCTTCATAATACATATAATAGAATGGGCGAATGCCTAGCGCGTCTGTCGCAATATCTAAACAATTTGATTGTTTGTTATAGCGGGCCATGCAAAACACCCCCTCACATGACTTCAACATATTATCGGTATAATTTTTATTTAGGGTATCTAAGTCTCTAAGCCTATCTGAAGACAGCAGTGGATGCCCAACAAGCGTTGCAATTTGCGAATCTGTTTGCAAAAAAGCACTTGGGCCAAAGGCTTGATAGTCGATTGTTGCCATATACAAAGCGCGCTCGTGCACTGAATTAAACTGACCATCAACACGGTTTTTTTCTTCTAACTTAAACTTTTCAATAATAAAATCATGCTGTTGTGTCAGCCCCGATGCACAATAAATTCCGAATAATTTAGCCATGAGGGTCACCTTGTTATCTGCTAAGTTTTTTCATTTGTTAGCTAAAACTCAAGCTTCGTACCAAGCTGATAAAAGATTTGAAAAACACCTTTACCTAAAGTTAAGTTGAGCTTTTAAACTGCGTGCCATTCAAGCAAAAAGGAAGCTAACAATGGCAAATACCCTCATACTTTTCTCTAGCGCTAATCAAACGGGCAACACGTATCGACTGACTCAAGCTGTTCGCTCACAGTTAGATGAAAATCATACCCGCTACTTTAATTTAGACTCACAGAACTATGCCGATTACAACTACCACAACTTTTATAGCCGAGATGATTTTTATAATATTGCTGAGGCGCTCTCATGGGCTGACAACATCGTTTTTGCCTCCCCGGTTTATTGGCATAGTGTCACATCTAATATGAAACGTTTAATCGACCGCATCACAGAGTTAACAGAGAACCCAGAAATTAAACATATAGGTAAAGGGCTTAAGGATAAGAAAGGGTTTGTATTGACAACTTCTGCTAGTAAAGAAGTTTGCCCTGTTTATGCTGGTTTTTTCGAGAAAGTATTCAGCTATTTCGATATTCACATGACCAAGCTTTTACACTTAGATTGCAGTAAAGCGCTTACCCTGCCAGAGCAGCAGATCAAAAATTTTGCACAGCTGTTAAAGTAGCTTGTACCTATTTTAATTTTAACAAGGAATACGAATGCACCAGTGTTTTGTCTCTTTATCGCGCTCTTTAGCTGCAACATTGTTAATTTCAATGACCGCCTTTGCCAAAACAAATACTTTTTAGTTATCCAGTAACGATATCAAAGTTGGAGAAGTGCTTAGTTCAAAACATGTTTATAAAGGCTTTGGCTGTGATGCTGACAATCTCTCACCTCACCTTGTTTGGTCTGGTGCACCCAAAGATACCAAAGCTTATGCTGTATTTGCATAAGATCCAGATGCCCAAACAGGAAGTGGCTGGTGGCACTGGCAACTCGTAAACCTACCAGCTAATACTACTAAGTTAAAAACTGGTGTGGGAATATTAGATAATACGCTCTTGCCTCAAGGCGCGATACAGATCAATAACGATTTTGGCGGTGCTTGCCCGCCAAAAGGACATGGCCCGCACCGCTATCAGTTCAAAGTTTTCTCGCTAGCCAAGCCGCTTAATGTGTCTGGAAATACCAAAAGTGCCGTTGTCGGTTATATGGTAAATGCGAATATGCTTACCAAAGCGAGTATTGAAATAACCTATCAACGAGATTCATTAAAGCCCATCACTTTAATTTAAATAACGACTCTAAAGGCATATCAAAAAACTTAGCTATTTTTAAAGCAATCACCACTGACGGTGTAAAACGACCAGTCTCAATAGTACTAATTGTTTTACGAGAGACTCCCACAGCATCAGCCAACTGCTGCTGTGAGAGTTTATTTAGCACCCTTACTGAATGAATATCATTCTCTAATTGTTCATTCATCTGATTTGTTTAGACCATATAAAACAGGTAACGCATAGCATACAAACATCACCCCAACCACTAACGTCGCAAGTGCCTTAGCAGAAATGCTATCAGCAGGAAAACTCTCTGAAATTAAAGAGGATATGTTTGAAAATAGAAAAGGTGAAAGAGTAAAAATCACACTATGGAAAGACCATTTAAACCCTAATAGATTCAGATGGTTTAAGTATTCATCTTCAAAACTGGCCGTCCAAAAATTACGCTTCTTAATGCTAGACATCGTTGTAACCACTTTGCACATTAAATAGATGAAATACACTGACAAACCAAGTTTTGCTACACCATAAACAAATGTTAAAGCCTTAGATGATTGAAAGTCTAAAAATGGCTCTAAGCTCGCTGAGCAAAAAAGTAGGCCCATCACAAGCGCTAAGTAAGCGTGCCAAGTAATATATTGAAGTTCTCTTTCTGAGTTAGAAACTGCAACCTTTTCCATATTCAACTCCTTGTTGATATTTATAAAATACACAAAATGTAACCTTAAGGTACACATTGATACCTTAAGGTGTCAAGAATAAAGTATAGATATGTATCTCTTGCTGGCACTCAAGCACCAATAAACAAGTAATTTCAATAAAACATGACTGACTCTTATACAAGATGCAGCTTTGCCACAAGTTTGAAAAATAAATTATTTATAATAGTCTTTGTGTAGTATATTTTTTTAAAACTGATTAATACTTACAAGATAAGTAAGTTTGGATATAAAAGATGTTTTTGAACCAACTTTCCGTCAAAGCAAGACTTGTTTTACTTATTGCGTTACCTTGTATCGCTTTCCTTTTACTTGCAGCAGTGACGATATTGCTCACAGGTAACCTAGTTGCTGGTATTCAAAGTATTAATAACGACAGAGTAGTGCCGCTCAAACAAATTAAAGTTGTATCTGATAACTACGCAGTGAGTATAGTTGATAATTTGCATAAATATAATGCAGGATTAATGTCTAAAGCCAAACTACTTAAGTCTATAAAAGATGCAGAAAACTTAGCCTCGTCACAATGGACAGCTTACCTTAAAACAGAACTTACACCTGAAGAATCAAGGCTAATAAGAAATAGTGAAGCATTATTTGATGATGTAAAAACGAAAGTAGAAGAGTATAAGTCTTTACTAAGATCTGACAGAGCCTTGTCTGAATCACCCTCACAATTTGTTAAAGAGCTTTACGCTACATTTGATCCATTTAGTTCAAGTTTAAATGCGCTTATAGATCTTCAACTTGATACCTCACAACAATTTTCAGACCAAGCTACTGCGGACTATGAAAGAGAAAAACTGATCCTAGTTACAGTATGTATCATTCTTTTTGCAATTGTCATTTTCTTAGCCTTTGCCATCAATCGTTCTATTACAATTCCACTCAATAACATAAATCAAATTATGGCCAAGATTGCTGATAATACAGACTTAACCCTTCGTGTAAATGAAAACGGTCATGATGAATTTGCTCAAACTGCATCGAGTGTAAACACCATGCTTGCTCACTTTAATGCATTAATTACTGAGCTACTGAATCTTGTGACTAATTTGCGCTCACAAACTGGAGGGCTGTCTGAAAATAGTATATCGATCGCCAACAGTACTGAGCAACAAGAGCAACAGACAACTATGTTAGCAACGGCCATTACTCAAATGAGTGCGGCTATTAAAGGTGTTGCAGATACTGCAGTTACAACATCACATAAAGCCAATGAATCAGATGCTTTAGCTCAAGCAGGTTTACAAAGCGTTCAGGACAATATCCAAGCCATTAATCAGTTGCATGAATTACTCAACCAAACTAAAAGCGATATAGACTTATTAAGTGGTAAAACCAACGAAATTAATAGTGTCGTGCAGATCATTCAAAGTGTTGCCGAGCAAACCAACTTGCTTGCATTAAACGCTGCAATTGAGGCTGCTCGAGCCGGAGAATCTGGCCGCGGCTTTGCCGTTGTGGCAGATGAGGTGAGGCAATTAGCGCACAACACGCAAAAAGCAACAGAGCAAATAAGCGAAATGATTGTATCACTGCAGGATGCGTCAAAGCGCACTGTAGATAGTATGGAGCAAGCAGCCAATCAAACAGAAAAGAGCGTCTCTATCGCTGCTGGCTCTGCTGATTCAATACAAAGAATTACCTCGGCAATCTCAGAAATAGCAGACCTAAATATTGTTATATCGACTTCCACCGAGGAGCAAACAACAGTAGCAAATGAAGTCGCCGAAAACATAAACCAAATCACAACCACTATTAAGAGCGTGGCAAATAGTGCCTCTGAAAATGCACAAACCAGCCAAAATCTTAATGACATTTCTAACGAACTAGAAAAAGACATTAGTAAGTTTAAGGTTTAGGCACCGTTCTTTTAGATAGTTTGCTTGCAAAAGACTATTTTTCAATGCTGTTCATTCAGCATTGAAAATAGTTGGTTAGTCTCCAATTTATAGCCAATATTTGGTAATCATTTAAAATGGGTAACTATCAAATTTTATTGAGTTTATAACGTGATTAAAGCCATTCTAGTATTTGTTTCAATTATCGTATTTGTGCTTGGTGCGATTATTTTAAGTAACAACTTTAGTAATCTAAAGTATGGCGATGCGTCTTTTGTATATGAAATTTCGAGTGTTGATAAGTCTATTGAAGAGCAAGTTCATCAATATTTAATTGATCAAAAAGTCTATGAAGGCTTACAAGGTGAAGTGATGCTCCTGAAAAGAAGCAAAGCAGGCGTGTGGATTGCTAAATTTCCCGTTTATCAGGGCGGTGACGTTGCACCTGAAGTATTAAAAGACCTACAAAATCTGAGCTTAGGCATAATGCGATCAGTTTTAAATAATGAGCCGCTAGAAATACATATTACAAATAGCGGTTATCAATCAGTACAGTTTTTCAAAATCTAATGCTTTAAGTTTATCTCTTTAAGAGTATTTAAGTACGGTTATTAAGGCCTAGGTCAAATTGCGTCCTCATGACGATAAAAGGGACGCGGGTCGTTACTTCTGAGAAATAAATTCAAGCTTTTCTTCTAACTTTGCAATGAGTGAAACCTCGTTCTCAGTGTCATCATTTAACCCAGCTAACAAAGTCATAAAGTACACGTCCATTAATAAATCGGCATACATCAATTTTTGCTCATTTCCAAATACCAGTTGATGCTTAAAAGCATTCAATTGTGGGTCAAGTGACTGGCTTTGCCATAAGATTTCTTTAAATAAGACTTTACTAAACTCTCGTTGAGATAAATAAAACGGATACAGTGCAGAAGCAAAATGCAAAAGCCTGTCAACGGGTGTTGTTGATATGTCTGACTTAGCTGTTTCTATTAATAAATTACTTAATTGAGTTTCAAGACCTGATTTGAGTAAATCGAGTTTATTTGAGAAGTGACTAAAAACGGTCCCCGTAGCGACACCTGCTGCTGCGGAAATATCTCTAGTACTGGTTTTTTCATAGCCATTTACAGTGAAAAGCTGCCATGCAGCGGTTAAGATCCGCGATCTTGTTTGTTCTCGTTTTGACACCCTACCTCCTAAAATCTCGCGTCATTAAAGCAAGTTTAAAAAAAAATGCCAAGTTCTTATTGAAAATTGAGCGTGCTCAACATTATTATGAGCACGCTCAATTATATTTGGAGATTACCATGGACTTATTTTTTCGCATTATAGGTGCTTGTATTTTTTTACCATTTATTGGCTTTTACAGTTATATACTTGGACCAATCCTGAAGCTTATTTTGTTACCTGGGGGGCTGTTGTTACTTCTACTTATTTTAGGCAAAGAGGACGGGATCGCTCCTTTGATTGAAGCTTTTAAAACTAAAACGAAGACACGAGAGGGTATTAAAACGTGATGACGTTAAAGCACTAACATTTAACCTACGTATCAATTATTACAGGAACCGAAATAACATGAAAATCACCTCGCCAGGGTCATTTATGCTAATAAGTGTCGCAGCACTTGCTCTTTTCACTGCTTTGTCTCATATGTCTTGTATTGTGCTAGGCCCAGAGTGCTATCGTGCCCAAATGGCGCCTGAAGCACTCATTGAACTCTCTAAATCAAAACCATGGCGAGCAGCTTTCGAAACGATTTTGGTATCACTGCTGTTTGTTGCAACCGCCATTTTTTGTTTGTCAGGCGCTGGGGTGATAAGAAAAGTGCCATTATTAAAACCAGCCATAATTTCGTTCTCTGTAATTTGTACACTTAGAGGGATTGCCACTTTGCCTTTGAGCATACTCTTTCCAGAACAGGTGACACCATTTTCTATTATTGCTGGCACTTTATGGTTTTTCGCAGGCACACTTTGTATCGCAGGCTATCGTTTAGTAAACAAAGAAAGTACTTAAGTACAGAAATAGGAAAAGCATACTAATACACCTTCAACGTTTACTTTGTACAAAAAAAGCACTAACTTGTACCTGGTAAGTAAAAGGAGTTATGATGAATAGAGCGATATTTACACTAATAGTGAGCTTTACTCTTATTGGGTGCGGATCTGATAAGACTCAACCTAACGATATCCCAATTGACCATTCTGATAAACTTGAGGCAGTTTCACCTCTGCCTAATACACCTCAACTTAAACCAGACATTGTATACAATGAACAGTTAAGATTAGACATAGAACAATTTGTCAAACTGGCTCATACAATTCAATACTTCTACCCTTCAGAAACAGCCCAAAACTCCAACTGGCCTCTGTTTATTGCTGAAAGTATTGTTGAATTAAGCCAAACTCCTCCAACTGAGAGAGCCGATAAAGGGCTACTTTTACTCAGACAAATTGCGCCGTATTTAGCAAGAAGTCAATCACAATTACCCGAAGTAGCAGATGACACTCTAGTCTCTACATGGATACAAAACGCTCCATTAAATCAAGATGTATATACACGTACCCTTTTGACAAACGATTTTGTCGATTTGAGAAACCGAAATTACTTAAGCAACGAACGCATTGCAGAAGTAGGATACTTTCAAGAACCTTTGTACTTTCCTTTGTATCTTCCTGAAAATTTAGAATTGCAGGGGCAAATCTTTCAACAGTTGGGCCGCTGGCAGATCTCAGAAGAATTCAAACATACTGAAGTTTGTATGGCTTCAGTTTCTAGTATGTGGGCAGCCATCAATCATTTTTGGCCTTATTTCGACCAGGTTCCGGTAAACTGGCAAGCCAGCTTACCTAATTTACTTCAGGCTTGTGAAGAGAATGATTTCATTCAAAGAAGAGCAAAAATATATACTGAGTTCACCAAACTAAAAGACAATCATATTATTATTGCTTTGCCTACTCCTGAGCAATATTTGAAAAATAAATATATCCCTTTTTTGTATGAGCTTATTGAAGGTAAAGCGATTGTCGTTCGAGCAGAAGAAAATCAGCAGACTGGCGTAGAAATTGGCGATGAAATTTTAAAAATTAATGACCAAGACATACATGAGTACCTAGAAGAAAAGGCTGTTACTTCACTGAAGAACGACCTACAACGTAAAAAAGTCCCAGCCTACACAGATGTATTTACTGCATCTCTTGATAGCACTGAGTATCAAATTAAAAAACCTGATGAACAAACCCTCAGAGTTCAAGTAGCGCCAAAACCAATAGAAGCGCTAACGAATTTTCATGGATTAAGATATGTGCCAAGGCGCAATGAAAAAATAGCAGCGCTTTCAGAAGGCTTTTACCGCCTAAATGTTTACAATATTTCCAGTAGTGATACCTCTGGTTTATTAGAACAATTACAAGATGCCAGAGGCATTGTACTGGATATGAGGAATTACCCCACAGATTGGCACGGTTGGCAAACCGTTTTGAGTTGGTTTATAAAGAGAACAGCCACTAATGATACTATTTCTTATTCATGGCAAGGTGCGCCTAATCAAACAGATAGTAAACTCCAGCAACTATCACAAACCATCCAACCAGCTGAGAATAAGCTTAATATTCCCGTGATTGCACTTTCTTCAAGATATAGCCAAAGCTCAAATGAACATAGCTTAATTTTTGCAAGAAGTGGCGGGATCCCAATACTAGGTGAGCCAACATCAGGTATAAATGGCAACATAATTGAAATGGACTTATTCGGAGGATTTAACCGCAACTCCGCTCAGGGTATCACTTTCATATATACAAATATGAAAGCCAACCGATTAAACGGTGATGCACTTATTAATGCTGGTATTGAGCCAGACATATTGGTACCAAGAACTATTCAGAGCCACCGCGATCAAGTTGATAACCAATTGACTGCAGCCATTGAATATTTGCTGCAACAAATCGATAAATAACCTTATAAACCGTTGGCTGTATACTCTTTTATAGCCAACTGTTGTTCCTCTCTAACCCTTAAAGAATTGAATTTGGATAAATAAAAAATTTAGTGCCTCATTAATAAACGTTAAAAACAAACCTGCTGACGAAACTAACTTGCAACAGAATTGCACCTTACATACCATCGAATTAGATATTTAGTTTTAGAAGAAGCCAATGCTATGTTTAAAAAACTTGCTTTAATAATCGCTCTTTCAGGAGTGAGTGCTCAATTAGCAGCAAAAGAAGCCGATCAAGGGCGCGAAATAAAAAGTTTACCCAATGTATTGTCATTTAAAGAGCGTGTCGCGCCAATAAATGACATGGTGACAGACAGACTCGACAATTTATTGCCAAAGCTGATGCAAGAAGCCGATCTAGATATGTGGCTGGTGATTAATCGCGAGTACGGTGAAGACAAATTATTTTATACACTAGTACCGCAGCCCACTTTTGCTGCCAGACGCACCACCTTGCTCGTTTTTTCAAAACAACCAGATGGTAGTGTTGAGCGGTTCAGTGTCAGTCGCTACCCGATCGGCGATTTATATCCAACTGTTTGGGAAGGCGGCAGCAAATCGCAACAGTGGCAGCGTTTAGCTGAGGTCATTGCTAAGCGTGATCCGAAGCGTATCGGTATTAATATCAGTGAAGACTGGGCGCTCGCTGACGGATTAAGTGTTGGTTTACACAACAAGCTACTCGAGAATTTACCTAATAAATACCAAAAGCGTTTGGTCAGTGCAGAAGACTTAGTGATCCGTTGGCTTGAAACGCGCAGCGAAAAAGAACTTCAAGTCTACCCTACCGCTGTTACATTGGCTCGCAGAATTATTGCAGAAGCTTTCTCTAATAAAGTCATTACGCCTGGGGTGACGACCACCAATGATGTCGCTTGGTATTTACGAGAGCGTTTTGAAGCGCTGCAGCTCAGACCGTGGTTCCAACCTTATGTGAATATTCAACGCCAAGGTGACAAAGTAGACAAAGACGCGCCATTTTTAGGCGAATATAACCGTGTAATCTTACCGGGAGATATCATTCACACCGATGTAGGAATTTGCTATTTAAACCAGTGTACCGACACACAAGAGATGGGCTACGTCTTAAAACTAAATGAAACCGATGTACCAGAAGGCTTAAAATCAGCCTTGAAATTGGGTAATCATTGGCAAGATATTCTCATCCGTAATTTCAAAACAGGTTTAACGGGAAATCAGATTTTAGCCAATACCATTAAGCAAAGTGAAGCTGAGAACATTATCAGTAGCACCTACACTCACCCGCTGGGTTTTGTTGGCCACGCACCGGGCCCAACCATTGGCATGTGGGATAACCAAGACCCGACCCCAGTTCAAGGTGATTGGAAATTATACCCAGATACTGTGTATGCCATTGAAGGTAATGTGAAAATACAGCTACCTGAATGGGATAACCAATGGATCCAAATCAAGCTAGAACAAGATGCGGTATTTGATGGTAAGACTGTCTGGTACTTAGCTGGTCGCCAAACTAAGTGGCATTTGATTAGATAACCATTCAATTTGTTGGTTTATTAAGAATAAATGTATAGAAACTGGCAACCTGTCAGTTTCTATACATGCTAGCAATTGATGTCACCAATACAAATGTAACTAGAGTCGAATATGTATAACGCTTTTTTACAAAAAGCCTTTGAGATGCGAACAAATACATAGATACCTCAGCATAAATGTTTTGGGGTTTAAAATGGGTATCCTAATTAAATCCCAGCAAAATCTTGCTCATCTTTGAGAATGGCTTTTCGCTCATTACCACGTGAGGTGACATGATAAAGTACACCTGAAAACTCCAAATGTAATGGCCTACTCATAACTTTCTCATAAAAAATAAAAGGTTAACTTAATATAGTTAACCTTTCTGATAGTGCACAATGCAAGACCTGATCCCGTTACTTCGAAGCTCATTTTTCAAATTTTTTCTCAAGTGTTATCAATTCATTCAAAAACTCTTTTGCATCGCTATGACCTAACTCTTTTGCTATTGATGAAAGCCTTTTAGCTTCTTCTAAATTTTGTTCTTGAAAAAAAATAACAACTGCTAAGGCCAAGATACCTGCAGCATTATTTGTACTTTCGGCATGCCTTAAAAAGTTTTTTATTTTTTTATAGTCGATTTCTGACAAGGTACTTTTTTCATTTTCAGTCAAGTTACTCATAAACTCAGTTGCCAAATTAATTCCTAGTAAAGTACTAGCTTGCCTATTACCTTGCTTTGAAGAAGTTTCAAGCCACTTATTAGCAAGCTCAACATCTTCATTAACAAAAATTCCGTTACTAATTATAAAGCCCAGGAAGTATTGGGCTTCATGATCTCCTCTTCTCGCAGCCTCAACCAAAAACTTTACTGCTTCGGTAGCTTTATCTGATAGTGTTTCAGTAAATTCATAAAACACCATGTAAGTAAATACCATTGATCTTGCATGGCCTAATTTAGCTAAATTACTAAATTTTTTATATGATTGAATTTCTGAAAAGTCAGAATTACGTTTTTTATAATAGGCCATAGCATTGTTAAATTGCTCCATATTGTTCTCATTTGCTACTACTATTGTTGAAATCAAAAAAACACTCATAATTATTAAAAATCTCATATTATTTAATTCCATTTGGGTTTGCGGCAAATCTAGTTGCTTCAGAATGAATCATAAAGAGCTTTTGTACATTATCATAAGTGCAAATGGGTCACCCATTATTTCTCATTGAGCACCTGTATAAACTCAAATTCCTCTACCATCGTACCTATTAGAAAATTTCATTTTCCAAACTCACATGGATAGCGTTAATTTATTTACAATAAATTTACACAAGGCACATCAAGGAATGGTGGTCGTATTCTGCCTTGTATTTAACCAGCCAGCAGGTTACTGCGAGGCATATAAAACAACAAAAGGAATTAATAACATGTTGAAAACAACACATACCCTAGTTGCAGCTGTTGCAATGGGCCTTTCATCACTTGCTTCAGGCGGGGCATTGGCAAGCAGTGGCGACCTTATGGTTAACCAACCTAATGGGGTCGTTGTCGGTTATTGGCATAACTGGTGTGATGGCGCAGGATACAAAGGCGGTAATGCGCCTTGTGTTACGCTTGAGCAAGTTAACAGTCAATATAACGTCGTCAACGTCTCATTTATGAAAGTATATGACCTTGCGGAAGGACGTATTCCCACCTTTAAGCTCGACCCTAAAATTGGATTATCTGAGCAAGGCTTTATTGCCCAAATTGCGAAGCTAAACAGCCAAGGCCGAAGTGTATTGCTTGCCCTAGGTGGTGCTGATGCGTTAATCGGATTAAAAACCGGAGACGAACAAGCATTCGCCAATGAGATCATTCGCTTAACTGATAAGTTTGGTTTTGATGGGTTAGACATTGACCTTGAACAAACAGCTGTTACTGCAGACGATAACCAAACGGTGATCCCTGCTGCACTGCTCCTTGTAAAAGATCACTACGCAGCGCAAGGCAAAAACTTTTTGGTGACCATGGCACCAGAGTTTCCTTATTTAACACAGGCGGGTAAGTATATCCCTTACATCACCGCATTAAATGGCTATTACGACTGGATCAACCCTCAGTTTTATAACCAAGGTGGTGATGGCGTATATGTTGATGGTGTAGGCTGGATCGCGCAAACCAACGAATCGCTAAAACAAGAGTTTATTTATTATATGTCTGATTCTCTTGCCAATGGTACTCGTGGCTTTCATAAAATCCCACACGATAAGCTGGTTTTTGGTATTCCAACCAATAACGACGCTGCAGCATCGGGTTTTATTCAAAACCCAAATAACCTATACAAGGCGTTTGATCAGTTAAAACAACAAGGCCAACCACTTAAAGGTGTGATGACGTGGTCGGTTAACTGGGATATGGGTACCAACGCGGCTGGTAGCGCATACAATCAAGGCTTTATAAAAAGCTATGGCCCATTTATTCATGGCCAAATTATAGATCCACCCAAAAATGCACCCGTATTCAGTGGGACAACTAATTCACGTGTTCGTCAAGGTGATGCATTCGACGCGTTCGCGGGTGTCAGCGCTACCGATAAAGAAGATGGCAACTTAACCAATAACATACTGGTTTCTGGTTATGTTGATACATCAGCAACAGGCCAATATGTGTTGGTGTATAGCGTGAGTGACTCTGCTGGCAACGAAACTAAGGCAACCAGAACTGTTGAAGTGTATAGCAACAAACCTGTATTTAGTGGTGTTAGCGATGTGCAACTGGCTATTGGCTCGAGCTTTGATTCCCTTGCAGGTGTCACGGCCGCTGATGAAGAAGACGGTGACTTAACCGCAAATATCACGGTTACAGGCAGCGTTGATACTAATACAGCTGGCCAATATCTACTGACTTATAGCGTGTCTGATAGCGCACAACAAACAACGACAGTCACGCGAACAATTACCGTGTCTGATGCGTCATGTGCACAGCCTTGGGATCGAAATACCGTGTATTTAGCAAATCAGCTTGTAAGCCATAAAGGCGATATTTATAAAGCAAGTTGGTGGACCAAAGGTGAAGAGCCTGGCACAACCGGTGAATGGGGTGTTTGGAAGTTAGCGAACAGCGCTTGCAAATAAAGTAAACTTAGGTGATGGGCTAAAGCATTAGTCTGTCACTTTTAACACCACTGATCTTTCTATAAACACTTTCATCAATATCAAAAGCGTCTACGTCCCCAGAATTAACTACCTGAGCCATTGATTTTGACCCATTGATTTTTATTTTTTTTGAATTTTTTGGGTGATCGGTTGCATTTTAAGAGTCTACTTAAGGTGCCTGCCCTTTGTTTTGCGGCTTTTTTCCGCAATTAACAACTCAACATTTTTTCTTTTTTTAAAATTAACTTAAATATTTTAGATGTATTTGACTGTTCAGTAGCAACAAAAAAACAAAGCAACAATGCTGTTAAAACAACCTTGTTGAATGAGGATTACTAGGCAGCAGCAGAGATCTATATATGCCATTGTTAATTTTTTAGACTAAATTTTTTACGGTACCCTCTTTTTAATAAAGCAGTATCATGCCTTGGTATCCCTTAATTTCAATTTGATTGACATATTTGCCAATTTTCCCTTGGCGATCAACGGGTCTCATTGGTTGCTCTAAGGTGATTGTAATAGGCTCTGCCGAGTAATAGTCCTGATTGCGACCAAAGAAATCAGTGCGGTATAACACTCGACCATTTTTGAACTCTCGCGCTAGCACCATCTCTTTCGGTCCCCCCTTCACCACTTGTAGCTCAGATTGATATAGAAAATAAACGTATGTCGGCAATACCTCTACCTTACCATTTGGCAGATCAACATGAAGCGCAGCATTCGAGGTTGAGTCACCGACAATGGAATAATCTGCTGGAGCGGGAGTGTGTGTCGACAACATCAATGGGATCGGTTTAAAGCCATCCGGTATTGCATTTGAGGGGTCGCCCAAGTCAATGGCTTGCAATGCAGTTGGTTGATAAGCAATATTTTTTGCGACATCACTTTTCCAAAAGTTATCAATAGTTGTTTTTCCGCTCCCATAATTAAAACTCTTGTTCCACTGATTAAAGTAGCTCCGCTGGGGGTGATAATTTAGATAGTAAGCGACTAATGTAGAGTACTGATCCTGTTGCCAGTTCGCTGCCGTATTCCCTAAATACTGCACGCGACCATAACGCGTGGTTGCTTGAAAAATCACTCGTCTTTTTTGTGCCGCTAAAGCTGAGTTGTCCCAAAATTTGGCAATACCTGCATAACCACTAAATCCAGTTGATGGAAAAAGGTAATGCTCCCTTAAATAAAGAGAGCCCGCCTCAATCAGATGAGCTTGACCATTACGTCCATACAAATTAGCTGTGCCTATGTTTAGGCCAATGTGTGCTCCACTTTCACGCTCAGCAAGACCGTTAAGAAAGCCCGCAAATTGCTGCTTATAAAGTGCATCCGCCTCTTCACTGTCGACCACTAAGCCTAGTTCGGTGACTAAACCACCAGAATATACGGTAAATTGATTCGCCCCTATCAGCTTATTGGTGTCATCATTATAGGCACCACTTAGCCCCTGCTTTGCCCAATCAGTATGGTAAACACTATGTATTGCATCTAGAAATGGAGGATACGCAATGTTAGTCACGGCCCAAGAGGAAGCTTTATTCCACATGCGCCCAAACGGGATCACCCTTGACTCCCAACGAAAGCGCGCAGTTGCATTCTTATTGTGGCGGTTTTTGAACTCGGTCAATGACAAATAGTTATCTTGGTTTAAGTCTGCCTTTGCATCAAAACCGCGGATCTTTCGCCAAGCATGAACTTCTCGACCATCCGGTGTATGAGTGGGGGCGTCATCCAACTTGACCACTGAAAAGGTGTTTTCCAGTTTTACTTCCTTGAGTCGAGGGCGCGTATCTTTTTGATTACCTTGCCAGCGAATACGCACGACATACAAGCGCCCGCCATCTCGAACAAAAGTCGAGCCAAAATATTGCCCACTACCATAAGTCGCACCAGAGCCTTCATGCGTGGTTGCACGTATCCAATCACTTGGCATATGCCAAATCACATTTTGATCTTTGGTCATATTGAGGGTTTTGTCTTTCTTAATATCGAGTTTAGACCACTTAATGACTTGCCCATCGCTGTCAGCTGCGGAAGGGTACTCAATTGAAAATGCGCCGCCTTGAGCAAACTGACTAAACTTCAAAAAAAGTCGGTCAAACATTTCACTATGGTAAACGTAGAGCGCACCACCTTTGAGGTGATTTTCGAACACATCAGCATCCCAAGGAGGAGACTGATACAGTAAAAATCCCGCATGATCACTACTGGTGGTGTAGCCAACAATCATCGGTTTTCGATTTAATAGTGTGTTTTTACCATGGCTTGGATCGACTTCAGCGATAATGGTGTCTTCGGCAAAATGCAAAAAGAAATCTTCGTAATCAACATCATGCTCCTCGGCATAATGGCGTAGTTGATTTTCAAGATGCCCACAGTTTAACTCCAGTTTCTGATTGTACATATAGCCAATCGCCTGAGTACGCTTGTTATCACTGCGGTTCAGGTAGGCGCCAAACACCAGTTCACTATGTTCTATCTCCCAATCAACAACATCTCGAGCAGAAAGCGTACGCCCTTGCAAATCTAGACTCGGCTCATGAAGCCCCGGCAGTACCAGTGCTGAACCCGCCACCGCAGTCAATGTAGGGAGCATAACGCAAATACCATAGACTAATAATGCTAACCGCTTGTTTTTCATTATTCTCAACTCAACATAAAACGAATATTGGTCAAACCGATTCTCAAAATAAGAAGCAACACTAGATTTAAAACGCAAATATAAAGTATTGGTCAAAGAGCTCACCACATCAAAAAATGCAACCTTTCTCACATTAAGTATTCGTATTATGATGGTTAACCTTGTAACAAAACTTATCCAGCTAGTTCTCCAGACTGCCCCTTTAACACAAACCGCGATATACTCTGTTAGCACTTATCTGTTAAAGGCTACTTATGAGCGATTCAACTCCAGTCACCGTTCCGCGCGATCCTATGGAACGTTTTAATCTCTTTTTCAAAAAAACTGCTGAGTTAAAAATGATTTGGTTGCTGATTGATGAGCATGGCAGCGTACTACTCAACACAGACGATGAAGAGTGCGTACCAGTTTGGCCAACACAAGAGCATGCCTTGCAATGGGCAACTGAAGAATGGGAAGGTTTTACAGCAGAGTCAATTTCAATTGCAAAATGGAAAAGCCGCTGGACACGTGGCCTTGAACAAGACGATTTATCTATCGTTGTCTTTCCTGATCCAGAAGGTGAAGGTGTGGTGCTCTACCCAGATGAATTTGAGTTTGAAGTCTTAAAACGCGAACGTCGTTAAAACTGTACTTCATTACACCTCATTTAAGGCGGCGCTTGCGACGCCTTTTTCGTTTCAATAACGCTTTATTCAGCTTTTCTTTCTTTTATTAGGTCATAGATGTAAAACAGATAACCAGAGAAAAAAACCAGCATTATAGAAAGTAAAAAAAGGATAATTTTTTTTATATTTGAACTGGCAGAAAATGTTCTAAAGAACGCATAACTCCACATTACTAAAAATATTACTAAAAATATTGCCTTTTCTAAATCTTTGAAATTTGAGTGACCATCATATCCAAGCTTATCAAATACAGTCACTCCGATTAATTGAGCAAGAAATGCATAGATAAATGTCCCCCAGAAAAAAGGACTCCAATATTTTCTTCTATTCATAAGCCACTAAAAAAACGATTTTTTTAATATTTAAATTATATTTAAAACCAGAATCAAGAGCGTGAATGTTTGTTTCAAAAAACACTTTTTTGATTAATGCTAACCCTTCTATCGTCCTTACCCAATTGACTAAAATTTTTGGGTCTTTCAGTTGGTTTACATCTTTCACCCGAAATAGTATTGATATAGCTTTAAAAAGACAGCCATTTTTTCTCTTCCTGCTTAAAGTGACTTCTCGCATAATTGCATAAGCTCTGCAAAAGTGGCTTTCAGGTTTTTTGGTCGCTCGATTTTGAAACAAGACCTTATTACTTCTGGCATAAATAGCCGGTTAGGTTTAAATATTTTATATTTTTTTCCTACCTCTTTACCCTTCAAATCAGCCCGATAAGTCAAATCGTGTGATGTATATATTGACTGTATATCAATAATTAAACCTTCAAACGAAACTGTAAAAAATCGAAAATAAGTCATATCTTCGATATGATATGGAACCATGAAGCTCAAGTTGTTTTTACATTCAAATACAGCGATTTCTTCAAGAAAAAACAACTGATACTTCATACCCATTAACTTATATTTAATTAAACCGTAATTTTCCTCATCACTTTTTAGTTCTTCTCCATAATAACGCAGAATAATAGGCTCTATATTCTTCCCAAAATTCACATCATTATGGAACTGCTCTGTAAATTTGATAGATTCATCAGCACAATTTTTAAGGTTTTTTGCTTCAACGTTGAATATAAAAAAGATACTGATAAAAAGGACAATTATCTTTGACATACGTCACCTAGAAAAACTTGCTTTAAACTTAAAATCCCCATACTAAAGTAGACTTTTTTGATATGAAGCAATAGTCAGCATTACTTTTTCAGAATGCATATTCATCGAGAATGAAGCTTCGGTATATATTAGGCCCCTAATAGCTTTAAGGCGGTTGTTTTTTATTCTACTTCTTTTGGGTTTCTTTACTATCTCTTATTTTTATCAAGGAAGCGCCATATAAATCACTCAAAAACGCGTCCTCTATAAACCTCTGATAAGATTTTGAACCAACAAGCTTATCACCTATTTTTATCCAATATTCCTTTGAGTATTTGTCATTTTTATCTGGAAATACATTTTTAGATTTAAAATAGGCGATTAAATATGAGGACTCAGCAGAACCATTTTGCATCGCTTCATATAAATTTAATAACGCAATCCGAATATTGTAATTAACAAATTCACCTTTAAGAATCGCTAAAGCGTATTGAATCCTAGAACAATTCAATGCTTTGGTGTCTTTAGCTCCAAGCTGGCGAAGTATAGACAAGCCTGAAAACAAATCTCTAACATTACTCGCTTCATTAGCTAAATAGTTTCCTGCCAACTCGGAGCCATAATCAGAGCCGAAAGAAGACGCTAGCAACCAAAATTTTGACACCTATTGACTACTTTGAGACTGCATAAAATTCTTCGAGGTAGCTACTTCAGATTGAGTGGAGTTATAACATCTATCTATTTTATGCCTAAAAAAGGGGCATTCAGCCCCCTTGTTGTGTTAGCTAATTTTTTGCTTATGTTTATCAGAATAAATATCGAACCTTAAACGTCACACTGTCTTCAATGGGGTTTGTCCAAAGCGTGCTTGTGCGATTGCCATAACTATTTTGACCAATTAAATCACGGTCATAACTGGTGCTATCGACGCTGCCTCTGCGGTAAACAAAAAACACATCTGAGAAGGGTCCCATACGATAACGCAATTTAAACTGGGCTGTTAAACGGTTGTCTTCAAAGCTGGTATCAAGGTCTTGCTCAAGCAGCAAGCCATTTCCTTGTACTGCAAAAACTTGCTGAGTTTTAGCATCTAAAAAAGCGACTTGTAATGAACTAGACCACTCTAACTTCTCAGTGATAAGACCATTTACGATGATATTTGAAGCAAAGTAATCTCTGTCGTATTCGCTGATCACATTTTGCTGATTTGCCACCAGCCAACCTTCACCGGTTCTTAAATAGTTATTCCAATTTATGCTCCAATTCGCATGTGGCATCCAAGTTAAGTCAACCGCGTATTGGGTTGATGTTGAGTCGAAGCCTTCTTTGTCATATTCAAAGCTAGCTGCCCAACTGAAGTCTCCTACATATGGGCTTTGGTAAAATAGCCTGACACCTTGTGACGAGGGCTGGGTAAATGCGGTCGTGTTAAAGCCGAGATTATCTTGTTCTCCTTGGGTTAAGTAATCAAAAGTTAAATTAAACTGCGCCCCTGTCGTTAACATAAATTGGCTAGAGTATGTTTGCCAAGCGGGTAAACTTTGTGACGCGCCATTACTTTCATGGCTGAGCTTTACCACATGCTTCACACGTGTGACCCAATCATTCGTGTAATTTACCGAATGTTCAAACTCAGACTGAGCATTTTGCCAATCGTTTCTAACCAAATAACCCATATCACGGTTGTCGAACTGGTCGTTCAATTTTAAATAACGATTCGAGATTTTAGTATTGGGTGAAAACTGATAGCCCAAGTTTAAGCTCAGGCCGTTACCTGTTTGTGTGGTATTTATTTCAGCATCTGTATCAATTTGGCTAAGCAATAAGACCCCTTGTAATGACCAAGTTGCACTTTGATACTGGCTATCCCAAGCCAATGTACTGGCGCTTCTATCTAGGTATGGGCGCTTAACATGGGTGGTTAACAAGCCTGTCTGCCAATTATTTTGGCGATATTTCGCCCTTGCCGCATAAAATGATTTACCTGCATCACTGTCTAAATTCGACTCTTCAACAGCAAATGCACCTAGTTGCAATTGCTCTCCTTGATGAACAAATCGTACGGCTGCATCAATTGGGGTGATATTTTCACTGCCATCATCACTGCCGGCACCTATTCGGCGAGTATGTATCAGCTTAGTATTTTGCTCTGCCTGAACATTAAACACGCTGATATCTTGGGTGAAAAACGGGCGTTTATCAGTTCTTAGCGTTTCAACTGCACTGTAGTTAATATTTACGTCGTCACTGTCAACTTGACCGAAATCTGGGTTAACCGATACGCTCAGCTTCTGATGGTGCGCAGGTTTATATATTAAATCAAAGCCCACATCAGTTTGCCCCTTATCTCCTTGTCGGTCTGATAAATCATTTTGCTGAGTAATATAAGGTATAAACGCCAGTTGCTGCTGATTAGGGATCTCTGCAGTTACTTTTGGCATTGCTAGATAAAAGTCACTATTACCAATGGTTTGTTTCTGGCTCGCATAAATAAAGTTATTAGCAATATCATAGAGCTGAATAGAAACTCCCACCTCTGATTGACCATTTTCATCCTCTGAATGATGGAAGGATACAGTGTGCCAGGGAATAAACACCTCGGTTGACCAGTAATCGTCATGCTCAAAGTACTGGCTTTGCCAGTCTCCATCCCAATCGTAGTCAGTTGTTAGTTGTGGCGTTAGTACCGCATCTTGCGTTCCACCACCTAGGGTTGTTGCAAATAAATAACCACTACTACCATCACCGCCAAAGTCGAGATAAATACGATTGAACTCGCCTTGCATAAAGTTATCTTTGATATTGAATTGTTTTTTACGCGTCTCGGCACTTTGATAATTAATAATGCCAACATAAATGCCCTTTTCATCACTGTAGACTTTGGCATTAACTTGTTTTTTAGTTTGTTCGAGTGTAGCAGGCACAACTTTATAAAAAGTATTAAATGCTGTTGCTTGCTGCCACTGTGGCTCATCTAACTTGCCATCAAGTAAAATTGTCTGAGCCAACACTGATGGCGCTATTGAGAATGAGGCCAATGCTACTGCTTTTGTTATGTGTGAAATTTTCATAACGACTTCCAACTGAATTTCAATGCACTCATTGCAACAAAACTTGCAATGAAAAAACCTGAAATTTTTCTGAATAACTCTCATGGAAGCCTTATAAACATTGACTTTTATCTTAATAAAGATAACTTTCGGTTATGAGAGTGATTTAAATAACTGCAGTAAGAGTTTTATGCCAGCTTCGTCACAGGGATATCAATTTGACACTTGGATGTTTTATCCAGAAACAGATGAACTTGTGTGTAGTGAAACCCAACACACACAAAAGTTAGAGCCTCAAGTCGCTCGATTACTTGAGCTGTTTATAACCCAACAAGGTACAACCTTATCGCAAGGTATGTTAAATGATGAGCTTTGGCCTAACACCATCGTTGAAGCGAATAGCCTTTATCAA
>Ga0209992_10001406_pt1 | contig 25694 bp, 17 predicted proteins | sample 2SBtaG_2_FD_182564 | JGI IMG/M metagenome (GOLD analysis project Ga0209992, IMG submission 182564) | Deep subsurface microbial communities from Kolumbo volcano to uncover new lineages of life (NeLLi) - 2SBTROV12_ACTIVE470 metaG (SPAdes)... | ecosystem: Environmental > Aquatic > Marine >... | reverse complement strand
AGTTCAGTGGAATGGCTTGTCTGATCATATTCAGGACATTGACGATGCCATCGCACAGATGGAGTACATCGCTGAAAAACGTGACTTGAATTTCATTCAGGATGCCCCGAACCAGGTCGAACGGGTGCAGCGCTTCCGCAATTTCTGGGACAAGCGCGATCCGACTCCCGGCACACGCCGCAATGAGCGGATGGAAGAATATTATTATCGTATCGCTGCCGCCAACCAGAATTACGGCGCAGTCCGTGAAGGTTGGAGGACAGATCGAGGATACGCGCTCGTACGTTTTGGAGAGCCTGATCACGTTCGTCGCAAGCCGCACAGTTTCGACTACGAGCCATATGAGATCTGGGTTTATGAGAGGGTAGGTCGACAGTTTATTTTCGTGGATAAAACCGGGTTTGGCGATTATGAGCTGCTCGTACCGGTTTGGGATGAGCGCACGAGACTGTATTAGATCAGACGTACACTCGAATGGATATTGCGCGCCCATAATGAAATTATGGGCGCGTTTTTTACGTCCAAACGATATTCTGACCAGATCGCGGCTGTTTCCTTCAGCTTGTTTTCGTATTGTGTCGGCTTGCTGCCGAGAGACCCTTTAACTGCATGACGGACGTATCTGCAAACGACTCATCCCACGCGCGAATCGTATTCATGGGGACACCCGTGTTTGCGGTCCCATCACTTGATGCTCTGGTGCAAGCCGGCCTGACTCCAATCGCAGTAGTTACGGGGCCTGACAGGAAACGAGGAAGAGGTCAGGTTCTGTCACCCACACCGGTCAAAAAGGCTGCCATTCGTCATGGCATCAAGCAGGTTCTTCAGCCGGAAGACGTTCGGGAAGAGAGCTTTGCTGACGAAATTTCGGCGTTGAATCCGGATATCATCGTAGTTGTAGCATTCAGGATTTTGCCTGAAACGGTGTTCGCTACTTCCCGTCTGGGGACATTCAACTTGCATGGGTCATTGCTGCCTCGTTACCGGGGCGCGGCTCCTATAAATCACGCCATTATGTCGGGGGATTCTGAGACTGGCGTCACAACTTTTTTCCTTCAGAAAAAGGTTGATACCGGAAATGTGATCATGCAGCGGTCCATGTCCATCTCGGAAAATGAAACGGCTGGAGAGGTTCACGACCGAATGATGCTGCTCGGGGCGGACGTAGTGGTTGAAACCGTAAAACAGATTCTGAATGAGAGTGTCACGCCCTATGCTCAGGATGATTCCATGGCGAGCGGCGCTCCGAAGATATTCCGGGACGATTGCCAGATAGATTTCTCGATGAATGCTGCGCACGTTCACAACCAAATTAGAGGCCTCTCTCCATCACCGGGAGCATTCAGCTTCCTGGACGGGAATCAGATCAAGATTTTTCGGACTCGTCGAACATTAGGTACGGGTGAGCCGGGTGAGGTCGTGAAGGCTGACGAGTCTCTCGTGATAGCGTGTCGGGAAGGCGCGCTTGAGGTTGTCGAACTGCAACAGGCCGGAAAACAACGAATGAAGGTGGCGGATTTCCTGAGGGGAAGCCGGGTGAATGTCGGTCAGAAATTTCAGTCGAACTGATATGGAACCTCGAAAACTCGGATCAGGAGGAGGAAAAACGCCGTCATTTGTACGGCCGTTTCTGCATGCGCTCAACCGTATGCAGGCCAACGAAGTCCTTCGTCCGGGACAGTATGTCGACAGGGCACAATCACTGCTGATTGAGAAACTTGGCGACAGTAACGAAGAGTGCTCCAGGTACTTCTGCAAAGGAGTTGTCGGGATTATCGCCGACCACACACACTATTTCGATGGCTTCGCACTACTTCTTCGGCTTCAGCAAGGAGTAGCTGTCGCTATTCGGCGCAACGCGCTGGAAAGGTCTCGGGTTGTACTGGAAGGCGTAGTCGAGATAATTGATTTTGACGCACATGGCATGGATCAGGACGGATTGCCCGGGTTGTTTGCCCATCTGGTGGAAGCCTCTTCGTTTGCCGAAAGTGGACAGTTTGATCTGTGTATTCTGGGTGCGGTTCCTACGGGCCTGGGTGCCGCTTTTCATGGAGCCTGTGCTGTGGGAGTTCTCAGGGCGCTTCAATCACTCGGTCGTTCTGATGAGGAATCCCCCAGGCAGGCTCACGACGATGTCAGGGATCAAGCATTGCAAGCACTCGACAGCTGGTATGGAAATCGATTCAGTCCAGCCTACGTAATTGGATGTCTGTCCGAACACGATGGTCCGTTTCTTCTGGTGGACACGTGCACGCTGGAACACATTCCTGTTGAGTTACCGACGGGAACGAGGCCGGGATGGGCGGTCATCGAATGGTCGCGTGATTGGTCACCGACGATGCGAACCTTTGCAGCACGTCAATCTGCGGCAGCGCGAGCACTGGTTGATCTGCAGAAGAATGGATTTGAGAACATCGTCTCCCTTCGCGAACTGGAGCACCGGGACTTGGAAGGCGCCATAGATGCGGTACCCCGTCGAAGCAGAGCTATCCTGAAGCATCTCGTATCGGAAAACAGAAACGTTCAGAAACTGGTCGTGGCCATTCGAAAAAATGATTGGCAGTTTCTGGGCGCATTGATGTTAATCTCCCAGGCATCAAAAATGGCTGATTGGGATACCTCATCAGCATTTCACGAATTGGTCACGAACAAAGCGGAATCAGCGTCTTTGGAGGGTATATTCGGGATCGTTCAGACCGGAGAAGGCGGATGTATGCTCGTTGCGGGCCAGCCGTTTTCTCTACCCTCGTTTCTGGATGAAGTGCGGGATTCTGGTTCTGCACATACGAGTGAAGAGATTGAAACGTTTATCATCTAAAATTGCCGATGAGTACTGATTTTGACATTTCTGCGGTCAACGATCGCATAACCAAAGAGAGCGCTTTCGTTGATGATCTCCTGAGCGAGATTGGCAAGGTGGTGGTCGGCCAGAAGTATATGGTCGAACGCCTTCTGATCGGCCTTCTGGGCGATGGTCACGTCCTACTGGAAGGTGTTCCAGGACTGGCTAAGACGTTGACAGTTTCTTCCCTGGCAGGAGCAATAGGGACTCGTTTTCAGCGCATTCAGTTCACTCCGGATCTGCTCCCTGCTGACCTTCTTGGTACGCTCGTTTTCAATCCGAAGGAAGGAAGCTTTTCGATCAAGAAAGGCCCCATTTTCGCGAATGTGATCCTGGCTGATGAAATCAACCGATCTCCTGCCAAAGTTCAAAGTGCTCTGCTCGAAAGTATGCAGGAGAGGCAGGTCACGATCGGTGACACGACCTTCCCGTTGGAGGCACCGTTTCTGGTTTTGGCGACTCAAAACCCGATCGAACAGGAGGGAACGTATCCTCTGCCGGAGGCACAGGTCGACCGTTTCATGATGAAGATCAAGGTGGGATATCCTTCTAAGGAAGAAGAGCTGGAAATCATGCGTCGCATGGCTCGAACCGGTGATAAAAACGCGGTTCAGCCTGTGGTTACGCCCAAGCAAATTCTGGATGCGCGAGCCGTTCTGAACGTGCTCTATATCGATGAAAGAGTAGAAAAATATATCGTCGACCTGGTGGTTGCTTCCCGAGATCCAGAAGCGGTAGGGCTCGGAGTCCTGAAACCGCTGATTGAATATGGGGCCTCTCCAAGAGCGACCATCAATCTGAATCTTGCCGCACGCGCTCACGCTTTCCTTCAGCATCGTGCTTACATTACGCCGGAAGACGTTCGTTCGATAGCAATGGATGTTCTACGGCACCGTGTCGCAGTTACCTACGAGGCGGAGGCTGAAGAAATCACCAGCGAAGACATCGTGCAACGTATTCTTGATACGGTAGAAGTCCCCTAGCATCCCCAGACGATGGCTCGTCAACCCAAAACGTTCAAGAAAGAGTCCATTTCCGTCGCGTTCGCGATGGAACAGCTCCATAAATCGGTCGGTCTGCCGGTCAAAGAATTGAACACCGCGGGTGCGGATGCCAATCTCATAACGGAAAGTAATCTGCATCGGCCGGGGATGGCTCTGGCCGGCTATCTGGATCTGTTTACTCATCAGAGGGTGCAGATTCTGGGCAATACAGAGTGCCGCTTTCTAGCGAATCTGGATGATGAGGCTCGGGTCAAGGCTTTCAACTTCCTGCTCAAATTTCCGCTTCCCTGTATCATCCTGACCGAGAATAACTCGATCGACGACAAGTTGATAGAGTTGGCTACGAACGCCGGTATTCCAGTCTTCATGACCGAGACGCCCAGCACGAAGTTCATGTACATGCTCCGGGATTTTCTGGAGGATCAGTTTGCTCCTCAGCAATCCTTGCATGGCTCGCTGGTCGATGTGTACGGAATCGGTCTGCTGATTGTGGGCCCGGCCGGCATTGGAAAGAGTGAGGTTTCTCTTGATCTGGTCGAGCGTGGTCATCGTCTCGTGGCAGATGACATCGTGATGGCGACCCGCAAGGAAGGCCAGGTCCTGATGGGCTCAGGTACGGATCTGGTGCAACATTTTATGGAGATTCGTGGACTGGGCCTCGTCGACGTGCGTGCCATGTTTGGTATCAGAGCCATTCGATTTCAGAAGCGAATAGAAGTCGTCGTAAACCTGCATCCGTGGGATCCGGACGAGGAGTATACCCGCCTGGGCATGGTTGAAGAGACATACGACATACTCGGTGCTCAACTTCCTCTGGTCAAACTCCCGATCACACCGGGCAAGAACGTAACTGTTCTCTGTGAGGTCATTGCCATGAATCACCTTCTGCGGCACTACGGATATGATCCGGCAGAAGTATTTGCCGAGCGACTGGCCGAGCGCATTCGACAAAAAGGATCGGCCTCTGAGAATCCCGCGAGAGGGATTGAGTATTTCGAGCATGATTATGAGTGACGGGGTGGGTACCACGTGCCCAACCGCGTAATTCTTCGAATTCCACGACGTTGTTCACGTGGTACCCACCCCTTTCACTGAGTTGGTTCGAACAACATCCACCCCTTTCACTAGGGTTTTGTTGTTCACGTGGTACCCACCCCTTTCACTGAGTTGGTCCGGGCAACACCCACCCCTTTCACTAGGGTTGTCCGGGCGGTGCTTAAGCCACTGAATGTTTTGTTTGGATTTGGCGTACTGATCTGATTTATTGTCGGGCCCTTATCACCTGCTATCGCCAGAAATCATGTTCGATCAATTAATCCGCGTTTCGCTGTTCGTCGTCCTTGTAACCTTCGTATCAGCCTGCAACGGTGTGGAAACCACGACCACTGAGGTGCCAACGGGAGCGCCCTGGCACGTTGTTGATGTCGAGATGAATCAGGAGGATGGATTTAAGGTTCTCCTGTATCACGACATGGAAGGGCTTTCCGGGCAAGACGACGCCAATTCATTTCGGGCCTCAGAACCAGAATACTCCGAGTATGGTCGCGATCTATTGGTCGCAGATGTAAACGCAGTCGCAGCGGGACTCTTTGAGGGCGGCGCAACCGAGGTACATATCGTCGATGGGCACGGCAGTGGCAACAGAGCTCCGGATCTGGACTATGACCAGCTCGATCCACGTGTGCAACCAGTTTCTCGAGATGAGGCTTTCGATGCGTACACGGGCCTGGTCGACGGATCGGACTACGACGCCATTGGAGTCGTGGGTATGCACGCTAAAACAGGAAGTGAGGGTTTCGCCTCGCACACGTACACGCTGGGCATCGGACTGGAGCTGAACGGTCAGTCCATCACCGAGACCGAATTCGTCGCTCTGTCATGGGGAAGAGCCGGTGTGCCCGTCATCTTCGCATCCGGTGATGACAAGCTTGAAGGTGATCTGGTTACGATGCCCTGGATCAAATACGCACGCGTCAAGAACGCGACGAGTGCTTCGACGGTTGAGCTGATTCCCGTCGATGAAGCTCGAGCAGAATTGACCTCTCAAGCGCGGGCAGCGGCAGAAGATGCCTCTCAAGCGAAAGTGCTCTCGCTCAATCTTCCGGTAAGAGGAACGGTACGAGTGGCCCCGCCCGCAGATCTGTCGTTGTTGGAAGACGTGCCAGGAATCGATTTTGAGAATAATGGCGTGTCGTTTACGGCGGAGTCGTTGATGGACTTTTACGACGGCGCGCGTGCGCTGATTGGAGTTGCACGAACAGCGTATCCGAACGTTCTGTTTGAAAGTCTTCGCGCGCGAGAAGACGCACCGGAAATATTTGGTGCTTACAGCGACGCTTTATTTGATCGCTGGCTTGATACAGAGTCTGGCCGATACGAGACTCCGGTACCAGGTGGAGCTGCCGCAGACGAGCGCCGACATCACGGGTACAACTAGAATCGATTCAGAGGATCAGGCTACCTGTTCCAGATCATCCTTCGTCTCCTCCTGTTCATCGAACTTGACGCCGACCAGTTTCGAGACGCCCTGCTCTTGCATCGTGATTCCGTAGAGGCGGTCAGCAGCTTCCATCGTCCGTTTGTTGTGGGTGACAACGATGAACTGGGTCGAATCAGAAAACGTGCGAATCAGGTGCATGAACCGGTCTACGTTGGCATCATCGAGTGGTGCATCGACCTCATCGAGAATACAGAACGGACTCGGTTTGACGAGATAGATGGCAAACAGCATGGCGATGGCCGTCAGCGTTTTTTCGCCACCCGAAAGCTGAGCCAGAACACTCGGTTTCTTTCCTCGTGGCTTCGCCATGATCATGATATCTGATTCGAGTGGATCAGATTCATCTGCGAGGAGAATATCGGCGGAGGCTTCTTCGCCGAACAGCTCGGCAAACAATTTCTGGAAGTTCTCCCTGATGGCCAAAAACGTTTCATCGAATCGACGGCTCGCAGTAGTATTAATTTCGTCGATCGTGGTCATCAGGGTCGACTCAGCTTTCTCAAGATCTTCGAGCTGTTCCTTCATGAAATGAAGGCGCTCCTTCTCTTCTTCGAATGAATCGAGAGCCAGTGCATTGACCGGACCGAGATGCCGAATTCGATTGCGAAGCTGCTGCACTTCTTCCTTGGCCTCTTTTCGATCGAATCCTTCTTCGATTTCGATCTTGTGAGTCGTCAGGTCGATTTCATAATCTTCTGTAAATCCTGTAATCAGGTCTTCGAGGCGCGTTTCGATCTCTGCCTGTCGAACCGCCCGATCGGATTCTGACTTCATTGCCGATTCTCGATCCCGTCGGATCTCTCTCAGACGTGATTCCAGCTCCGAGATCGAAACCTTCGTTTCCATCAGGCTCTCTTTGGCCACAGAGACATCCTTGTCCAGATCGATCCGTCCATCCTGCTTGGAACGGATGGAAACCTGCAGATCCGAACATTTTGCCTCAAGCGTGCCTCGCTGCTCGATGAACAGCTCGATGGCGTTTTCGCGCTGCCCCGTTCTCTTTTCAATCGCCTCGATTTCTTCACCGGTCCGCGCAATCTCCCGCTTGAGATTGTCCAGGCGATTTCGCGTCTGTACGGCCGTAATGTTTGCTTCGTTGAACAGGGAGAATGCTTCGCGACTCGCTTCTTCAATCCCTTCGAACGCAGCTTCCGCGTCTGCCCGCTTATTCTGAAGATCAGCAACCTTGACCGTCAGGGCTTTCACAGCCGATTCGGCAGAAGCCAGATTTATTTCTGCTTCTTCGCGGTTAGCCGTCAGGTTGTTGATACGGTCGACCGTTTCGGTGCGGCGTCCGCCCGCCACTTCGGTCTCGTACGCAATCCGTGAGGTTTCCTTTTCAGCTTCAGTCAGTGTGGCGGACGCCGCACTGAGAGCCTGTCTCAAGGAATCAATCTCAAGTGAGCCTATCCGCTTGGCGAGGTCGCCATGAGTTTTTTCGGCTTTCTTGAGTCGGACGGCTGTATCTGCCAGTGTGGTTTCGGCAAGATCCAACTGTTCGCGGCGACCTATGCGCGATGAAGAGACGCTGGCTTTCCTGGTGGCACTTCCTGCGTGGAGGTAACCGCTGGGATCGAGCCACTCTCCCGCGCGGGTCAGCATGCGGCCCGGAAGCTCACCTTCCAGTTTTTCGAGGGAATCGACCAGATAGCATCCGGAGAACAGCAGGTCGACCAGTGCTTCGTATTCTTTTCCAGTGGTGCGCACCAGCGATGCCAAGCGGGTGTACTCAGCGGCTGGATATTGTTCGTTCGCCTTTTTGAGGCGTTCCATTACGAGGAACGTTGCCTGTCCTTTTTCACTCGCACGCAGATGCTGGATAGCTCGCCGGGCTTCTTCGGCTGTGTGTACGACGATGCAGGAAGCATAATCTCCCAAAGCCGCATCAACGGCAATCTTCAGATCGTCTTCGCAGGAAATGACGTCCGCTACTGTGACGAGATCTCCCTTGGTCCAATCCGATTCACCTGCCAAGAACTGGACGGGTTCATCGAAATCGTCGAATGAACTCAACAAGCCCTGAAGAAGGGATACCTCGGCGGAGGCTGCATCGTGTGTTCGTTCGGCTCCTCTAAGCTCGGTAAGGCTCGATTCGAGCTTCGCGTCGAGATCCTTTTTCTCCTCAATGGCATCGTTGAGACCGTTCTGAGCCTTGTCGTGATTAATCGTCGCTTTTTTCAGATGAGACTCAGCCGCCTTGCTTCGAATATCGATGTCGCTCGACGACATCGTCAGAGCTTCGAGAGAAGCTTCAGTATCCGCCATGTCAGTCGTAATCAATTCGACGCGACTGGACAGTCTGTCAATCAGGCGCTGTTCCTCGGTTTTCGAAGACACGGCCGTGCGCTCTTCCAACCTCAGATTATGCAGCATCACCTGATGCTTCTGCTGCGTCAGTTGCGCTTCGTCCCGGATCCTCTTGGCATCAGTCAGCTCGCCTTCTGCTTTTTCTGCCGCAGGCAGGACGTCCGCCTGCTCCTTCTCGTTGCGATCGAGCAGCTCTACAAGCAGTTTCTTTTGTGAGACAGCTGATTTTCGTTCTTCTTCCAACCGGGTCAGATCCCTGGAGATGGTCGTGAGGCGCTCAGTACCAAGCCTGAGATCCGATTCAGCAGCCCGCAGCGACTCCATGTGATCGGCCAGTTTGGTCTGGGCCTCAACCACCAATTTCTCTCTCGATACGTGGTCGGTCCTCAGCGTCTCGTGAGATGCCTCCTCAGCACTGAGTTTCGCGGAGTGGCCTGCGGCGGAATCAGAATACTGGACAATCTCTTTTTTGATATTCTCGGCGTCGACCGAAAGCTGCTGATATTCGAGCGCCGCCAGCATGAGGTCCAGGGCATGAAGCCGCTCTTCGTATCGTTTGAATCGGGATGCCTTCTTCGCCTGTCGTTCCAGGCTTCGCACTCTTTTGTCCAGCTCTTCAGTCAGGTCGCGGACCCGATCCAGGTCACCCTGCGTGCTTTTCAGTTTTCGAAGAGTCTGGCCTCGGCGAATTTTGTATTTGGTAATTCCGGCTGCTTCCTCGAACAAGTGTCGGCGATCGTGTGCATTGTCCGAAAGAATTTCTTCGATCATTTTCAGCTCAATCACTGAATAAGCACCAGCCCCCATGCCGGTATCCATGAAGAGGTCGGTGATGTCTTTGAGTCGGCAATTCACGCCGTTCAACAGATACTCAGACTCGCCTGAGCGGAAGAGGCGACGTCCGATAGTCACCTCGCTGTATTCGGTGGGCAGAACGCCGCGCGTGTTTTCAACCGTAAGGAGCACCTCGGACATACCGAGAGAGCGACGTTTGGATGTGCCGTTGAAGATGACACTGTCCATCTTGTCCGAACGCAAGATGCGCGCACGCTGCTCGCCGATAACCCAGCGCACAGCATCAACAATATTGGATTTACCGCAACCGTTTGGACCCACTACAACGGTGACTCCATCTGAGAAATCGACGACAGTTCGGTCGGCGAAACTCTTGAACCCGTGAAGTTCAAGCTTGCTTAAATACATGTATGTGTGGGGACAGTGATCACGCTGTGGGTAAACGCCAATAAACTCAGTTGAAAGCCGTTTTGCAAATTGAGTTATCAACAAACGCAGCGTCAAATGGATCCGCCTTCAAGTCAAACATTTATAGGTATCTACGATAATGATTCATAGCGGACCGCTCCATCATTGTCCGTTATTGCTTGATGCAGTGTCCCAGTTCTCGAATCGAGGCAAAGAATGAAGCCCAAGCAGCGTCTTGGAAACGCTCTGCCGGCCAGGAGAATTTATATATATCCAAAAGTGAAACATATAGCATGTTACCCCTGTAGGCTGCTTCTTAATTCGTTTATCCCGAATCGAAAACCGCGACGAATGCTCACCAGAGCCGAAGAAATGATATTGCTCGCTGTCTGGCGATTGCAGGATGACGCCTACGGCGCTTCTGTTCGCAATTTCCTGACCGACGTGACCAATCAAGACTGGCCGATTGCCACGGTCTACACACCGTTGGATCGGTTGACCAAGAAAGGCCTCCTTCGTTCTCGTATGGGAATGCCGACGAAGATTCGCGGCGGCCGCAGCAAAAAGATGTACAGGCTTACAGCTGATGGTGTTCGGGTATTACAACAGGTACGGGATCTCAGCGCCACGTTGTGGTCAGATCTGCCAGATCCGGGGGTAGTGTTGTCATGAATGACAGGCCCCCCATCCTCTGGTCATGGATTCTGCGACTGGTTCTTCACTCAAGTGAGGAGCAGTTCGTCGAAGGAGATCTGGAGGAGACATTTCATGAACTCAAAGAAGCTTACGGTCTACGCCGGGCGAAGCGATGGTATCGCAGTCAGGTTCTGCGCTCCTTTCCCGTCCTTCTTTTCAGAACCGCCATCTGGAGTGCAATAATGGGTAAGAATTATTTTTTGATAGCAATGCGGAATCTGCGCAAAAGCATGGGTTTTGCCGGAATCAACATCACAGGACTGGCAGTTGGCCTGGCTTGTACGCTCATGATCGGTCTGTTTGCCATTGCAGAACTGTCCTTCGACCGACATCACGAAAACGCAGATCAGATCGTACGCCTGATCAGGACTTCCCGATTCGGGGACGGAGAAGAGACCTCTCCCATCACCGCGGGTCCCTTCGGTCCCATGTTTTCAACCAACTTTCCTGAGTTGGATGATTATTTCAGGTTGCAGAAGCGGCGTTCGGGCGTTGATGTCCAGGTCGGCCCTGCGACGTGGACTGAGATGGACTTCTACGATGCCGATGCAAGCATTCTGGATATTCTATCGATCGACACTTCAGGTGATATGATCGAGGATGCGTTGACTCAGGCATTCCATCTTCTGCTTTCTGAAGAAACGGCCGACCGGATGTTCGGCGACGCGGATCCGATTGGAGAAACCGTTCAGGTGCAAGGAACGGACTATGTCATCGACGGAGTCTTTGAGGACTTTCCTCTTACTTCCCACTTCAGGCCATCGATCATGGCCTCATTCGAGACCCTGATTCAGACCAGACCGCAGGTCGTGAATCATATGGGCAACAACTTTTTCCATACCTATTTCCTGATGGCACCTGGTGCGTCGATTGAAAATGCTGAAGCCAAGTTTGCTCCCGCGATTGAAGCAGCGGTCGGACCGGAAATCGCTTCAAGAATTGATTTCAGCCTTCAGCGTTTGACCGATATCCATCTGAAGTCACATTACAACTATGAATTAGAAGCCAACGGGTCGGTTGAATCGCTGTTCATCCTGGGCATTATCGCACTGTTCATCCTCATTCTGGCCGTGGTCAACTTTATCAACCTCTCGACGGCTCGAAGTGCGGCCCGGGCGCGCGAAGTAGGAATCCGAAAAGCAGTCGGAGCTCACCGTCAGCAGGTCATCATGCAGTTTCTGGGTGAAACGATGATGTTAGCTGGTCTGGCTCTATTGGTCGCACTCTTGCTCGTTGATCTGGGGGCCCCGGTATTCGAACAACTGTCCGGGCGCGAACTCAGCCTGAATTTGCTGTACACGTGGCCCGTAATGCTCGGTCTTGTCGGTTTTACGGTTGTCGTGGGCCTGTCTGCTGGCCTGTATCCAGCCGCAGTTCTTTCCAGATATCGTCCGGCCACAGTTCTGAAAGGTGGATCCATCCGATCATCCGACTCAGGAAGTCCACTGTTCAGAAAAGGACTGGTAGTCTTTCAATTTTCCGTTTCGCTGGTTCTGATTATTGGCACGATGATGGTCAACAACCAACTGGACTACCTGCGTTCCAGACCGCTGGGTTTTGACAGTGAGCAGATTCTCGTGACTCGCCTCAGAACACCTGCCATGAGGGAAGCGGGGCCGAGCGTGATGGAGCAGTTTGAGCGCACCTCCGGTGTAGCAGGATCGACAGCGGCCAGCAGTCTGCTCGGAAATGGAGCAGGCGGCGTTCTTTTCATTCCGGAAGGGGTAGACAGCGGTGAAAATGGAGTCTCAATGGCCACGCTGCATGTTGACCTGGATTTCCTTGAAATGCTTGACGTCGAACTCCTGACTGGTAGGGACTTCAATCCAGATCGCCCGGCAGATATTGACGACGCGTATATCATTAATCGGAAAGCCGCCGAGCTCATGGGCTGGTCTATTGACGAGGCTGTCGGCAAATCACTTGACTGGCCAACCAGTATTGACGGTTCGACTCCGAATGCCCGTGAAGGGACAATTATCGGTATCGTAGAAGATTTTCATTTCACATCTTTGCACACGTTGGTAGAACCTCTGGTGCTGATTCCGGCCGACCGTCAGCCCGGATACATCATGACGAAAATGTCATCATCCGAAGTGTCTTCGACGCTCTTTCAGCTCGAAGAAGCGTGGTCTACAGTTTTGCCACAAGCTTCATTCGAATCATTCTTCCTGGATGACCACTTCGCGAATCTATACGCAGAGGAGGAACGCTCCGGGCGCATGTTTGGGGTGTTTTCCATGCTGGCCGTGATTCTGGCGGGCCTCGGTCTGCTGGGCCTTGCGTCGTACACGACCTCGAGAAGGACGCGCGAGATTGGTATTCGCAAAGTCATGGGCGCGACTTCCGTGTCAATCGTCCGAATGCTCGCATCAGAGTTTTCCATTCTCGTCGGCATCGCATTCGTCGTGAGCGTACCCGTGTCCTGGTACATCATGGACACCTGGCTGAGCAATTTCCCGTATCGCTCTCAGCAGAGTGTTTGGATATTTCTGATCGCCGGACTCATCACACTGGCCCTTTCGCTACTGACCGTGGGATTCCATTCTCTTCGGGCGGCGTACTCAAATCCGGTTAATACGTTGCGGCACGATTGAATAGGGGCCTGAGAGCAGGTTTTCTTTCCTGATTTTTGTGCGTACCCTGTATTCACCCCAGAATCAGTCCCTTTCCCATCTGTGGCCATGAATGATGAGGGTATGGTTACCCAACTCATCGCCGCTCATCGTAATGGCGATGGCAACGCAGGAGATCGCCTGTTTGCGCTTGTTTATGACGAGTTGCATGAGATGGCTCGGAGACAACTCAGATTCAGAAAACCCGGCGAAACGCTGAATACTACCGGTCTCGTCCACGAAGCGTATCTGAAGCTCTTCGACAGAGATGAAAACGGTTGGAACGACCGGGTTCACTTTTTCTCAGTTACCGCCAGGGCGATGCGTCAGATTCTGGTGGACTACGCACGCAGGGTCAACGCTGAAAAACGTGGGGGTGGACTGCACCATACGGAGCTGAACGCATCTCTTATCAGCGATACCGAGGAAAATGTGGACATTCTGGACCTGGATGACGCGATCAAGCGGCTTTCTGCGCTGAATCCGAGACTAGCGACGATTGTCGAATGCCGCTTTTTCGGTGGGATGTCTATCGAAGAAACTGCTGCTCTCCTCGACGTATCCTCGAGAACAATTGATCGGGATTGGCTTAAAGCTAAGTCGTTTCTGTACATTACGTTGAAAGAAGACGCCTGAAATCTCCCTCAGTTTTCCGCACCTAATTCCGATCTGACCACGGATGAAGAACATCGATCCGGCACGGTGGCAACAAATCGAGAAGATTCTCGACGGAGCGCTCGACAGAGATCCGGAATCTCGCGAGGAGTATGTTCGGTCCGAATGCGGAGCTGACGAAGAGCTTCTGGCACAGGTCCTCAAGATGCTCAAAGCATCCGGCGAATCGGACAAGTTTCTCGAATCCGGAGGAGGGGGGCAACTGCACGAAGCGCTGGCCAGAATGGCGTCCGCTGTTTCCGAAGACGATACAGACAAGGACGAACTACAGACAGTTGGTCCGTACCGGTTGGTCCGCAAATTGGGTCGTGGCGGAATGGGGCAGGTATTTCTGGCCGTCAGAGACGACGAAGCGTTCAAGCGATATGTGGCTGTGAAAGTCATTCGTCGCGGAATGGACACCGAGGATATCCTTAAACGATTCCGCGTAGAGCGACAGATCCTTGCCAGTCTGACACACCCAGGAATCGCCCGACTTCTCGACGGAGGAGCGACCGATGAGGGTGTTTCGTATTTCGTGATGGAATACGTGGACGGCGAACCCGTCGACAAATATTGCAACGACAATCGACTTTTACTGGAGGACCGCCTCCAATTGTTCGTCGAAATATGCAAAGCAGTTCATTACGCCCACCAGAATCTGATCGTCCACCGTGATCTGAAACCGGGAAATATTCTCATCACGCGAGACGGGGAGGTGAAGCTGCTGGATTTCGGAATCGCAAAATTCCTGAATCCAGACCTTACGGGATACACGCTGCCCATGACGCGCACCGAGCTTCGGGTCATGACTCCAGAATATGCGTCACCCGAGCAGGTGAGAGGTAATTCCGTAACCACGGCGTCGGACGTCTACCAGCTCGGTATACTGATGTACGAGCTTCTGACGGGACACCGGCCGTTCACGTTCGAGACGAAGGCCAGAGGCGAGATCGAAAAAATCATCCTCGAACAGGCCCCCGAAAAACCAAGCACGATCATTTCGAAGATCGAGGAAGTCCCGACCGCCAACGCCACCTTGACCCCGGAGTCCGTGAGCCTGCAGCGACGGACGCCGCTCGATCGCTTGCGCAAACAGCTCACGGGCGATCTGGACCGAATTGTCCTGATGGCGCTTCGGAAGGAGACCGATCGCCGATATCAATCCGCAGACCAGCTACTTCAGGATATCCAGAATTACCTGGCTGGAAAACCTGTCTCTGCTCAGGCAGATACCATGGGTTATCGCGCACGCAAGTTTGTGCAGCGCAATAAACTGGCAGTGACCGCCGCTTTTGCAGGGATTGTTCTTCTGGTGGCAACGACAATCATGGCGGTGCAGTTTGCCGTCGTGACAGGCATGCAGCGGGACCAGATTGAACTTGAGGCTCAGAAGTCTGCGGAAGTGGTTGACTTCATGATGGAGCTGTTCGGAAAAGCTAATCCAGAAATTGCCCAGGGGCGTGAACTGACGGTACATGAGCTACTGGATATCGGTGCGGGCGATGTGTCTGATCGCCTCACAAGCCAGCCTGAGGTTCAGAGTAACATGATGAGGGTGTTGAGCCAGGTGTATGCGGACATGGGATATGCCGAGCAGGGAATGGAGCTCATCGAATCCGCTCTCGAAATACAACGCGGGCTCTCTGACGGTGAACCGTCGGCCGAACTTGCCTCCGCTCTGCACGGGATGGGGGTATTGTCAGATGACGTGGGCGACACTCGAGCGTCCATCGCATTTCACGAAGAAGCATTGGCAATGCGGCGTGAATTGTTCGGCGAAAGCAGCCTATCGGTTGCTCAGAGCTTGAATGATCTGGGTGTGACGATATACTACTCGAATCCGATCGCGAACGCAGATACGACGCGTATCCTTTGGGAGCAGGCTCTGGCCATTAGAGAATCCCTGATCGAAGGCACGCATCGTGATCTGGCAGAATCTCTTTCCAACCTCGGAGCCGTGTACAACGAGTTGGCTATTCAATCGGGATACGAGGACTTTCGCGAGGAAACGGAGTCATTCTATCGACGAGGTCTGGACATGACCAGAGACGCGCGAGGTGAGGATCATCCGTTCTACGCGTCCAATCTCCACAATCTCGGCACATTTCTACTCGATCTGGCCATTTACGAGGAGGCTGAAGCACTGTTCAAGGAAGCCATTGAGCGCAGAACCAACATATATGGTGACGATCACGGAATTACGGGAAGATCCCTGAATATGCTGGGTCGGGTCTATATGAGGCAAGGCAGATACGCGGAGGCCGAGCCACTGCTGCAGCAGTCGACACACATACATGAACGCGACCTTGGGCCGGACCACTACTTCGTCGGGCGGGACCACCAGATGTTGGGTGATCTGTTCGTGGGTAGAGCAGAGCTGCAGACCGCTATCGATCATTATCTCGTTGCTCTCTCAACAATTGCCAGAGCCCGGAGTACCTCCCACCCCGCCTACATCGGAACCAGTCGCGCACTGGCAGGGGCGTACGAGCAGCTGGGAAGAACGGCTGAATCTGAACGGTACTACGGATTCGTGACGGCTGTCATTCCAGATTCGGGTCCCGAAACGGCAGGACAGGCCCAGGACCTCGTAAGTCATTCGCGTGCATTGATCTCGAATAATCGTCGCAAGACGGCCGAAACCAACCTGGACGCGGCACAGACGTTTCTTGAATCGGCTGACGGTGATCACACCGAAGCTCTGGCTGAAATCGCAGATCTACGATCTCAGATAAATTAATCGGTTTCCGTCTTCGGCCCTTTCGTTTTCTTGGCCTTCTTTTTGGTCTTACCAGAAGACAGTGTCTCGAAGGTCAGACCATCGCTTTTCGAGTCGACGTCGATCCTGATCGTTTCACCTGCCTCAATCCATCCGGAGAGCACTTCCTCGGCCAGTTTGTTCGTGATCTCACGCTGAATGACGCGCTTGAGTGGTCTGGCTCCGAAAACAGGATCAAACCCGATCTCGGCAAGCTGATCTTTGGCTGCATCGGACAAGTCTACCTCGATGGCGTTGCTTGAAAGAGCCAGCTTGCGAACGCGCTCGAATTGAATGTCGACAATCCTGCGAATGTCTTTTTTACGCAGAGGATGAAATGTCACAATCTCATCGATACGGTTCAGAAATTCGGGACGTAGACGCTGTTTGAGCAGTGCCAACAGATCCGATTTCATTTTGTCCTCGTCTTCCTTCGAGATATCACCATCAACGGCATCGAGTCTACTCTGTATGACCTCGGAGCCGAGGTTGCTCGTCATGATGATGATCGTGTTCTTGAAGTCGATGATGCGACCCTGATTGTCCGTCAAGCGTCCGTCGTCGAGGACCTGAAGCAAAATGTTGAACACTTCGGGATGCGCTTTTTCGATCTCATCCAGAAGAACGACCGAATACGGCTTACGTCGTACCTGTTCGCTGAGCTGGCCTCCTTCCTCGTAGCCAACATATCCGGGAGGGGCACCGACGAGACGACTCACAGTGTGTCGTTCCTGATATTCACTCATATCGATGCGAACCATGGCGTTCTCATCGTTGAAGAGAAATTCCGCGAGGGCTTTGGCCAGCTCAGTTTTTCCGACACCAGTTGATCCGAGGAAGATGAATGACCCGATGGGACGGGTTTCTTCCTGGAGTCCAGCCCGGCCGCGTCGGACGGCGTTTGCTACCGCTTCCAGGGCTTCCGGTTGACCGACAACCCGCTTTTCGAGTGATTCTTCGAGACGCAGAAGTTTGGCCCTTTCACTCTCCAGCATCCTGGATACCGGTACACCGGTCCAGCGCGATACGATTGCTGCGATATCTTCGGAATCGATTTCTTCGCTCAGCAACGCTCCACCTTTCTGGACATCGTCGAGCTTGGCTTTCGTTTCTGTAACGACGTCCTCGAGTTTCGGAATCTTGCCGTATCTGAGTTCGGCGACTTCTCCATACTCGCCCGAGCGTTCAAGCTTTTCAGCCTCGATTCGCAGGTTTTCGATGTCTTCCTTGGCCTGCTGAATCGTCTGGATCATCTCTTTTTCCTGAGTCCAACGCGCTTTCAGCTCGGTTCGCATTTCGTCCAGATTGGCATACTGTTCGGCGATCTGGGCAAGTTTGCTTTCGTCTTTTTCACGCTTGACGGCTTCACGCTCAATTTCAAGCTGCCTGATCTGGCGTTCGAGCTGATCAAGTTCTTCAGGCAGGGAGTCAATCTCGATTCTCAGGCGAGCGGCCGATTCATCGATCAAGTCGATGGCTTTGTCGGGAAGGAAACGATCGGTGATATATCGATTGCTCAGCTCAGCCGCGGAGACGAGAGCACCATCTGTGATTCTGACTCCGTGATGAACTTCGTAGCGTTCCTTGATTCCGCGCAAGATTGAAACGGTGTCCTCAACGGTGGGCTCGCCGACGAGCACCATCTGGAATCGTCGTTCGAGCGCTTTGTCTTTTTCGAGGTACTTGCGGTACTCATCCAGAGTTGTCGCTCCGATGGCTCTGAGTTCGCCGCGGGCGAGTGCCGGCTTCAAAATGTTGGCCGCGTCCATCGCGCCTTCGGCAGCTCCAGCTCCGACGAGGGTATGTATCTCATCGATGAAGAGGACGATCTTTCCATCCGATTCAGTGATTTCGCGAACAACGGCTTTTAGGCGATCTTCAAATTCGCCTCTGTACTTTGCACCCGCGATGAGGGCACCCATGTCGAGTCCCAGAATGCGTTTGTCTTTGAGTCCTTCAGGGACATCACCCTGCACGATTCGAATGGAGAGGCCTTCGGCGATGGCGGTCTTTCCGACGCCAGGCTCGCCCACGAGGATGGGATTGTTTTTCGTTCGGCGCGACAGAATCTGAAGTACTCTTCGGATTTCATCGTCACGGCCAATGACCGGATCGATTTTTCCTTTCGATGCCAGGTCGTTCAGATCTCTTGTGTAGCGCTCAAGAGCCTGATACCGACTCTCGGCGTGCTGGTCGGTAACCTTCTGGCTTCCGCGAACATCTTTGAGAATGGCCAGGATTTTCTTCTTTGTCACACCCTGATCGCGAAGCGCTTCGCCAATGGCTTCTTTGGACGAAGCGAGAGCGATGACGAGGTGTTCTGTGGCGACGTATTCGTCTTTCAGCTGCTCGGCTTCCGCGAGGGCACGGTCGAACACCTTTTTGGCCTCCCCCCCAACATATTGACCCGAAACGGAAGAGCCCGTAACCACCGGCAGCTTTTCGAGTGCCTGTTCGGTTTTAGCGGACAGAAGATCTACGGATGCTTCCAGTTTTGTGAGCATCGTCATGGCAATACCCGACGTATCACCCAGCAATGCCTGCAGCAAATGGGGAGGCTCCACACCCTGATGGTTTTTGGATGCAGCGATTTCTGAAGCCGTTTTCACGACCTCCTGTGCCTTTATCGTAAATTTCTGAAGATTCATGTCTCCCTCGACCACTAATTCGCCTTCCTGATCGTACAATTGTCCGACGATTTGTCAGGGCAATGTCCGAATATGAGCTGTAACAGTCTATGCGAAAAGCATACCAACCACTCAATCATGTCAGGATGACAGCATAAAGACGATGGATATACGGTTGGGATTGAAGGAAAACTGGAGGCAATTCAGCCTTCTCGTGCTCGTCAACGGGTTTGTCGGGGCGATGGTGGGCATGGAAAGGGTTGTCATTCCTGTTCTTGCGGAATCCACCTTTGGCCTTGAGTCTTACGCCGCGGTTTTGTCATTCATCATCACGTTCGGCTCTGCCAAAGCTCTCTCAAATCTGCTTTCCGGAAGGCTGGCAGACGGGTTGGGGCGAAAACGATTGCTCGTTCTTGGTTGGATCGTTGGGATACCAGTGCCTCTGATTTTGCTTTGGGCTCCCACATGGGGATGGATCGTTTTCGCCAATGTGCTTCTGGGAATCAATCAGGGATTTTCATGGACCATGACGGTGGTCATGAAGATCGACATGGTAGGGGCGAGGCGTCGCGGACTGGCATTGGGCATCAACGAATCGGCCGGCTATGGCGCGGTATCAATTGCTGCGCTCGTTTCCGGTCTCATGCTGGCTTCCGGCTCCGTCGATTCAATTTTTATTGGTGGTACTGTCGTGGCGATTCTGGGACTCCTGGTAAGCGTCGTGTTGGTGAGAGATACCTCACAGCATGTGGCTCTTGAGCAAGCGCACCATGAACAGGCGGACGAACCGGGCCCTTCATTCAACGAGGTTTTCAGAGAAACATCCTGGTCCAATCGAAATATGTTTGCGGCCTCTCAGGCGGGACTCGTCAACAATCTGAATGATGGCCTGGCGTGGGGGATCTTACCTTTGTTTTTCCTGTCCGTGGGCCTCTCTCTTGAGAGGACGAGCTGGTTGCTGGCCGTGTATCCATTTGTATGGGGAGTGGGCCAATTGGGCACGGGTTGGCTGGCCGATCATATCGGGCGCAAGATTCCGATCGTGCTCGGGATGATGTTGCAAGGCTTCTCTCTGATTGGACTGGTCTTCGCGCCCTCGCCTGCCTGGTATTTTCCAGCCATGGTCGGACAGGGCCTCGGGACGGCACTCGTATATCCATCACTTTTGGCGGTGATATCGGACAATGCCGCGCCGGCCTGGAGATCTACCTCGCTCGGTGTCTATCGACTGTGGCGGGATGGCGGATACGTTGTCGGGGCCGTGATTGCAGGCCTCCTGGCGGACTCCGTGGGCCTCAATGGGTCGATTGCCGCCATCGGTGCGCTCACGATCGTTTCAGGATTCGTTTCGCTGGCGGGGCTTGAAGCCGATCGCAATCAATGATCGTGCTCTTCTTCCTCTGTCTCTCCTGCGCCTTCACCATCGCCGTCCTCCATTTCGGAATGATCTTCAGCGGCTTCCTCGCTCGCTGCGGCATCAACTGCTACTTCTCCCACACCCTCACCTCGCAGTGAGACGGTTTGTACGAAATCGAGCAAAACGGTGCCCGTACCATTCAGCCTGATTCCAACGGGCCCGACACCTGGATCATCTCCATGGCCGTGAGCAACGAGCTGTTGATCTGAGTATGCCCTGAAATGAGTCTGATCTGCGACGGCGCGATATGAATGCCATCCGGATGGCGAGTAGTCTTCATCGGCCATCAAAAATATGTCACCATTTTCACTCCGGCCCTGACGCATCGATGTATTTGACACTGACGTGAAATGGTAGTTGTTCTCATCCACCACGTGGTGCACGAACATCACAGTCCCCTCGAAATCGTCCAGGTTCAGAGCCGCATCGATCTGCACCGTAACCATGTCGTAGTCAAATGTGAACATGGCGGGTTGACCATCTGACGTAATGCCCAGGACATCACCGCGCTCTGCGCCATCGCGCATTGACATCTCCAGACTTCCCGTCGCTCCGTAGGTCGACATGGAGGACATCCAGGCTGAAGCACGGGTTGGTTTGAAGGTCCAGCCGCCGTTCTCATTCCGTACGGGAGCTGAGTCGGCAGAAGTCATGGCAGGAAGCTGAACTTCCTCTTGCGGCACCGCCTTAACTCCGACTCCGTATTCGTAAACCAACTGTCCACCGTGATCTGCGGTCACCCAGACCAGGACGGCGCCACCAAGACCGACGACATAGCTTGCGGTCCGGATGATGCCCTTGGCGTCCAGTTTCATGTAATACAGTAGGCCACGGACAATTCCATAGACACAGAAGAAGTAGAGGACGTAATGCCCCAGGTCAGAATGCTCGGTCAACAACGCGTTCGCTTCGGTTGGCAAAAAGACTGAATCGGCGGCTGCCTCCCCGGTGAAATAAGCCACGATAACGGCCACCATTCCTCCGACATAGAGACCCATGGCTGCCCTTCGCCAAACTTCCTGATTCTTTAAAACCATTCCCACGCTATCAATAAGTGCCGCTGAAAAAAGCAGCGCAATCGGGAAGTGAATGATCAGCGGATGAAGATTCGGGGCCCAGTCAGGTAACATGGAATTTCAGAAAGTGTACGAGTCGATTGGTAACAAGCGCGCAATTTACGTCAAATAGCGCACAGGATTGTCTACATTTTGATGACAAGCATTACGCACCGTTGGGAACCGGGTTACGATGAACGCATTTGCGCCGACCTCTCTTCCCGGCAACCCGGAATATCATCAGTTTATGTCTCCAAAGCGCATTCCAGACTCTGAATCCACCGAGTGGTGGGATAACTTCAAGCAGCTTCTCGAAAACAACTACGAGTGGCCTGGAGAGTATCTCTTCAAATTCATTGTGCCAAAAGAGAGCGTAGAAGAATTAAAAGCGGTGTTCGAAGGCCAGGAGATTGACGTCAAGGCGTCCTCGAAGGGGAAATACCACAGCGTTACGTCACGCATCCTGTGCCAGACATCCGATGAGGTTATCAGCTACTACAAGAATGCTGGTACCATCGATGGCGTCATTTCACTCTGATCTTGATTGCCATCCCTGTTGGCCAGCCCGGGTGTCAGGCGTCGAGGTGGTTCAACAGCTCGTCTATTTCTGCGTGAGTATTGTATTGGCCCAATCCAATCCTGAGCATTCCACCTGAATCTGTGAGACCCAGGCGCTCCACCACGTCAATGGCGTAGTAGTGGCCTGGCCACACGAAAATGTTGTCCCCTCCAATTGTGGTCGCAAGGTCTCTGGGATTGACCCCGTCTTTGGTGATCGCAATCGTCGGAACGCGGTCTTTCAGATCGTCCTTATCCGTGAGGCCATGAATGGTTATCGAATTGATGGCCGAGAGTCCCTGAATCAAGTGTCGTGAGAGTTCCAGCTCGTATTTCGCCACGATTTCGAAGCCAGATGTCAATCGCTCTCTTCGTGTCGCTCCTCCGCGACCCATCTCGGTGCCTATCCACTCAAAGTGCTCGATGGCTCCAAGCGTACCTGCCATTCCTTCATGGGATTGCGTACCCGTTTCAAAGCAGCCTGGCAGGTTATTCGTTGCCGGTCTGACTTTGTAAGGAACGAGACTCTCGAGCAGATGTCGCCGACCCCATATCATGCCTTGATGTGGGCCATAGAATTTGTAGGCGGAGCACGTAAGGAAGTCGCAATCCAGCACTTTTACATCCGTAAGGAAATGTGGTGAGTATTGTACTGAATCCACAAATACGAGAGCCCCAACGTCATGGGCTGCACGCGTTATCATCGCGACGTCATTGACTGTTCCAAGTGCGTTCGAAGCGTAGTTCAAGGCTACAATCTTCGTGTTGGCATTGATAGCCTGATCGATGGAGTCCGGGTCATACCGATAGGTTTGTGGATCGAAGTCAATCCATCGAACTCGACATCCAACGTCCCGGGCGACGAGCCGCCACGGACTGATGTTCGCGTCGTGGTCCATTCTTGTGACGACAATTTCATCCTCGGCTGTCAGCGTGTTTGCGATCGAGCGGGACAGGTGAAAGGTCAACGTTGTCATGTTCTGACCGAACAGTATTTCTCCCGGATCCGAGGCACCGACGAAATCTGCGAGCGCTTCGTGGGTGACGTCGATCAGTGCGTCTGTCATTCTGGAGGTCACGAACGGCCCATGCACATTTGTATTGGCATGAATGAGGTAGTCATTCATTCTGTCGAGCGACTTCTGTGCAATCTGGGTGCCTCCAGGGTTGTCCAGATATATCCTTCTTTTTCCATCATCCGCTATTTCGAGTGAAGGGAATTCTTCGCGGATGGCCTGTACGTCGTACGACATGTTCGTGAGATTGGTTATCGATGGCCCGAATCTACACAATGCCATGCTTGAATGATGGTCGGCCAACGATTATTCTCGCTTCTGATTCGGAGCGTCTTCGCACATGCTTAAAAACATTGGTGCAGAGGCCGAATCTGTCCTACACCGTATCCGAAATGATCGTATTGAGGCCTTTCATGTCCCGTCTATTTATTGCTCTCGTTCTGATGATTTTTACCGGTTCAGTTTCGGCACAGTCCGTAGTACTCGAACCGGATCGTGTGTTCGACGGCGAATCCGTTCACAGCAATTGGATTGTCGTTGTCGAGGGAGACCGGATCGTGAATGCTGGCCCGCAATCATCGACTGAAGTCGCAGCGGATGCACGCCGGATTTCGCTGCCGGGCATGACGCTCTCACCCGGATTCATCGAAGGTCACTCGCATGTATTGCTGCATCCATATGATGAGACTTCCTGGAATGATCAGGTTTTAAAAGAATCTCGTGCCGAACGCTCGATCAGGGCTGGAAAACATGTAGAAGCAACTCTTCAGGCTGGTTTCACAACAATCAGAGACCTGGGAAGTGAAGGTGCCCAATACGCCGATGTTGGTGTGAAAGCGGCGATTCGCAAGGGAGTGATTCAGGGTCCGAGAATGCTTGTTGCCGGGCCCGCCATTGTGGCTACAGGCAGCTACGGTCCAAAAGGATTTCATCCGGAAGTGGGACAACCCCTCGGGGCTCAACCGGCTGACGGTGTGGATGACCTGATCCGTGTGACCAGAGAGCAGATCGGATACGGAGCGGATTTCATCAAGGTCTATGCAGATTATCGGTGGGGGCCCAACGGTGAGGCTATGCCCAGCTTTTCAATTGCGGAGTTGACACTGATTCGCGAAACGGCCGAAAGCAGCGGTAGGCCTCTCGTGTCGCACGCGGGTACTGCCGAAGGAATGCGCCGGGCGATCATGGCTGGTGTCGAGACGATTGAACACGGAGACGGAGGGACAAGAGAGATATTTGCCCTCATGGCCGATCGTGGCGTGGTGTGGTATCCAACTCTGGCCGCTGTGGAAGCCATATCAAGCTATCAGGGGTGGAAAAAGGGCGTCGATCCTGATCCATCCCGAATCGTGAACAAAAAGCGGATCTTCAGGATTGCGATGGAAGAAGGGGTAAGCATTGGAATGGGAGGAGATGTGGGCGTGTTCGACCACGGCGACAACGCGTGGGAGCTCGAGCTTCTTGTCGAATACGGCATGACGGCTCTCGAAGCGATGCGATCAGTCACCTCCCTTAACGCAAGGACGTTTCACATCGAAGACAGAGGTCGGATAAGCGAAGGACTTCTGGCAGATCTGGTTGCAGTGCGTGGGGATCCAACTGAAGATATCATGGCCAGCTACGACGTGGCGTTCGTCATGAAAGGGGGCGACATCGTACGACTCGATTCTGAGTAATAGTTCACGCCCCGTTCCTACGGGGCGCGGTGCCGCTGAGGATTCATCTGGCGACAGGCTCAGATTTCCTTGAAGATTTTGATATCGAGCCAGGACACTGCTGATCCGGGACTGGTCTCAAGCTCTGACGTGGACATCTCGACCTTCAGTTTTTGTCGCTGGGCCTGAACAAGGAGTTGATTGAGTTCGTCCGCCTTGTGCTTGAGCTCTTTGGACAGAAGAAAGTCCTTGTCTCGCAGCAATTGGTCGACAATGACATCAATCTGTTCTTCTGATCGTTTCGGTTCCACGATTATCGATGTACGTGAGGTTCGAAGTACGTTTAATCAGCCTGCCAGTCTTCGTTCAGCGAGTCAGTTTTAAGGCACAACTGCTGAATTCGGGCGACAAACGATGCTTTCGCGGCGTTTCGGCTGTTTTCTGGAGTGTTTGTCTGTGAGGCGTACTCTAATATAACGTCCAAAAACACGGATTTTGCGGCTTCAGGAATCGTTCAGAGGCAATATCAGATCCCTCTGCAGCCGTCCATTCAAAGGCGGGCCGAAGGGTATCTGAGGATTCTACCATTTTCACGCTTTGACAAAAGAAAAAGGGGCGACGCGCATTCGCGCGTCGCCCCTTTCAAAGCTCAAGTTAAATTTACTGCACCCGGTGCAGTTCGCTTGATCTAGCGAAGCTTGAACGTGATCGGCAGCGACATTTTTACTTTCACTGCTTTACCACGCTGCTTGCCTGGTTTGAATTTGGCTTCCAGGATGGCCCG
>Ga0209992_10001403_pt1 | contig 25701 bp, 26 predicted proteins | sample 2SBtaG_2_FD_182564 | JGI IMG/M metagenome (GOLD analysis project Ga0209992, IMG submission 182564) | Deep subsurface microbial communities from Kolumbo volcano to uncover new lineages of life (NeLLi) - 2SBTROV12_ACTIVE470 metaG (SPAdes)... | ecosystem: Environmental > Aquatic > Marine >... | reverse complement strand
CCTCTCAGATTGGAGCTACAGTTATAGGTGGTGTTGCTAATAATTCTGGCGGAGCCCTTGTAAAACGCGGACCGTCTTATACAGAATATTCTTTATATGCGCAAATAGATAAAAATGGCTACTTAAAATTGGTGAACCATCTAGGTATTGATGATTTGGGCGAAACGCCGGAAGAGATTTTAACCAATATTCAAAATGGAAACTTTGATAATAAAAAAATCTATTATGAAGGATTAGCTTCTGATACTGAATATGTCAGTTGGGTTAGAGATGTTAAGTCCGATATTCCTGCTCGATTTAATGCTGATAGCAGAAGATTATTTGAAGCAAGCGGATGCGCAGGAAAGATTGCCGTATTTGCAGTGAGAACTGACACATTCCCAAAACCAAATAATGAGAAAATATTTTATCTTGGTACTAATGACCCAAAAAAATTAACAACTCTAAGAAAGGATATTCTAACTGGTTTTAACGATCTGCCAAATATAGCAGAATATTTACATCGTACAATTTTTAATGTAACAGAGAAATATGGAAAAGACACTTTTCTAGCAATAAAGTATTTTGGCGTTAAAAGAATGCCTAATTTTTTTAAAGCAAAGGCAAAATTAGATTATTTTTTTGAAAAAATACCACTACTAAATTCCAATTTTCTGAATAAGTTTTTGTATTATTTTGCCAGTTTTTTCCCACAGCATTTGCCCAAACGAATGATTGAATATAGAGATAAATACGAGCACCATTTAATTATAAGTATGAGTGATGCTGGAATTGAGGAAATGCAAGAATATCTAAATCAAAAATGGAGTAATTGCTCCAATAGTAATTTTTTTGCTTGCACCGCTGAAGAAGGTGATAATGCTTTATTGCATCGTTTTTCCGCAGGAGGTGCTGCAGGAAATTATCAATCAATTCATAATAAAAGTACAGGTGCAATCCTGGCCCTAGATGTGGCCCTACGTCGTAATGATGAAAGTTGGGTTGATACGCTTCCAGACGATATAAGTGAAAAAATAGCCTGCACTCTTTATTACGGTCATTTTTTATGTAATGTTTTTCATAGAAACTATATATTAAAAAAAGGTGTTGATAAAACTGAAGTCAAGCGCAAGATTCTTTCACTGCTAGATAAAAAAGGTGTTAAGTATCCCGCTGAACATAATGTAGGTCATTTGTATAAAGCTGATCATAATTTACAAGAATTTTATTTAAAGTTAGATCCAACTAACACCTTTAATCCAGGTATTGGGAAAATGGATAAACATAAGTTAAATTGTAATTGCTGTCATTAATGAAAAACTTAAACAATAATTGTCATATTTTTAATAATAGAGAATCATTCTCAAAACAACTTGCAGAAGAAGCATTAAGAATTGCAACAAAGCTGATTCAAAGAAAAGACACCTTTTGTATGGTTTTGACAGGTGGGCAAAGGCTCTCTACAAGCATTTAATCCTTTTTGATATGAAAGTGTATGTATACTTACGTCATCATCAAAAAAATATTGCTTGTCGAAAAAGACACAATTAATATCAAGGCCTAAATCTAAGTTTTTAAACACGAGCTGTTGTGGTATGGCTAGTGATTTTGGTATAAGACATTCAAGATTGGCTGATGCGATATATAGGCAATTTTTCAATGGGATGTTGAGTAATCCTCCTTGTGGCAATATAACTGTCACTGGGTTTAGTTACTCTCACGCAATTAAAAATAACATATTTAACATTTATTATTATTTTTTTTTACATTCCTCTACGAATCATTTAAAAAGAAAAGATTAGCAAATGAAGCTGTATTTACATAAAATATTTTACATACTCGGATTAGAAAGATTTAAACTCCCTAAAATTATTTTATTTTTTATTATTCTGTCTATACTTGACCTGATAGGAATAAGTTTAATTGTTCCCTATATTTCATTATTATCTGATCCTGAATCAATAAATAATTTTACTTTTATGTGGTTTGATACTCCTCAATCGCAAGTATCGTTAATTTCATTATTAAGTTTTGCATTAATTATTATTTTTTTATCAAAGTCGATTTTTGCAATTTGGGTTAACCATATAATTGTTAGTTTTAGCGCTAAACAACAGGTTAAGCTCAGGCTAGAGTTAATGAAGTCTTATCAATTGCTGCCTTATGAGGTGTATTTAAGTAGAAATAGTTCTGAATACATCAATAGCACCCAAGTTCTTGTAAATCATTTTACTAATGGTGTTTTGCTGAATGGAATGAAATCTTTAAGTGATGGTATATTGTCAATAGTGTTAATGGTATTTCTTTTTATTACCGATCCTTTTGCTTTTTTGTTTTTAATATCTTTATTGGGAGGTGTTTTATTTACTTATGATTATTTTTTTCGTAAAGATATTTCTAAACTTGGAGTAGATGCGAATGAAGCTAATACCAAAATAGTGCAAGGAGTTTACGAGAGTATTGAGGGTTTTAAACAAATTAAGATATTAGGATCTGAGAGTTTTTTTTATAATCAAGTTTTTTGCAATGCGAAAAAATATGCATTTACGCATACACGATCTACAGTTATATCTTCAGCTACACGTTATGTGTTTGAATTTATTATTGTTTTATTTATTGCAATTTTGATTTTATATGCATTATATGTTGATCAAGACATGTCGAGTTTACTGACTACACTGGGCGTGTTTGGTGTGGCGTCTGTTCGTTTACTGCCTGCCGTAAATATAATCTCTAGTAGTATTATTCGTTTTCGGCTTTATCGTGATAGCGTGTCAAAATTATATGATGATTTGAAATGGTTGAGAGATTTCGATGGTTTTGATGCAACTCAAAACAATATCTCTTCAGAAAAATTTAAGACATTATCTATGCAAAAAGTAGGGTTTCAATATCAAGGCGCAAAAAGTAGAGCATTGTCACAAATAACGTTAGACATCAATTCTGGAGATTCTATAGGGTTTATAGGAGGGTCTGGATCTGGAAAAACAACCTTAATAGATGTTATGTTAGGATTGCTACAGCCTAAAGAAGGTGAATTAATGTTTAATGGCAAAAAATTAGAAAACAATATAGATGTTTGGCGATCACATGTGGCTTATATTCCGCAGAATTTTTTCTTAATTGATAATACATTGAAGTTAAATATTGCTTTAGGGGTTGATGAAAGTAAAATAAATAATGAAAGAATTTTTGAAAGTTTAAAGATGGCTAGATTATCAGACTGGCTAGAAACTTTACCAGATGGAATAAATACCAAGATTGGTGAGAGGGGTATGAGAATTTCAGGTGGTCAGCGTCAACGTATTGCTTTAGCAAGAGCCTTCTATCATAAAAAAGATGTATTAATAATGGATGAAGCCACTAGCGCACTAGATGAGAAAATTGAACAAGAGGTGGTAAAAGAGATAGAGCTCTTAAAAGGAGAAATAACGTTGATTATTATTGCCCATAGAATGTCTACTGTTAAGAGCTGTGATAAAATTTTTAAAATAGAAAAAGGTGTTATTGTTGCTTCAGGTAAGCCAAAACAAATACTTAGTTAAAAACAAAGGAGCATTATTATGTTTAGAAAGGAAGAAATGAAAAATGGCGAATCTGTGGTAATTGCAGAAGTTGGTCAAAATCATCAAGGTGAACTTGATTTGGCTAGGAAGTATATTAAGATGTTCGCTGAAGCTGGAGCGGATATAGTAAAGTTTCAGACAAGAGATAATAGGTTTCTTTTTTCGGAATGTGCCTATAATAAAAACTATGATAGTGAAAATGCATTTTCAGATGTTTACGGCCTTCATAGAGAGGCGCTAGAATTAGATATCGAGTTTCTACCGATTTTAAAATCTGATTGTCAAAAGTATGGGGTAAAGTTTATGTCAACTCCTTTTGATGAGCCAAGTTTAGAGCTCCTATGTGATGTAGGGGTTGATGTGCTAAAGGTGGCTTCTTTTGATATTGGAAATCTACCATTTTTAGATAAAATATCGAGAAAAAATATACCTATTGTAATGAGTGTAGGTGGTGGAAAGTTAGATCAAATTAAATCTAGTGTGGCTATACTCAAGAAGCATACTGATGATATAGCGATCTTGCACTGTGTTTCTGAATATCCTTGTGAATACAATAGGCTAGGACTTAATAATATTGAGTTGCTTGCAAAAGAGTTTCCAGATCTAACAATAGGATCTTCAGACCATTTTAGCGGTATATCAAGTGGACCTATTGCATATATGAAGGGTGCCAGAGTATTTGAAAAACATGTGACTCTTAACAGGTCATGGAAAGGTACAGATCATAGTTTTGCACTATCAACACAAGGGTTTAGAAATTTTACTAGAGATATAAAAAGAACGCCAGAGATGATGAGGGCAAAGTCTGAAGTTGGACTAGGTTCAGAAATGGTTTTTGGAAAGTTAGGAAAGTCAGTTGTGGCCGCATACGATTTAAAGGCTGGTGAAGAATTAACATTAGAAAACCTATCTGGAAAAATTTATGGAAAACAATATATTCCAGTCAGAGAAACAAATAAAATTATAGGAAAAAACATAAATAAAGATATTAAAAAAGGTGATTTAATTTTATTTAAGGATGTTGTGTAAAGTGTCAACAAGTATAGAAAAACAAATTATGTTATTGCAATTTATTGTGTTTGATTTTGACGGCGTGTTTACTGATAACTTAGTCTATATTTCTGAATCTGGACGAGAGTCTGTTGTTTGCAATAGAAGCGATGGTTTAGGTCTATCAAAAATCAAAGGTTTGAATATTCCTATGTACGTAATTTCTACAGAGAAGAATCCTGTAGTGACTCACAGATGTAAAAAATTAGAAATTGACTGCATTCAAGGGTGTGACAATAAGCTTACAACATTAAATCAATTATTATTAAAACTAAATATTAACATTGAAAATGTGGCATATGTGGGAAATGATGTTAACGATCAGGAATGTCTCCAAAGTGTAGGCCTGCCAATTGTGGTAAAAGATGCACATCCTGATGTGCTAGACTTGGCACAGTACACTACTAAAAAGCTAGGAGGGCATGGGGCTGTCAGAGAGGTTTGTGACTTAATTTATAATGCTAGGAGTAGTTAAATGAACAATAACAAGAGCAAGATTCCAACGCCACTTTTTCCAAAAGCCACATCTGTTGGAGCCAGGGATTGGGGTGAAGAAATGCTATTAGTATTGTCTAGTGGAAATTACACAATGAAAAAGCTATCAGTAAAAGCTGGAAAAAAAGGTGGACTGCAATATCATAGACTTAAGGATGAGGCGAGTTACATCATCTCTGGAGAGATGATTTTGAGATTCGATGATGGTACTGGACAATTAGCGGAAAAAAAAGTAGGCCCAGGCGACTGGTTTCATTTTCCGGCTGGCTGCATTCACCAGGAAGAGGCTATCACTGACGTTGAAAGGATAGAAGTATCAACACCTCATTTTAATGACAGGGTAAGGGTTGAGAGTGATTACAGTATGGATGATAGCGAAGGGCTTCCTACAACTTTTGAGAACGAGATACTATTTAAGTAGCCTTTAAAGTTTAGTGATATTTTGAAAAAGGTCAAAAAAATAGGCATTTTATTTTGTATGTTTTATGATGACTATAGGGAGGCTGAGTGGATACTTCCTTTGGTTGATTACTACACAACCAAGGAAAAGCCGATTAATATATTAATGCCTATCCATCCAAGAACTGAACGACAAAAAATAATTTTTAAATGGATTTCAAGTTTTGGTGTTAATATTCTGTATCCATATGATTTAATTTACGGAAACAGAGAAAAAGACGTTTTTAGAAAAATTACACTTAACTCAAAAATATTGCAAAAGCTCTTATGCAGTCCAAATGGAAAATTCTCCAATACATTTAAACTTGGAAATATTCAAAGAGAGCTTGCCTTAAAAAATATCTACAAGTTGTTTGAAAATATTGGTTATGTATACATTCCAGAGGGTAGTATAAATGCAAAAACGCAACAAAACTCTATTGTTAAAATAGTTTTTGATGCTGCAAAATATAAGAATAGGCTTACAGTAGCCTACCCAATTAGTCTCTATGAAAAGTTAAGAAATGTTGAAAAGCATAATCAAAATATAGACTTAATAATGACTGTATCTAGTAAAAGCAGACAAATGTGTAAATCAGCCAATCTTTTGGCAGTAAATTTGGGTGCTCAGCGATTTAAGGAGTTATGGTTGGAAAATATCCAGATGTATTTCGATAGTGTAAAGCAGTCTAACTCCATCTTGAGAAAGGTAAAGAGTGGCGAGCCTCGCATAGTTTTACTTTTGCTAAAGAATAGAACGGGCTTAGTTAGTGGATTTTTAACATCGAGGCAAGTTAGCGAGTACAGAAAAAACTACCTTCAGCGACTAGCTGAGATGAATTTTTTTGTTATTGTAAAGCCCCACCCAGGCAGCAAGAGTCATGCTTTTCAAAAAGATCTAAGTCAGGTTGTCACGCTAAAATATGAAATAAGTGAATTACCAATAGTGTACTTAGCTTCTATATGTAGTTTTAGTGTGGCTGAATTGCCCACTAATAGTATATTTGACGTGCTATCATGTAAAAAAAACGTATTTTGGCCGTGCGAATATTTAGAGGATTCTAGCTGTATTAACCTGGCCATCAACATGATCGAAAAAGGATTTCCAGAAGATTTTTTTAATTATTCTAGATTTGGACTGCCATCAAAGTTTAATTTGAAATATACAAGTCCAAATATTAGTAAAGTAATTGATTCTAAGGTGGAAATAAGCGATGTGGATAGTTATATTGAGAGTGTAATGTAATGAGAAAAATTTTAGCAGTAATACCTATTAGGAAAGGCTCACAAGGAGTTAAAAATAAAAATATTCGCCTTCTGGGTGGTAAGCCACTGGTGTCTTATGCAATAGAGGCATTAAAAAAAACCAAGGGTATTCAAAAGTGCATAGTTTCAACTGATAGCATCGAATATGCTGATATTGCCAAGGAGTTAGGAATTGAGGCTCCATTCATCAGACCATCTGAGCTTGGCATGGGGGATGTTAGGCTTCATCATGTAATGAAACATGCATTGGATTATTTCGATAGCATTGGGGAAAAATTTGATGCTGTTTTATCACTACAAGCAACGGCACCATTAATCAAGGTTAATACACTTGAAAAGGCAATTAACAGATTTCAAGAAAGAAACTGTCAGTCAGTAGGTACGGTTTCCAAAATCAGACATGAGCATCCATATCTGGCAAAGAAAATTTTAGAAGATGGAAGTTTGAGTGACTTTCTTAAGCTTTCAACTGAGGAGCGGCGATATCCACGTCAAGTCAGACCTAATTTGTGCTATTTTAATGGTTCTATTTTTTTAAGGGATCGGTCTCTACTTGATGAAATGGATGAGGCTTCAAATTGCATGGGAGATAGCCCACAGGCGATTTTTATGGATGATTTTGAATCGATTAATATTGATAATGGTTTTGATTTTGATATTGCGGAATGTATTATAAAAAATAAAATAGGAGAAAGAAGTGAGTAAATTAAATAACAATTGGGAGTTTAATGTTTTTGATATTTATGATTTTAATATGAAGGGGAAGTTGGATATTTATTATAATTATATTATTAAAAATCATGAAAGTATCGATGGTGACATACTTGAAGCTGGAGTTTTTCGAGGAAAATCTCTTTTAAGTACAGCTCTTCTTCTGAAAGAATTGGGTAGCAATAAGAAAGTGTATGGTTTTGATAGTTTCTCTGGATTTCCACCTATTTATCATAAAAATGATGATTTACAAAAATTTAAAGAGTTAAATACACAAGGAAGGATAAGTAATCATCATCTTGAGTCTCATGACAAATTAAAAGAATATAGAGAGGTATTGAAAAAAGTCGATATCGATGTATCAAATATTTCTTCTTCTACTAATTTTTCAGATACAAGTGAAGAATCAATAAAAAGAAAGATGGATTATTTAGGACTGGATAATATTGTATTGGTTAAAGGTGATTTTGAGACAACTATGCAAGATGAACAGATGAAAAATTTGAAGCTAATGTCTGCTTTGTTGGATTGTGATTTATATTCTAGTTATCAAGTTGCCCTGCCTTTTATATGGGAAAGAATGAATAGCAAAGGTTTTTTATATTTAGATGAGTATTATTCATTGAAATTTCCAGGTGCTAGAATAGCGTGTGATGAGTTCTTTAGCGGAAAACAAGAGGTGCCTCAAAAAGCAGAGACAATAAGAAGGCAATTCGAGCGATGGTATGCTATAAAAAAGTAACAAGGAGTTGGGTTAAATTATGAGAAAAATAGTAGGAATTGTGCCGGTACTATTGACACCAATGACAGAGAGCGGCAATATTGACAAGATTGGGTTAACTAGACTAGTGCATTATTTAAGTCAAAAAGGGGTTGGTGGGTTTTGGGTGTTAGGAACTGGTGCTGAGGACATGAGTTTAACTTATCAACAACGCCTTTGTGTTGCCAAAATAGTATCAGAGGCTAATGATGGAAAAGTACCTATTATCATGGGTGCTGGATTTTTTTCAATGCAAGAGTCTCTTGACTTTATGGATGACACCAAAGATTTGAAAATTGATGCGTATCATGCAATGCCATATCATCCATTGCTAAGCCTTGAAAGAATAAAGTGGTGGTATGAAAAATTAGCAGACAAAGCTAGTAAACCTTTGTGGATGTATACTAGCGCAAATTGGGCTCGCTTTATATCGCCAGAATTTGTTAAATCGATGAAAGATTATCCTAATATTGGTGGGGTTAAATATAGCACTAGTAATACTGCACATACAGAAAAGGTAATTGCCCTATCTGATAATAATTTTCAGGTGTTAACAGCTGTTGTCAAAACTCTGTATGTTAATCTTTGTTTAGGTGTTAAGGGTGCCACTACGGTTGAAGCTTGCCCTTTTATCTCTCCTATTTTGGATATTTATACTAAATTTACAAGTGGAGATTTGAGTGGTTCACTTTTGGCGCAAAGAAAGCTTAATAGAATGCTGGATAAAATGCCACCAGAGCCTGGTAGAGATAATTTTCTGAGAGTTGCTGAAGGAAAGTATATCTTAAGCAAAAAAGGTATATGTCAGGAGTATATGTCTGGATATTATAGAACCTTAACTAAAAGTGAAAAGAATAAAATTGATGAAATTTTATTAGACACATATGGCAATTAGAGTAATAACTAAACTTAACGTTAAACCATTCAACATTGTTAAGCTAACTTCTTTTACAAAAAAAAGACCGGGTCAAGCAATCTTTAATTTTCGTTATACAGGAGACGCACCCTGGGTGTCGAAAAATATTAATTTTTCTAAAAAAAAGAGTTGTATTGACTTCACAATGGTAACTTGTAACCCTTCCAAGAATTAATACCCAGTAAAAGTAGAATTTTCTTATAATTAAAACATAAATAGATTCAAATGAAAATATTGCACAAATCAGATTCACAAATCATGCAAATACTCAATCAAGCACAAGCAGGCACGCCAGTGCCTGAACTGTGTAGAGAGTACGGCATGAGCAGCGCCACTTTTTTATAAGTGGCGTACTAAATACTGTGGCATGGATACATCAATGATTGGCAGACTAAAAGAGCTTAAAGCAGAGAATGCTCGCCTTAAAAAGATACACCCCTCAAGGGAATATTGAACAGAATACGCCGATGAGCGCCTAAAAACAATGAACGTACAAGGAGGCATTAATAAAAAAGTTCTAAGGCCATCTCTACGCAAGGAGATGGTCAGACAGGCTGTTCATGGCTATCAGGTAGCAGAGAGACTGGCTTGTGTCAGGAGTCACAAAACAAGATGAATAAAATATTAAATCTAATAAGTAGAAATAAAGAATTGTTTCATGTTGATATTTCAAATAATGAAACTGCACTTTGCGGTGTAGTATCAGAAGCAAGTTTTTTGGTAATTGGTGGCGCGGGCTCAATCGGTCAAGCTGTAGTTAAAGAGATTTTTAAAAGAAATCCAAAAAAACTGCATGTTGTGGATATAAGTGAAAACAATCTTACTGAATTAGCAAGAGATATTAGAAGTTCATTTGGATATATTAAGGGTGATTTTAAAACTTTTGCACTAGATATAGGATCTATAGAATACGATTCTTTTATTAAATCTGATGGAAAATATGATTACGTATTAAACCTTTCAGCTTTAAAGCATGTTCGCAGTGAAGAGGATCCGTATACATTAATGAGAATGATTGATGTAAATATCTTTAATACTGATAAAACCATCAAACAATCTATTGAAAATGGCACAAAAAAATACTTCTGTGTAAGTACAGATAAAGCGGCAAATCCAATCAACATGATGGGTGCAAGTAAACGTATTATGGAGATGTTTTTAATGCGTAGATCTCTGGATATCAATATATCAACAGCTAGATTTGCCAATGTAGCCTTTAGTGATGGGTCGCTATTACATGGTTTTAATCAAAGAATTGAAAAACGACAGCCAATTGCTGCACCAAGTGACATTAGGCGTTATTTCGTCACTCCACAGGAAAGTGGAGAGCTTTGTTTAATGAGTTGTATTTTTGGCGAAAATAGAGATATCTTCTTTCCAAAGCTGAGTGAGGCTCTGCACTTAATTTCTTTTGCAGATATCGCGATTAAATATCTTAAAGACAAAGGCTATGAGCCCTATCTATGTAAAAATGAAGATGAAGCTAGAAACTTCTTTATTCAAAATTCAAAATTAAACATTCAGCATTTAAAACAGTGGCCTTGTCTGTTTACAGAGAGTGATACAACTGGTGAGAAAGACTTCGAAGAGTTCTATACTGACAAAGAGGTTCTGGATATGAATCGCTTTGAAAATTTAGGGGTAATAAAAAACAAACCAGAATACAGTGAAAATCAATTAAACAATTTTGAAAGCGCTATAGATCAGCTTAAATCCACCATGAATTGGGATAAAAAATCAATTGTGAATGAGTTTTTTAAAATGATTCCAGGTTTTGACTATGAAGATAAAGGTAAATATCTGGACGGCAAGATGTAATGTTTGAAAACGCCATTAATTTTATCCAAGAAACCTATAAAACCAAGGATTTTATCCCTTTACACGAGCCAAAATTTATCGGCAATGAGAAAAAATACCTAAACAAATGCATTGATTCTACGTTTGTCTCATCAGTGGGTAAGTTCGTAGATGAGTTTGAAGAGGAAATTGCAAGTTACACCGGTGTAAAATATGCCATCGCAACCAGTAATGGCACTTCAGCACTGCACATATCATTGATTCTTGCCAATGTAGAACAGGATGATGAGGTGATTACCCAGCCACTCACTTTTGTAGCTACTTGCAACGCAATTAGTTATTGTGGCGCAAAGCCTCTGTTTATTGATGTTGATAGAGATACCATGGGGTTGTCACCAGACGCACTAAAAGGGTTTCTTGAAAACAATACAACAGTTAAAAACCAACAATGCATAAACAATAAAAGCGGGAAAGTGATAAAGGTTTGCGTGCCTATGCATACCTTTGGCCACCCTTGCAAAATTGATGAAATCAAGGAAATTTGCGACCAGTACCACATTATTTTGATAGAAGATGCGGCTGAAAGTCTAGGTAGTTTTTATAAAAATAGACACACTGGAACATTTGGCAAAATGGGGGTGATGAGCTTTAATGGCAACAAGATTATCACAGCTGGCGGTGGCGGTTGTATTATTACAGATGATGAAAATTTAGCAAAAAAAGCCAAGCATCTGACCACGACAGCCAAAGTGCCACACAAGTGGGAATATGCGCATAATTTGGTTGGTTACAACTACCGTATGCCAAATTTAAATGCAGCTTTATTGGTTGCCCAGTTAGAAAATTTAGATAACTTCATAGATAAAAAACGTAAACTAGCGGATATGTATGAGGAGTTTTTCAAAGGTATTAATTGTAAATTTGTTAAAGAGCCAGCAGAAAGCAGCTCAAATTACTGGTTAAATGCAATTATTCTCAACGACAAGCAGCAGCGAGACATTTTTTTAAATGAGTCTAATGCACAAGGTGTGATGACTCGCCCAATCTGGACATTAATGAACAAATTGCCCATGTTTAAGGATGCACAGTGTGGTGATTTAACAAATTCAGAGTGGCTAGAAGATCGTGTTGTCAACATACCTAGTAGCGTAATATTATGAACGATATTATCCTAATCGGCGGAGGCGGACATTGTAAATCGGTCATCGATGTTATTGAGCAAAAGGGTAAATTTAAAATTGCAGGAATAGTGGATAAGCCAGAACTGTTAGGATCTAAAATCCTAGGGTATTCGGTGATTGGCAATGATGATGATTTAAGCAGTTTAGCAAAGAAATATAAATATGCTTTAATAACAGTTGGACAGATTAAATCACCAGATTTGAGAATTGAGCTGTTTAATCTAGCCAGTAAAGCGGGATTTTTACTTCCCAATATCATCTCTCCAAGGGCCTATGTTTCAAAACATGCCGTAGTGGGTAAAGGTGCAATTGTAATGCACGATGCACTAATCAACGCCAATGCAAAAATTGGTGAAAACTGTATTATTAACTCAAAAGCCCTAATTGAGCATGATGCGGTGATTGAAAATCATTGCCATATTAGTACCGGCTCTATTATCAATGGCGGAACGGTTGTTAAGTGCCATACGTTTTTTGGCAGTAATTCAACATCAAGAGAATATATGAAAGTAGGTGGATTTATAAAAGCGGGAAGTGTGGCTAAGTGAAGGTATTTATTATTGCCGAAGCTGGCGTTAACCACAATGGCTCAATTAAATTGGCAAAAAAATTAATTGATGCTGCAGTTGAATCTGGAGCTGATGCAATTAAGTTTCAAACCTTTAAGGCAGAAAACTTAGTTTCAAAAAATACTGAAAAAGCAGAATATCAAAAGAAGACGACTGATGCGTCAGAATCTCAATTTGATATGATCAAAAAGCTTGAGCTTGATATAGAGACCCACAAGGAGCTGATCGCTTATTGCCAAGAAAAAGAGATCATGTTTCTCTCAACGCCATTCGATCATGGCAGCATCAATCTTTTAAATGATCTGGGGTTGGAAATTTTTAAAATCCCTAGCGGTGAAATTACCAACTTACCCTATTTGCGACATATCGGCTCATTAAAAAAACAGGTTATTTTATCAACAGGCATGTCAACACTGCAAGAAGTCGGAGACACTTTAGATGTTTTAATTAACGCAGGAACATTTAAGGCAAACATAACAGTTTTGCATGCTAATACCATGTATCCAACACCAATGGAAGATGTCAATCTCAACGCCATGTTAACAATACAAAAAGAGTTTGATATTGCCATAGGATATAGTGATCACACATTGGGTATAGAGGTCGATATCGCTGCTGTAGCAATGGGTGCAACGGTTATTGAAAAACACTTCACCTTGGATAAGACCATGGATGGCCCGGATCATAAGGCATCGTTAGAACCTGAAGAGCTAAAATCCATGGTGAGTGCGATTAGAAATATTGAAAAAGCCATCGGCAGTTTTGAGAAAACACCATCACCCAGTGAAAGGGTTAATATTGATATTGTGCGAAAATCTATTGTTGCTAATCAAAAAATAATTAAAGGCGACATATTGACTGATAAAAATATCACAGTTAAAAGGCCGGGTAATGGCATTAGTCCAATGCGGTGGGATAATATTATTGGCACTGTTGCAGTTAAAAATTACAAACCAGATGATTTGATATAATTATCTAATATAAAAAATTAGCAAATTTTCAAAATACCCATTAATTTTTGAAGAACAGTAGTAGAAATGCGTTTAAAAAGACGTAAACAGTCTGTTTATCATTGATTTTGACTGGATTAATAGGATTATTGGGAAAATTTTGGATTTTTTAAGAATAAGGAAAAAGTTTTAAAAAAAATGAGAAAAATCTGCATTGTTACTGGAACTCGTGCTGAATATGGCCTGCTTTATTGGTTAATGAAAGAGGTGAATGTCGATAAAGAGTTGGAGTTGCAAATTATTGCAACAGGAATGCACCTGTCTCCAGAGTTTGGCAATACTTATCAACAGATAGAAAAAGATGGCTTTGTCATTAATAAAAAAGTTGACATGCTATTATCATCTGATAGTGAAGTTGGCATAGCTAAGTCTATGGGGCTAGGTATGATCGGGTTTGCTGATGCCTTCAATGATTTAAAGCCTGATTTGATTGTAGTATTGGGCGATCGTTTTGAAATTTTTTCAGCTGTAACTGCGGCGATGATTGCTAAAATACCAGTTACCCATCTGCATGGTGGTGAAACTACAGAAGGTGCTTTTGATGAATCAATTCGTCATAGTATTACAAAAATGTCTCACTTGCACTTTACCGCTACAGAAGAATATAAGAATAGAGTGATCCAGCTAGGTGAGCATCCGGATAGAGTTTTTAATGTCGGTGGTATGGGAATTGAAAATATTAAAAGATTGCAGCTACAAAGCAGAGATGAGTTTGAAAAGTCAATCGATTTTAAGTTGAATAAGCAAAATATCTTAGTGACATTTCACCCTGTAACACTTGAAAACGCTACAGCAAAAGAACAGCTCCAAGAGCTTTTGGATGCTATAGATGAATTGGAAAAAACCAACATCATCTTCACGAAAGCAAATAGTGATACCGATGGAAGAATTATCAATCAAATGATTGATAAATATGTGGCTAAAAACAGTGATAAATCTGTAGGATTTGCCTCATTAGGGCAACTAAGATACTTAAGTGCTTTACAATATATGGATGCAATGGTTGGTAATAGTTCAAGTGGATTGGCCGAGGCACCAAGTTTTAAAATAGGAGCCATTAATATAGGCGATAGACAAAAAGGCCGTATAAAGGCGGATAGTGTTATTGATTGTTTGCCAGATAAGGCAAGCATCGAAAATGCATTTAAGACGCTTTATTCAAAAGAGTTTCAATCAGCATTAAAAACTTCTAAAAATCCTTATGGTGACGGTTGTGCAAGTAAAAAGATAATTGAAGTTTTAAAAATTGTGCAACATGATAATATCTTGAAAAAGTCTTTCTATAACTTGAATTATTAATAATGGATAATAAATGACAAGAATAATTGCAAAATTAGATGTTAAGCCGCCTTATGTAGTTAAGCCGGTACATTTTGAGGGGCTTAGAAAGATGGGCGATCCATCTGAGTTAGCAAAAAAATACTATAGTCAGGGTGCTGATGAATTATTTTATATTGATATAGTTTCTTCTTTATATCAACGTGAGATTTTGTTTGACGGTATTGAAAAAGTCGCTAATGAGTTGTTTATTCCATTTGCTGCTGGTGGTGGCGTTAAGAGTATTGATGATTTTTCAAAGATGTTTCATATGGGGGCAGATAAGGTTGTTATTAACACATACGCCATTCAAAAGGACCCGAGTATTATTGATAAAGCTGCAAAAATATTTGGTAGCCAGGCGGTTGTTGTGAATATAGAGGCCAAGCGTTGGCAAGAGCAGTGGGAATGTTATACTGATTGTGGGCGTATTCAGAGTCAAAAGGATGTGTCCGAATGGGCGAGTGAGGTAGAGCAGAGAGGGGCGGGAGAGATTTTATTGCAATCTGTAGATGCAGATGGTAGATGTAGAGGGTTTGATATTGAATTGTCATTAAAAATTGTGAATTTGGTAAATATCCCTGTTGTTGTTTCAAGTGGTGCTGGATCACTAGAAGATATTAAAACATTAGTTGAAGTAGCGCAGCCTAGCGGTGTGGCAATAGCAAGCTTGTTGCATTATGATCGTACAACTGTTCAAGAAATTAAAAAATATCTAAATAAGAATACGGCAATCACAACATGAAGAATACAATAGGAATCGTGAATTATGGAATTGCTGGCAATATTCATAGTGTGCAAAAAGCTCTTGAAAAAGCTGGTAGCAATACATTGATTATTAATAAACCATCAGACTTTGATTTAGTTGATAAGCTTGTAGTACCTGGCGTGGGTAGTTTTAAAGATGCTATGCAAGAATTGGAGAATGATGGCTTTATTAGCTCAATACAAGAGTTCAGTAAGCCAATTTTAGGCATTTGCTTGGGTATGCAAATAATGGCAGATTTAGGTTTTGAATTTGGCAATACAAAGGGTTTGGGATTGATAGATGCTGAAGTGAAGCCAATACTATGTAGTGGAAAAATACCGCACATGGGTTTTAATAGAATTATTGTAGAAAGCTCAAATATATTATTGGATGGCGTGGAAAGTGAAGAATTTTATTTTATGCATTCATATGAGATGGTTAACTATACAGACATAATTGCGCTGACAAAATATAATGGACATAGTTTCGTCTCTGCAATACACAAAGATAATCTTTATGGTGTGCAGTTTCATCCAGAAAAAAGTCGTGAAGCTGGCATAAGGCTATTATCTAACTTTATTAACTTATAAGCGTAACGGTTGACATATAAATGAAAAAATTAACTGGAAAATATGGCCTTCCTCTTGAAGTGAAGTTTTGTAGAAAGTGTACTATGAACAACCAAAGGCCATCTTCAACAATTGAGTTTAAACAAACAGATAAAGAACAGAAAAAGACTTTAGCTTTTGGAGAAGATGGGGTTTGTGATGCATGTCGATATGCTGAGATGAAAAAATCCATTAATTGGGATGATAGGCATGCAGAGCTCGAAGAGTTGTGTAATCGATTTAGGCGAAACGATGGTCGATATGATGTTGTAGTGCCAGGTAGCGGGGGTAAGGATAGTGTGCAAGCGGCGCATATTCTTAAATTTAGGTACAATATGAATCCAATACTGATTACCTGGCCACCCGCTTTATATACCGATATTGGCAGAAGAAATTTTGATGCTTGGCTAGATGCTGGGTTTGCTAATTACACTTATAATCAAAATAAAAAGCTTCACCGATTTTTAACAAAAAACGCTTTTCTAAATCTTGGGCATCCATTTCAACCCTTTATTTTAGGTCAAAAAAATCTAGCACCAAGATTATCAGTTTTATTGGATATTCCATTAGTTATTTTTGGTGAGAATGAAGCTGAATATGGAAATGCTATTGAAGACAATGAAAAACCTACTAGAGATCCGAAATATTATAGTGCAGAGCTAAGTATACAAGATTTGGTTTTGGGTGGAATTCCTGCAAAAGATCTGATTAATGATTTTGGTTTTAAATTATCTGATCTTGAAGCTTATTTTCCAGTAAGTCCGTATGAAGTGGAAAAGACGGGCACCGAAGTGCATTATTTGGGATATTACATAAAGTGGCACCCTCAAGATGTTTATTACTATTCAGTTGAGAATAGTAACTTTATGCCAAATGATCATAGAACAGAGGGGAGCTTCAGTAAATATAGCTCATTAGACGATAAGATTGATTGGCTGCATTATCATACAGCAATGGTTAAGTTTGGTATTGGTAGGGCTACTTACGACTCTGCACAAGAGGTTAGAAATGGGGATATCACAAGAGATGAGGGTGTTGCATTAATCAAAAGATTTGACGGAGAGTTTCCGCAGCAATATATTCAGGACTGTTGTAATTATATGGACATCACGATGCAGCAATATCACGATGCAATTGAAAAATTTAGATCTCCACACTTGTGGAGCAAAGTTAATGGAAAGTGGGAGTTGAGAAATCCTATTTGGAATGGTAATTAGAAAAAACTGATATTGATTATGCATAATTGGAAAAATACAATTCTTAAAGTGACATGCAAAATTGAAGATGCAATTAACACTCTAGATCAAGAGTCGTTACGTATTGCAATGGTTGTCGATGATAATGATAGATTGGTTGGAACAGTGACTGACGGCGATATTCGTCGTGGTTTAATTAGGCATTTGTCAATAGACGAATCTATTGTTGAAATCATGTTTAAGGCGCCAACTGTCGCATCAGAAAAAGACAGTAAAGAGAGTATGTTGTTAAAGATGAAAGAGCTGGACTTATTGCAAATTCCAATTGTTAATAGCGACAGAAAGGTTGTTGGATTGGAGACATTGCAACATTTGATAGAAGGGGATAGGTTCGATAATCCAGTTTTTTTAATGGCCGGAGGATTTGGAAAGAGATTACAACCATTAACAGACAATACTCCAAAACCATTATTAAAAGTCGGCACTAAACCAATACTTGAAAATATTTTAAATCAATTTATTGCAGCAGGTTTCCATAATTTTTATATTTCCACACACTATAAAGCTGAAATGGTGAGAAATCATTTTGGCAATGGTAGCGATTGGGGTGTAAGTATTACATACCTTCATGAAGAGACTCCACTTGGTACAGCTGGTGGACTCGGGCTATTGCCAAAGAATCTAATAGATTTGCCAATATTAATGATGAATGGAGACTTGTTAACCAAAATAAATTTTAAAGAGCTGCTTAGTTTTCATCTTGAAGAGGGTGGCGATGCAACTATGTGCACGCGCGAATATGATTTCCAAGTGCCATATGGTGTGATAAAGACCAATGGCCAGTATGCCAGTTCTATTGTAGAAAAACCAATACATAGGTTTTTTGTCAATGCGGGCGTTTATGTGGTTAACCCAGCAATGCTTAAGACAATAGATGGGGTTAGTTATTTAGATATGCCAGACTTACTGCAGAAGAAAATAGATAGTTCGGGCCAAGTAAATGTATTCCCTGTACATGAGTACTGGTTAGATATTGGACAAATGAAGCAGTTTGACCAAGCCCAGCTAGATATAGCTGAATTTTAAAAAAAATGATTAACAACAAAAGAATCTTAGCGATTATTCCTGCTAGAGGTGGTAGCAAACGCCTTCCTCGTAAAAATATCCTCGATTTGGCAGGGAAGCCACTTATTGCTTGGTCAATAGAGGCGGCGTTAAGCTCTAAATATATTGACCGTGTAATTGTCTCAACAGATGATGAAGAAATTGCAGGGATTTCCAGAAAGTATGGCGCAGACTTGCCTTTTATGCGGCCTAATAAGCTTGCGACGGATGAATCTTCATCAGTTAATGTCGTGTTACACGCAATAAATATGCTTAAAGAGAAAGGGGAGGGGTATGAGTATATTATTCTGTTGCAGCCAACTTCGCCATTAAGAACAAAAAAACATATTGATGATGTGATTGAATTGTTAATAGCAAAAAAAGCAGAGTGCATTGTAAGTATTTGCGAGGTTGATCATCCTATTGAATGGACAGGTGTTCTACCTGATAGCCAATCAATGAATAGTTTTTTTCCTAAAAAATTGCAAGGTAAGAGGAGTCAAGACTTTCAAACAAGATATAGGATTAACGGTGCAATCTACATAGTTAATGCAAAACAAGCTCTTGAGCAAAAATCCCTTATCTTAAATGAATTAAGCTATGGCTACATTATGCAAAGAAAAGACAGTGTAGATATTGATGAAGATATTGATTTTAAAATTGCGGAAGTAATAAAGTCCGAGAATGATCGTGGTTTATATTCATAAATATTTATCTCTTAATGTTGTAATTTTTAAAATTAATACCTTCTCAAAATAAATATTATTAGTAGATTTTTTTACAATGCATAGTTGCAATACATCAAAAATAATCGTGATTGACTATTTAAATATTGGAATTATTAGAGCAATAAATACAATTGAGAATAATTATGTACTTTACGTTTTATTCCATAATAGAAATGTGTTAATTGAAAGAACGATTCTTACATGGTTAAAGTTTAAAAAGACAAAGGTGGTATTTGAAAAGATAGAGTCTACTCAAACTTATAAAGCACATACTTATTTGGCTGATTTAGCTGCAAGAGAGTTTACAAAGGTTAATGTAGATTTTCGAGTGAAAAATCAATATATTGCAAATAGAATAGGGCGATTATTTTATAATCGCATTTATCGATCTTGTGTTATTTTAGAGTTTATTGCTAACCATTCGAAGTTGCATAAGACGAGCAAAATATTTATTTCAGACCCAAAAGTTAAAACTGAATTTATAAATCATAAGCTGACTAGCTATGTTAATTTTTATAGATCATATGGTTATGTAAATGATATGGAATTTATGACACCATACAGACCATATATCCTAAATTCAACAATTAGTAAAATACGTATTTTTTTAATTTTGCTTCATGATATGTTTTTTATAAGGTTGCAAAATTTTTCAAAAAATATACAAGTAGATGCTATATTTCAAGTGCACCCAGATATCCAAGAACGTAAATTTTTTAGTCATAAAAAAATTACAGAAGTTTTTAAAAAATCTGCATTTATCAAATGCAATTCAATTATAGAGTTTAATCAAAAAGAATATAATTACCGTCGACTGTCACCATCTAAACTACACCACTATATTAAACATATATGGATGTTTTTTACTTTTAACAAGTCATATTCGAATTTGGTTTTTTTTGATAGGCTTATCCTTTTAAGAGATTGGGTTAATATGTTTTTTCTTGATCAGATTTTTGATAGATTTCAGCCAGTATTTTTTTATAGTAATTATGAATCAAATACCGCTTTGCAAATTCAGGTTATACTAAAAAAACATCAATGTGTCTCGGTAGCATCAACTTTTAGTGCAGGATATTTTCCTGTTGAATTTGAGTTTTCTCACCAATTAAAATGGGCTGATGTTTTTCTAGTGTGGGGGGAATACTTATCTAAACTTTATTTAGCATCGAATGATAAATCGGGTCATCATGTTATCACAGGCTATGCTGGCGATTTATTTATTGATGTATTTAGAAGTTATGCTAATAAACGTTATAGTTTTAATGAGCCTATTGTTGTGATATATGATTCGACTTATGCAGATGATTTGTTTTTATCTAGAGATGAGGCGATTAATTTTGTCTCTAGTATCGCTAATTATTCGATTTCACGCGGGGCTCAAGTGATTGTTAAAACTAAAAAAGGTGCTGACTTATATGACGATTTGTGTAATAAACACCCTACAAAAATACATATAGATGGCGCCCCTGCTTCATTTGCAGCTTCAATGAATGCTAATCTTGTTGTTGGCTACCTTAGCTCTACACCGTGTTTGGTTGCAAAATCGTACGGTATAAATATAGCACTATATGATCCTTATGAGTTTATCTGGGACAAAGGTAAAGACTTTCTATCCGAAGACATAATTACTAATAAAGAAGAGTTGTTCTCTTATATTGATAGCTCTATTGTAGTTAAGAGAAAAGCTGTAGAAGTGACAAAAGGGGTGGATCCATTTTCTGATGGGCTCTTTACTCAGCGAGCTTGCCAATACTTACAAAATCTACTTATTTGCTCTAGTTATAATAAAGAAGATAAAATTTCCTATGCAAATAAACAGTATATTAGTGAATATGGAGACCGTTATATTATCAAAAACAATTTTAGAGTATGATGGGCGCACTATATTTCATTGAATCTGCAAATAATGTTCAAGATATGACCTGTCTTTCTGATTTTAGCAAAGATGATAGTATTTTTATTGCAACAACACCAGAAGCGCAATCTAAACTTAAAAAACAAAGAATTTATTTTAAAAATAGTATTGAATACTTGGGTAGGCATGGTCATCAAAGTATACTTAAAGCTTCAAATTTAATTACTAGACAATTAAGAAGCGATTGGCGTTATGTGGATAATTTTGGTATCCAGCATGCTTATGAAAAAACCTTGTTTTTTTATTTAAGGTTTGATCTGCATTATTGGTTGATGTATTTATATATTGTCGATCAAGCAATTAAAAAACACTCTCCTAAATATATTTATATCAATAATGGCCACTCTCTAAATAATGTAGGCGCTTCAATCTCTGATGGCAACCATCTAGTTGGATACATTGTTAGAAAATATGTCGAGTCTAAGAACTTAGATATTAAGATTATTGAACAATGTAAGATAAATTGTAAATCCAAGGCTGGCAAAAAAAGCGCATCTAAAGTTAAACGCTTACTGAATATGTTTATGTCTACAGTACTTACAATATATCGACCTTTTATAAAAAATAGAAAAGTGCTTCTGGTAGCCAATGATGGTTACAATATGCCGAGGTTAATTAACAAGCTGAAGGCTGCAGATCCTAAAATTTTTCCAATCTATGTTAATATTGGCAAGAGTAAGTTCTGGCAGCATGTAAAGAATGCATTAACGGGCAAAGAATTGTTTTTTTCTCAAGGTGTTAATACTAAAGATGTCTCCTCTGGCCTTAATGATGCACTGTTAAGGTTCGCTAACAAAATTGAAAAACATAAAAATGGTGAAATATTTAATTTTCTGGGTGTTGATTTAAGGGGTGTGTTATCTGCCTATATTGGCAAAACAACCCCTAATGAGATGGCATTACTAGAGAATAGTATTAAACAAATGTATAGTATTTTTGACATGAAAAAACCTTGTGTAGCTTTGTCACAGCATGCACTCGGCTATAGTTATGCGTTGGGGGAGATTTGTTCAATGAAAAATATCCCTAGTTTGCTAATCACTCATGGATCACATGTAGTGCAAAAAGAGGACAAATGTGCTCAAATTGAATGGGGCGAGCATGCCAAAACTATTATCAATGCACACTTTTCTCATAGCGCCATTCAGTCTCCAATGGCGAATGAATTTTTCAACAGTATAGATGATAAATATTCCACTGGATTGAAAACAGGACCATTGATTTATTCTAGATCAAAACATGATGGGTCGTTATCTAAGTTAAAAGAGCGACTTATTGGTAGGGTGCATTCGGATAAAAAAATCATAATTCATGCTGGAACGCCAAAAGGAAGCAGTGCTATACGCCCTTGGGTATATGAAACGATAGATGAATATATACGTAATATTAATGACTTGATTGGTGCGGTTGACAGTTTAAATGATGTATATTTAATTGTGCGCTTTAGACCGTCAGATGGTTTAAATAAAGCAGATTTCTCTAAGCTGATTAAGGTTTCTAATAACTATGGTGTGTATAGTGATGGTGCGTTTGACGACTATTTAGCCGTATCCGATTTACTTGTGAGCTATTCTTCAACTACAATTGAAGAAGCGCTGCAAAATAATGTTGCTGTATTGCAGTACGATCATGATGATAAATATAAACATATACAGGCATCTACTGTTTCAGAGGGGCAAGAGCTAGTCATTAATCCTATTTATTACTGCGGGAATAAAGATGAGTTGAAAAACTCTATTGATATGATTTTAAAAAATATTGATTCAATTAAATCAGAAAAACATAAATGGGCTGGCTATCGATATACAATAGATGAAAAATTAGAATGGCTTGATGAACTACTTGGTAGATAATGGTTAATTTAGAAAAATACAATTCCTTTATTTTTGATTTTGATGGGGTTATCCTTGATAGTAATAATATCAAAAAGAGTGCAATAGGGGAAGCGGTACAAGGCGTGTTGTCTGATCAAAAAGCAAACGAGTTTGTGGATTATTTTGTCGGTTTAAATGGTGTTCCTAGGGAAAAAAAAATTGCCAAATATGTGCCCAAGGAACAATATGAATACGTGCTTAATAAGTATGAAAGTATTATCGATATAAAGTTAAAGAGTGCCAAGCTTATTCCTGGCGTTAAGGATATTATTCAAGCACTTTCAAAATTAAAAAAAAGTATGATTGTTCTGTCTGGCGGTACGCAAGCAGAAGTATTGCAATTATTGGTGGATAGAGGGCTTTCTGAAAACTTTGATGGCGTATATGGCGGGCCAAAGAATAAAGAAGAAAACCTACAAGGTTTATTATTAGGCAAGCCTGTCTTGTATTTTGGAGATAGTGAAGTTGATTACTTGGTATCTAAGAATAATGGCTTTGATTTTGTATTTGTTTACGGTACTAGTAATATTAAAGATTGGAGAAGTAAAGTGAAAGGGTGGCAGGTGGTGGAGACTATAAGTGATTTTAACAATGGGAATTAGAAAATGATAAGAGTTGGTATTAATGGCTTGGGCAGGATTGGACGTGCAATATTTAGAGTAAATCAATTGAAGAAATATTTTGATGTGGTTGTGATTAATGATATTAATCCTGATATTGATAATATCGCTTATACGTTAAATTACGATACCTTGTATGGTAAGCAAGATATTCAGTTTCAAAGTAAGGGTAGCTGTCTTGTTAATAATGTAGGCGATAGTATTAATATTCATCACGAACAGCATATTTATGATGTGGATTGGCGTCAGCATGATGTGGATTATGTTATTGATGCATCTGGCGTATTGGATAATGTTAAACATGCAAGAGATTTAATCAAAAAAGGCAGTGTCAAGCGCGTATTTGTAACACACTCTCCGGATGATGTAGACTTCACAATGGTATTAGGTACTAATGAAGATCAGCTAGATATTAATAATCACAAAGTGATCTCAACAAGTATTTGTGATGCGACAGCGTTAGGGCCGGTTTTAAATACAATCAACAAAGCATTTGGCATTGATAATGGCTATGTAACAACATTGCATCCATGGTTAAACTATCAGAACTTAATGGATGGACCCTCAAGCTCATGGTCTGTTCCTGGAGAGATTTACCACCATTATGCTTTAGGCAGATCTGTGGATGGTAATATGATTCCAAAGCCCACTTCGGCAATTGAGGCTACTTGTAGAGTGGCTGATGGTCTTACGGATCAGATGATTGGTTCGTTTTCTTATCGAACACCAACGGCAATTGTAGGTAGTGCAGACATTACACTTAATTTAAAAACTGCAACAGACAAGTCGGCGGTTATTGCGATGTTTGAAGAAATAGAAAAGGAGCAAAGTATTAAAGTTATACATAATAACATAGACCCCTTAGTCTCTCTTGATTTTCTACAATCAGAGTATTCAGCTATTGTGGATCATAGGTGGACGGATGTTATTAATGGCAAATTACTTAAGATGGTGCTTTGGTATGATAATGAATGGGGCTATTCTTCAAGGGTTGTTGATCAAGTGCATTACGTTAGTGAGAGAGAAGTATTATGAGGGTAGTGGCGGTTATTCCTGTTAAATCGATATCAGAAAGGGTGGAGAGTAAAAATTTTAGAGAGTTTTTTGCAGGCGAGTCTTTGTTTGATCTTTTAATTAGGAAGTTGCGCAACTCAAATGAAATTGATGACATTTATATCTCTTCCAATGCGCTTGATGTAAAAGACAGAATTGAGAAGCTAGGCTGTAAGTTTATTCAAAGAGCAGATGAGTTTTGCAATAATAATGTTCCTTGGAGTGATGTGATTGCGCATGTTGCGGATTCAGTACCTGAGGATGATAATACAGCTATTGCATGGTGTCATACAACCTCACCATTGTTTGATGAATATAATAAAGCTGTTCAATCTTACAAAATCTCAGTAAACAATGGGGAGTTTGACGGCCTGGTAACTGTGTCAGGGCTGTCTGAATTTATTGTATCTGAGAATAGACAGCCAATCAATTATTCATGGGGGCCTTGGCACCGTTATTCACAGCACTTAGATGCAATGTATGCCATTACTGGCGCACTATTCATTGCGCCAAAAATTGAAATGGTTAGAAATCGATATGTAATATCAAAAAACCCTGATTTTTATGTGGTGCCGCCACTGCAAGCAATTGATGTTGATACTGAATATGATTTTAAATTAGCCCAATTGCTAATGCAAAACAAGGGGTTGCTTTCTAATGCTTAAGAAAAATTATTTATTGGAGAAGTTGAATAGTGGCAAGCCAGTACTCGGCACATGGATTATGATGCCATCTGTGTTAACTGTGGATATTATCGCTTCAACTGGCGTTGATTTTGTAATTATTGACAGAGAGCA
>Ga0209992_10001402_pt1 | contig 25726 bp, 14 predicted proteins | sample 2SBtaG_2_FD_182564 | JGI IMG/M metagenome (GOLD analysis project Ga0209992, IMG submission 182564) | Deep subsurface microbial communities from Kolumbo volcano to uncover new lineages of life (NeLLi) - 2SBTROV12_ACTIVE470 metaG (SPAdes)... | ecosystem: Environmental > Aquatic > Marine >... | reverse complement strand
ATAAATATACCCAATTAATTGAACAAGAACCTCAGTATCTGTTTCCGATTTACATTCTATTCCATTTTTTGATAATAATTTCCGAATTGATAAATAATTTTCAATAATACCATTATGTACAAGTGTAAATTTTCCTGAATTATCTTTATGTGGGTGTGCATTTAAATTATTTGGAACACCATGTGTTGCCCATCGTGTATGCCCTATTCCCACTTGAGATTGAGGGAAATTTTCAAGTTGACATGCTTTGATTAAGTCAGCAACTTTTCCAGCAGTCTTAACCTGTTGAATACCATTGTCTTGAACCGCAATACCTGCAGAATCATATCCACGATATTCTAATCGAGTTAATCCATTTAATATAACTTCATTTGAATTTTTCTCACCTATATATCCAACAATTCCACACATAAATTTCTCCTAATTTTTATCTGTAAAAAACGTAATAAAAAATGATAATTTTTGCTTTAAATCTTTTCGATGAACAATATGGTCAATAAAACCTTTTTCCAACAAAAATTCAGATCGTTGAAAGCCTTCGGGCAAATCTTCACCAATTGTTTGCTTTATGACTCTTGCACCTGCAAATCCAATAAGTGCATTTGGTTCAGCCAGAATTATATCTCCAAGCATTGCAAAACTTGCAGTTGTTCCTCCTGTAGTTGGGTCAGTTAAAAGCGTAATATATAACCCCCCTTCATTTGCAAATTGTGCAAGTTTTGCACTGGTTTTTGCCATTTGCATCAAACTCAAGGCTCCTTCTTGCATTCGTGCACCTCCTGATGAAGTTATAATAATTAAAGATCTTTTTTCTCTTCGGGCAAGATTAATTGCTCTGCTAATTCGCTCTCCCACAACTGAACCCATACTACCCCCAATATAAGAAAAATCCATAATACAAACCACTACAGGTAATTCATTTATTTCGCCTTTTATTGATTTTACCGCCTCAGTTAATCCCGTTTTTTCTTCAGAAGTTTTAATTTGTTCTTTATAACTTTTTGATGCATTAAACTCTAACGGGTCTAAAGGTTTTATATTTCCACCAATTTCTTCAATAGGAGAATCACCAAAAAGTAATTGAATATAATGCTTACTTTTCATTCTAAAATGATGTGAGCAACTCGTGCAAACATGATTATTTTGTTCTAATTGTTTATGAAATAAAACAGCTCTGCATTTAGGGCATTTTATCCATGTTCCCTCTGCAATTTCTCTTTTATCATAGGTGATAATTTTTTCTGCTGATCGTCTAAACCATTCAGCCATTATTTATCTCCAAAGTATATAGAATTGCATGTTTACCTTTTGTATAATAATCTTTTCTTTTACCAACAGATTCAAAACCGTTCTTTTCATATAGACGAATTGCAGACTCATTATCGTGCATAACTTCTAAAAAAATTAAATTACCCTTTTTTGATTTTACAAATTCAATTACAGAATTTATTAATTTTAGCCCTAAACCTTTACCTTGGAATTGTTTTTTAATAGCAATATTATTCAAATGAAATTCATTTTCAATCATCCACCCAAAAATAAATCCAATTACTTTATTATTTTCACATAGAACCCAGCTTTTAGATACAGGTATTTTTTCTAATTCTTCTTCAAAATGTACTTCTGACCATGGTTGATCAAATAATTCTCGTTCAATTGTTAAAATTTCATTAAGATGACTACGATTTGCGATTTGAATTTCCGTAAGCTTACTTCCCTATGTTAAATTCTGAATAATATTCTGGAGAAATTTCATCTACATTTTGCTTTATTAATTTTTTCCAATTATGTTGAAAATAATAACCTATATAATTTACAGACGGATATATATATTCAGCATTATTAATTCGCCTTTTATTTTCGGGGAAATTTACACAAATAATAGGTTCATTATAGTTTTCCCTTAAAGCAACCTGTTTAATTTGAGATTTTTTATGCAGAGATATTTTTTTTTCATATACAACTCCAGCATGTGAATACACCAAAATAGTATAATTATCATTTCGATTTAAGTTAAAAATTATACTTTCAATTGTATTAATCGGAAATAATTGAATTTGTGCTCCAAATGCTAATCCTTTTGCAAGGCTCATTCCTATTCTTAATCCAGTATAAGAACCCGGTCCCGAAGAAATAGCAATTGAATCAATTTCATTAATTGTTAAATTACAATTTTCTAATGTTTGATTAATAAATTCAGGTAATTTTTCTGAATGAATATGATGACCAATTTCTTCATTAATAATTGGTAAATTATCATTTCGCCAAATCCCCACCCCACAAGCAGAACCAGAAGTTTCTATTGCTAATACATTGCCAATCATGAAAGGGTGATTTCTCTATTATTTTCTGAAATATGAGAAAAATTTATCTCAATTAAATCTTTAGGGAGTAATGGTTTTATTAATTTTGCCCATTCAATAAATACAATAGAATTACTTTCAAAATATTCATGAATCCCTAAACCAACCCATCTATTTAAATCACTCTCTCTATAGCAATCAATGTGAATTACTTTAGGAATTGAATCATATTCATTTACAAGCGTAAAGGTAGGTGAAGTAACCTCACCCTTAAATCCCAAACCTTTTAATACGCCTTTCATAAATGTTGTCTTTCCTGACGCAAGTTCTCCATTTATGGAAATTATGTCTCCAATTTCAAGTTTAGAAGATAATGATTCTCCTAATTTTATCGTCTCTTCTGGCGAAAGAGTAATTGCACCTTTCCAATTTTCCCGCATTATTTTCCAACCAATGTTGTAACGGGAACAATTAATTCTTCCATTGAAATCCCGCCATGTTGGAAACTATTTTTTAATCGCTTAACAAATTTATTATAATTATTTGGGTAAACAAAAAAATGCTTATTTTTAGCAATGATATAATTATAAAATTGACTTTCTTGTGGTAATCCATATTTAGCAGGGTTATACATTGTTAAACCACCTTTTTCTGGAGAATGGATATTTCGTCCATGTTTATATCTAATTCCCGCAGAAGTTTCTTTATCACCTTTTATCATTGTTGGTTTTTCAACTCGAATACTTCCATGATCACTTGTAATAATTACTTTATGATCCCAACTTGCTAATTCTTTTAGTATAGAAATTAACCATGAATTTTCAAACCATGAATGGACTGCATCTCGATAAGCAGATTCATCATGCAATAATTCACCAATTACTTTTGACTCTGATTTTGCATGCCCTAAAATATCAATATAATTTACAACTAAACCAATTACATCTATATTTCGATATTCAGCAAAATGACTTTCAAGATTCTTCCCATCATTTATTGTTACGGTTTTATAATATTTCATAGATTTATTTTGAAATCCATTTCGATTCAATAATTCTCGCAAAAAATAACTTTCAAATTGATTATGACTATTTTCATTTGACATCATTTCATCCCATTTTTTAGGAAATTGAGATTGAATTTCAATGGGCAACATCCCACTAAAAATTCCATTCCTTGCATAGGGAGTTGCACTCGGAAGTAGTGAAATTGCATAATCATGTTGAATATTGAAATATTCGGATAAAAGGGGTAACATTACTTTAATATGATCCATTCGCATACAATCAATGACGATTAAACACACTTTTTCATTTTTAGATAATGCCGGTTTTAAATGATTTTTAAATACATTTGTAACTAATTTTTCAGTTTTCCCCTCTTTAATCCAATTACTATAATTTTTAATTATATATCGATTAAATGCTTCGTTTATTTCTGAAAACTGATCATCAAAAATTTGTTTTAGTCCACTTTGATCATGCCTATCAAACCTCAATGACCATGTAACTAATTTATCATAAACTTCATACCATTGATCTAAAGTATTAATATCTTGAATTGACTCATTAATTTTTTGAAACTCAACTATATACTCTCTTGAAGTATAATCACTTTGAATTTGTCTAAATTGAAGAACACTTTTACACGCACTTAATATTTGGCTGGGGTTTACTGGTTTTGTTAAAAAATTATCAATATTTCCTGCAATTGCCTCTTCCATTAACCATTCTTCTTCATTTTTAGTAATCATGATTATTGGAAGATCAAAATTCATTTCTCTTAATTTTTTAATTGTTGTTAAACCATCAATTCCAGTCATCATCTCATCAATTAATAGTAGATCAAAATTACTATTTTTTATAGATTCAATTGCATCTTCACCTGAATTAACAGTTACCACTTCAAAACCTCTTTTTTCTAGAAACATTTTATGAGGTTGTAAAAATTCAAGCTCATCATCAGCCCAAATTATTCGTTTTTGATTTATAGACATTATATCAATTTCCTATTTAATTGGCTTTGTATAACCAATTTAAATAATTTTTGTTCCGAGGAGACTATTTCTTTGTCATTGTATAAACGCCGTCCCACTCTTCACCATCAATAACAGGAGGGTTTTCTTTATATTCTTCACACCGACTAATTAATTTTTTGCTTGGATTTGTTGGTCGACCTGGATAATTATCTTCGTGTTTTTCAGATTCTCTAAAAGTTTCTATTGCTTCATCCCATCTCATTTCTTGATATAATTCAAATCCTTTATTAAAAGTTTCAATCATTTGAATTGATTCTGAGGATAAATTACCTTTAAAGTCTAAAATTTCAACTGTAGTTGTTGCCATACTTTTACCCATATATCTAGTTTTATCAACAATTCTCCATTCAAAACTATCTTTACCAGCTACTTCTAAAGTCTCAATAGTTGTTGCGGTATAAATACCATACTGTTTGGCACCTTCTTCTAAACGAGCAGCCGTGTTTACAGTATCACCCATCATCGTATAGTTCATACGATTTTCAGCTCCCATATTACCGCATACAAGGTCACCATGATTAATACCAATACGAGTACGCATTTGCTTTACCACTTCTGGCCATTTATCACCCTCAGATTGCCATTTTTTACGCAACATCTCACATCCATTTTGCATTTCCACGGCTACTTTCAACCCTCTAAGAGCATTATCAGGTTGTTCCATAGGAGCACCAAAAAATGCAATAATTGCATCGCCTTCGTATTTATCTAAAGTTCCACCACCATTTAATAAAATATCAGTCATTACAGTTAAATATTCATTTAATAACATAACTAGTTCAGAAGCAGTTAATTTTTCGGAAAAAGTTGAAAAAGAGGCAATATCTGTAAAATAGGCAGTTCGCATACCATTGTCTCCACCTAATGCAGGTGCTTGCTTATTATCAAACATATCATCAATAAGCTCAGGAGAAATATAGTTTCCAAAAGCAGATTTCAAAAACGCTTTATCTTTGCCTTCTGAAATTAATTTATAGCCAACATTTATGCCATATGTTAAAAATATTGTAGCCATCGGAAAGACAACAGGAATTAATGCAGGATTAGCTATTGGAATTTGAGAATTACTTAATCCTGGAATTGAACGAAATAACCAAAAATAATCTCCAGAAAATCCACCAATTGAATAGCTTAACCATACAATAATTTCTAATAAAATCATTAATGCACCATATTTGGGATCTAATTTAAAGATAACAAAAAAGGTGAAAAAACTAATTCCAAGTATAATTAAAATATGATTCCATCGAGATTGGTCATTAAATTGTAATGACCCTGTAATCACTTTAATATAGGAACCATCTAAAATTTGTTGAATCGCATTTGAATGCATTTCCATTCCAGGTGTTCTAGACTGATGACCTTTATAACTAAAGAATGGGGTTTCTTTTGTATCATGAAATACCTCTGTAGATGCACCAATCATCACAATTTTATCTTTAAAAGGACTTTCCATTATTTCATAGTCGGGGTCCATTTCTACCATCATTTGATTAAATGAACTCGTTGGATCGAAATTGGACATCCAATCGGCATCATCCTCTCCAATATCATAATCTTCATCATCCATTACATTTGCTAAAGGATATCTATTAAATGTATTGTAGGGCTTCCCAAATGGATTTGCTGACGAAGTTGGTCCATAATAATTTATAAAAAATAATGGAGTTTTGCCCAATGTTTTAATACTTAATGGTCCATAATTATATGTTCCTGTATTTAAATCAAAAAAGGGTAAAGTCTCTTCAGGAATGTCTAAATATGCAGAAACTGCATTCACAGCAAGTGTATGATAAAATGTTGAATCATTTTCCATATTATTAAGAACTAAAAAAACAGGGTATTCTCTAGAGACACCATCAATATCTGAATCAATTGAATTCACAAGCCCTTCATACGGGTCTGAATTCATAATTCTGGAAGATGGGTGACTAATATATTGCGGTGGTACTCGAGTTGGTTCATTTACTAACTTAGAGCCAAATACAACCTTTGTCCCTTTAGATTTTGCATATAATACTGCTTCTGCTAATTGGTCATCACCATGTTCAAGGTTTTCAGCGGTACCATCAATTAATGCTTGATCTACATCAAACCCTGTTACATTTTTATATTGCCTCAACACACCTAAAGCGGATTCTGATTGAGAATCAGGTGCGTCAAATTCAAAGTCAAAAACAATTACTTTTGCACCTGTGTTTGTTAAATTTCTAATTATCTTTCCCCAAACTCGCCCTCTATGATATGGCCATGGCTCATTTGCAGATAAAATACGATAGGATTCGTCATCTAAATCAAGAAGAACAACTTTAATTCCAACATCATATACACCATTACCTCTGTCAGTTAATTCTTCACCATCATCCCATTTACCATTTTTTTCATCTGTAAATTCTTCACCTAAATCATATTGGCCATTTTTGACATCTTCAAAAGGTTCACCTATAGTGTATGAACCATCACCATTTAAATCCCAAAAATAGGGGTAAGAAGTATATTTTCCATCACCATCTTGATCTTCAAAAGGTTCACCTTCTGTCCAAAAATTATCTGCATTCGTATCTTCAAATGGATCCTGATGTTTCTCTTCTTGAATAGGGGTTAACCCACCAAGACTATTTTGAAGTAATGATTGATTTTCTGGATCATAATAATACCCCATTATTTCATCCATGACTCCATTACCATTTGTATCTATAAATAAAGGTTCACTTCTATCCCAAATCCCATTGCTATTTTCATCTACAAACTCCTCACCTTCATCCCATACCCCATTTGGAACATCTATAAACTCTTCATTTTCATCCCAAATCCCATTTGGAACATCTACAAATTCTTCGCCATCATCCCAAGTTTCATTTCCAGTATCGACAAACGGTTCACCTATATTATATACACCATTTGAATCTAAATCTGTAAATTGTTCTGGTTCTTTAGGAATTGGTGCAACTGCCATAACCCCTGACTTTGGTCCACGCATTTTCATACGCAAGTCATAAGCAGAGAACTCAAAACTATCAAATAAACCTGAAAAATGAAGTATTAATGTAAAAAATGACGAGGCAAGAGTAAGCCCAATTCCAATAATGAGAGATTCGTGTTTTGTAAAAAATTCTTTAATTAGAAACGATACCCTAAGTTAAATATTATCATTGAATTGTTTGATGAATTTCCACCGACATTTTTAAATCTTAATTCATAATTAGTCCTTAACACTAATTGATCAAGAATTTCATATTCAAAGGCTAGTTTATAACTAAATTGAGTAAATGCACTCGATCCTGTACCTTTTGTATAATTAAACCCATTTTTAATATATTTAATATCTCTATTATGTTTATAAATTGCAGAGAAATCTAATAATAATACTTTTTGCTCTTGAAATGTTTCGCCTTCACCCAGTGTATAATGATTAGAATTTAAAAAAGTTGTTGTTTCCCACTTAGGTAATAATTTCGATTTAATATTTAAACTATATGTTTTATTTTGAGATGACTGAGATACATAATCAGGATTTAGCTTTAAATGTGTAGAAACTAAATAGTCTCTTTTATTTGATTCATAGATATTAAAAGTTAAGTTATGTGAGCCAAATACATTCATTTGACTCGTAACTAAAACATTTAATTTTCTACTTTCTGTATGTTCACCATCCCAATTAACCACTGTATCAGGAGCTTCTGCAACAAGTAATAAAATTTCAGGGTCAACCTCTGTAATTCCATTTGACCTTTTTTGCATACCTACACCAAAGCTAAATGTCGGTAAACCAATTCCAGGATATAAATTTATATTAATATCATGTTTGTTAGATTCCATTAAATTTTCAACGGTAGGATCAATTCCATCAATTGAATTTTTCCATTTATAATTTAAATAAAGCCTATTTTGAAACAATCCAATTCGATCTGAAATTTGAGTTTCACGAATATTTTTTTGGATAAATGGATTCACCAATGACATAAACTGAGGTCCAACCTGACGGAAAGCATAATTTATTGAATGCCCTGCATAAAATAATCTCAAATTTAAATGGTATAAAAGAGATGGCATTGTCATTATTTCATTTAATCCAATTTCTCCTCGAGAAACATCAATCGGAATAATAGGTATTTGGTTAAAATTCATATGGAAATATTTAGAAAAACGTTCAGGGTCAAAATCAATATTATTTAAATCCATACCAGATGAAATAATATTATTATTATCATAAATTCGACCTATATATCCATCAACGGTATCATCAAAAAGTGTATCTAAATCATTTTTCGTAATTACAGGATCCCAAATATTTTGATTATACATACTAAATGCAAATCCTGCATTTACATTTATTTTTTGCCGATCGAGTGAAAACTTAAGATTACTTCCTAAAACTAAATTATCTTGAGGAGTAACGCCACCCCAGTCTTTATCCAGCAATTCATAAGTAAATGCTAAATCATCCCTAAATATTTGATTATCATTTTGAAAGAAATCAGAGAATGTAAATTCATAAAATTGAAGCGTATCATATTGGCTTAATGTATATGATAACCCATCTAATGAATCAATACCAGAAATTGATTCATACAATATTTCTTGAGAAATATTATAATTAAAACTAGAATCTGGATTAAAAAACTGTTCCATAAAGTCATATGAATATTCTTCGGAAATTGTAATCGTATCTCCATTAAAGTAATAATCATCTTCAACTAGATTTGATTGCCACGATTTATTTAACCAAATATTCGCATCACCCACATAATTATTAATAGATGATTCATTATCTTTTACTTTTATATAGTTAACATTCCATTCAAACTTATTTTCTTTACCAAATTTTAAATTTAATGCTTGAACATCTTGTTGAAATTCATAATTACTTCTATTAAATACAAAATGAATAGAATCTGTTAAATGAAAGTTGTTATTATCAGGGTTAAATTGAACTTCACTTATATAATCTGTAATTGAAAATAAAGTAGTATCTGCAGGGTTAAACAAAGTATCATTAATTTGCTCTTCACCTTTAATAGTACGAAGTAATGATTTGTCTAAATCGATATACATTGCATCATATTGTGGGTCACCTTGAAGCGGTCTTAAAACCTGTCCCTTTGAATAACTTAAATCAAAATATTTAGTATTTAATGCAAGGTCTAATCCTCTTATCCTATATCCATTAAAAGCATATTCATTAATATTTGGGTTTACATCACCTAATTTTATATTTAAATATGGAGAACTAAAATGAGCTGTATATCTATTTCTGGATTGTTCAAATGGATCCTCTAAAGAAGTCATTTTTGATTTTATTTTTAAATTAGCGTAATCCCAAACACCCTTCCATTCAAAATTATAATTATTGATATCAAAGCTTTGTTGATCTATATCTGCTTGGGTTCTATCGGCTGAGAATCGTCCAGATTGTTTAAAATCACCCTTAACAATTGGAATCTCGCCAAGTACTACTATAAATTTCCAGGAGACAGGTTCGTATGAAATACCAGTCCTATTAGTTAAAAATATCTTTACTAAATAAGTCCCTGCATTTAAATTTCCAGGTATAATTGATACAACATCACTTTGAACTGATAATAAATTAGAAACATCTCTGCCATTTATTTCTGCACGGATAGATTGAAAATCAACATCCTCAACTCCCATTAATGAAATAGCTATCATCACATCATCAACTTGAATATAATCATTTGGTTCAGGAAATAAAATTAATGCTCCTGAATCATCACCTGTAATAATATTACTTTTCTGACTACTTGTTTTAGAAGAATTACTTTGACTATTGGAAGATTTTTTTGAAATATATTTATAATCTAATCGTGTTCTCATTGGATTATCATCAGGAGAATATAAAGGATAACTGATAATACCACCTTGATTTAATTCTGCGACGATGTAATACTCAATTAGATTACCATCTAAAAAATTAGAAGGGATTGTACCTGTCCATAGTTCACCATACAGATGAACCATTTCTATATGAATAAAATCAAATTGATTAAATGTTCTAAAAAATATATATGCTTCATCAACGCCCAAACCACCTTCATCAATAATTGCTTCTATTGAAAGGTCATTTCCTGCTCTTGCTGTGTGCACAGGTTGATGATAAATTATTTGTCCGAAATTAACGGATAATAGGAAAGTTAAAAATACCCAAATTCTCATAGGGGCAAATTTAGGAATATTTTATTATTCGATTACTATTCTACTGTTTTAATTATTAAATCTTTTTGATTACCTGAACTATCTTCAAATTTTATACGAATTTCTTTAGAACCACTAGATCCTGAACCTGCTCTACCACCTTCGCTTTGCTCGTCAGCAGGAAGCTCACCTGCTCTCGTTGCTCTTAATTCCAATGATCCATCAGGGCGAGAAATAGCTGTTTTACTTTTTGTTACTCTGGTAATTCGATTAGATTTTTTATTTCGAACTTCAACTAAACCGCTTAAACCAAAAAATTGGTCACCACCTTCTTCACCTTTAGAAACTACCCAAAATTCTGTACCTTTTACAGAAGCAACAGATGTAGGAGTTACAATTGTAAAGGCTCCACTTTTCTGTGAATTAATGCTAGCTTTAAATAGGCCATTATTCATTGAAATTTCTTTTTGTATTTGACCTTTATCAATATTTCCTCTAACATACATTTCAGAGTTTTTTTGAACTTTAATTTGACTTTTATCATCTAAAAATACAAAAATAGCTAAACCATCTGGTCCTGTCTTAATTAAATCATTTGGAAATAACTTTGTACCCAATTTTAGTTTTTTATCGCCATCAACAGATTGATTTTTTTTATATAGAGCATTACCTTTAGATTTTGTAACTAAAGCAATACTCTTATTTTCTACCGCAAAACTAAATGTAAATAATAAAATTAATAATTTATACATTTATTCAACCTCAACTTCTTTTACTTTTAATAATCCTTGTTGTATCTGTGAAGCAATTTGATTAAGCTGATTTGCTGGAATTTCTTCACCATTTACCCAAATACTACCACCTGAAATTTTATACCCTTTCAATTCACCATCTCTACCAAATAATTCATTATATTTATTTTCACCAATTAAAGTAATAATCATTTCTAAAGCACCACCATTTCCTACTCCAGGTGATTCTACTTTAAACAAATAAATATTACTCAAGGAATTTTCGGCTCCTATTGATGATTGATATACTCTTTGAATTTGCCAAGCATAATATTTACCAGGTTGTAAATCGATTACACCTGATGTGGGATATTGAAAAGAATTAATATTCCCAATTTCATAAAAATCATCTGATTGCGAAAGTGGAATACTAGAAACATCATCTAATGCCTCTGATAACGAACTATGTTGTTCTGGTGAAAATTCACACACTCTAATTCCATAATTACAATCAGGACAATAATCAGTTACCCATTGAAATACTGGATAGGTAGAAAATATTTTAGTTTCAGTAGTATCTGCTAAGTTTCCGCCTGGTGTGACTAATTCTAAGAAAATAGGTGAGTAAACTTCTATAGATCTTTCAATACTATCAATAATACGGGTATCATTTTCTTTATATAAATCCACTTTAAAAGAATAATTACCATCTGGTAATTTACCAGTTTGCATAATTGTAGATAACATATTATCCATTACACTTTGACTAGGATAGGAATCAATTTGTGGTATAACCCTAAAACCACTAATTGCATCAGTATAGATTGAAAAATCTGAATTATGAACAATTACATCTCTATCAACTCCTATAATTTTAAGCGTACCCTTAAAAATATCAGTTTGAGAATGAAAACCCATTGATGGAGAATATATTGAAATGGTATAATCCAATAATAAATTTTTTAATGTTGGGGGATCAATTTGGTCATAATCTCTCACAATACGATAACGAAAAAAATCAATATTAGATTCGCCTGTATTAAAATCAAAACTTGATACATAAAATGATACAATTCGATCCTCGTTAAAAGATTCCTCACTAATGCAAAAATCTTCATGTCCACTTGAATTACAGTCAGCATACAAAAAACCAAAAATAAATATAAATATTATTGATTTAAAATAATTTTTTATTAAAAAACTCATGATTTCCTTTAAAAAAAATGAATAAAGATACTAGGTATAAACTATTATTATTTTGATTGTTAAACAAGGTATTTGGTCACAAAATATAAAAGTATAATAATTAATATAATAAACAAAAAAGCCTTTGAAAATTCAAAGGCTTTTTTAAAAGTTACCGGCAACGTCCTACTCTCCCACACTGGTCTCCCGTGCAGTACCATTGGCGCAATAGAGCTTAACTTCCGAGTTCGGAAAGGGATCGGGTGTGACCTCTATGCCATAGTCACCGGATAAATTTTCGTGAGTTTTGCTGTATGATTAGTGTCTGCTTATATAAGAATAAGGAAAAATTGATTAAGCCTCACGGCTTATTAGTATCACTCGGCTAAATACATTACTGCACTTACACCTGTGACCTATCAACCCAGTCATCTACTGGAAGCCTTTAGTCCCGCTAAAGCGGGAAGGGAAATCTCATCTTAGGGTGGGTTTCGCGCTTATATGCTTTCAGCGCTTATCCCGTCCGAATGTAGCTACCCTGCGATGCCACTGATGTGACAACAGGTACACTAGAGATTCGTCCATTCCGGTCCTCTCGTACTAAGAACAGAGCCCTTCAAATTTCCTACGCCCATGGAGGATAGGGACCGAACTGTCTCACGACGTTCTAAACCCAGCTCGCGTGCCGCTTTAATGGGCGAACAGCCCAACCCTTGGGACCTTCTCCAGCCCCAGGATGCGACGAGCCGACATCGAGGTGCCAAACCTCCCCGTCGATATGAGCTCTTGGGGGAGATAAGCCTGTTATCCCCGGAGTACCTTTTATCCGTTTAGCGATGGCCCTTCCACTCGGAACCACCGGATCACTAAGCCCTGCTTTCGCACCTGCTCGTCCCGTCGGACTCGCAGTCAAGCTCCCTTATGCCTTTGCACTCTACGCACGATTGCCGACCGTGCTGAGGGAACCTTTGGGCTCCTCCGTTACTCTTTAGGAGGAGACCGCCCCAGTCAAACTACCCACCAGACACTGTTCCGAATCCGGATAACGGATCACGGTTAGACATCAAACAATACAAGGGTGGTATTTCAAGGATGACTCCACGAACACTGGCGTGCCCGCTTCAAAGTCTCCCACCTATCCTGCACATATAGAATCTAATGTCAATATCAAGCTGTAGTAAAGGTTCACGGGGTCTTTCCGTCCTTCCACGGGTAGCCGGCATCTTCACCGACATTACAATTTCGCTGAGTTACTGGTCGAGACAGTGGGAAAGTCGTTACACCATTCGTGCAGGTCGGAACTTACCCGACAAGGAATTTCGCTACCTTAGGACCGTTATAGTTACGGCCGCCGTTTACTGGGGCTTCATTTCTGAGCTTCTCTCCCGAAGGAGATAACAAATCCACTTAACCTTCCAGCACCGGGCAGGTGTCAGTCCATATATGTCCACTTTCGTGTTAGCATAGACCTATGTTTTTAGTAAACAGTCGCTTTCCCCATTTCACTGCGGCCCGTCAAAGACGGGCACCCCTTCTCCCGAAGTTACGGGGCTAATTTGCCGAGTTCCTTGACCAGTATTCTCTCAAGCACCTTAGGATTCTCTCCTCGCCTACCTGTGTTGGTTTACGGTACGGTCACCGTAGCATACGCCGGGCTTTTTCTTGCCACCGCTTACTTCTAATAAACAAATCAATAAGCCTATTAGATCTGGGCAATGGATCTCCCGGTTTAAGGGTTGGTGGTTCAGGAATATTTAAAATACCTGATTCCCATCGACTACGCCTTTCGGCCTCGCCTTAGGGGCCGACTAACCCTGATCTGATTTACATTGATCAGGAAACCTTAGGCTTTCGGTGAACACGAATTTCACGTGTTTTATCGCGTACTCATGCCAGCATCCTCATTTCCATTTCCTCCAACTGCTCTCGCGAGTCAATCTTCGACGGTTGATGGAACGCTCTTCTACCATTTCTAATAAATTAGAAATCCAAAGCTTCGGTATTCTACTTGAGTCCCGGAAATTATCGGCGCAAATGACCTTGACTAGTGAGCTATTACGCTTTCTTTAAAGGATGGCTGCTTCTAAGCCAACCTCCTAGCTGTCTATGGTAATTCACATCCTTTATCACTTAGTAGAAATTTAGGGACCTTAGCTGTTGGTCTGGGCTGTTTCCCTCTTGGCAATGAATCTTATCACCCACTGCCTCACTGCCGTGAAAAATGTCTATGGCATTCGGAGTTTGATAGGGTTTGGTACCCGGTACGGGCCCTAGCCCAATCAGTGCTCTACCTCCATGACACTATTAACACGACGCTGCACCTAAATGCATTTCGAAGAGAACGAGCTATCACCAAGTTTGATTGGCCTTTCACCCCTTACCACAGCTCATCCGCTCGGTTTTCAACCCAAGTCGGTTCGGTCCTCCACTCCGTTTTACCGGAGCTTCAACCTGGCCATAGTAAGATCACTTGGTTTCGCGTCTATCCCATGTTACTAATCGCCCTATTCAGACTCGGTTTCCCTACGGCTCCATCCTTATAGACTTAACCTTGCAACATAGGTATAACTTGCTGGCTCATTATGCAAAAGGCACGCCGTTGTCCTTTCGGACTTCGACCGCTTGTAGACACACGGTTTCAGGTTCTATTTCACTCCCCATCAGGGGTACTTTTCACCTTTCCCTCACGGTACTGTTACACTATCGGTCATGTGTGAGTATTTAGCCTTACCAGGTGGTCCTGGCTGATTCAGACGGAATTTCTCGTGTTCCGCCTTACTCGGGAGTACGATTCATCGAGGTAAATGATTTTTGAATACGGGGCTTTCACCCTCTATGGCAGGAACTTTCCTGATCCTTTCTTCTAACCAATTACTTTCTAACTCGACGAGATAAATCTCCAATCGTATCCCACAACCCCCAATAAATTGGGTTTAGGCTGTTTCCTGTTCGCTCGCCGCTACTAAGGAAATCACTATTGTTTTCTCTTCCTGCAGGTACTGAGATGTTTCACTTCCCTGCGTTACCTCTTACTACCCTATATATTCAGGTAGCAGTTATCCGACATTACTCGGATAGGGTTGTCCCATTGGGAAATCTCCGGATTTACGGTTGTTTGCACCTACCCGAAGCTTTTCGCAGCTTACCACGTCCTTCATCGACTACACATGCCGAGGCATCCCCCGTGTGCCCTTATTATCTTAATCAAAGCCTAATTCTTATACAGGCAGACATTTACAATTAGTAAATATCTAACTAATCATACAGCAATTCTCACGATTTCAAAGAACAGCTTAAATAAATTTAAGCTATTTAAAACGATAAAAATTCTAAAACTAAAACGTTTAAAAACTTTTATAAATTTTGTGGAGCTGACAGGGATCGAACCTGCGACCCTCGCGTTGCAAACGCGATGCTCTCCCAACTGAGCTACAGCCCCAAAAACAATTGAACTTGCCCAGAATAAGATACTCCATTAGTGGGTCTGGGTAGATTCGAACTACCGACCCCCGCCTTATCAGAGCGGTGCTCTAACCAACTGAGCTACAAACCCAATGGCTTAAAAAAAAAGAGTGTGTGCGTGTAAATTATGTCATTTAAGTTCGACCTTCTCTCATCTTGCGATGAGATACTCCTTAGAAAGGAGGTAATCCAGCCGCACCTTCCGGTACGGCTACCTTGTTACGACTTCGCCCCAGTCACCAATCTCACCTTAGGCAGCTCCTTCCCGAAGGTTAGGACACTGACTTTGGGTGCTACCGGCTTCCATGGCGTGACGGGCGGTGTGTACAAGACCCGGGAACGTATTCACCGCGGCATGCTGATCCGCGATTACTAGCGATTCCGACTTCATGTAGTCGAGTTGCAGACTACAATCCGAACTTGGGAGAGTTTTTTGAGATTGGCTCCACCTCACGGTATTGCGACCCATTGTACTCTCCATTGTAACACGTGTGTAGCCCTGGACATAAGGGACATACTGACTTGACATCAACCCCACCTTCCTTCTGGTTATCCCAGGCAGTCCTCCTAGAGTCCCCACCATAACGTGCTGGTAACTAAGAGTAGGGGTTGCGCTCGTTAACGGACTTAACCGAACATCTCACGACACGAGCTGACGACAGCCATGCATCACCTGTAATAGAGTCTTTGAGCAAGCTCGCAGAGAGTTCTGCTTTCACAGAATTTTCACTAATATGTCAAGTCCAGGTAAGGTTCTTCGCGTTGCATCGAATTAAACCACATGTTCCACCGCTTGTGCGGGTCCCCGTCAATTCCTTTGAGTTTCAACCTTGCGGTCGTAGTCCCCAGGCGGAGCACTTAACGCGTTAACTTCGGCAGTGAAGGGGTCGAATCCCCCACCACCAAGTGCTCATCGTTTACGGCGTGGACTACCAGGGTCTCTAATCCTGTTTGCTCCCCACGCTTTCGTTCCTCAGCGTCAGTATAGGTCCAGTGAACTGCCTTCGCCTTTGGTGTTCCTCCTGATATCTATGCATTTCACCGCTACACCAGGAATTCCATTCACCTCTACCTCACTCAAGATCGACAGTATCAAAACCGTTCCCCTGATTAAGTCAGGGTCTTTCAATTTTGACTGATCGATCCGCCTACGAACCCTTTACGCCCAATGAATCCGGATAACGCTTGCCCCCCTCGTATTACCGCGGCTGCTGGCACGAAGTTAGCCGGGGCTTTCTTGCTAGGTACCGTCAAGAGGTTAATTTGTTAGATTAACTTCATTTCTTCCCTAACGACAGATCTTTACACTCCTCGAAGCTTCTTCGATCACGCGGCATTACTGCGTCAGGCTTTCGCCCATTGCGCAAAATTCCCCACTGCTGCCTCCCGTAGGAGTCTGGACCGTGTCTCAGTTCCAGTGTGGCTGATTGCCCTCTCAGACCAGCTACTGATCGTTGCCTTGGTAAGCCGTTACCTTACCAACTAGCTAATCAGACGCAGACCCATTTTTTAGCACGAGCCGAAGCCCGTTTTTATTACAAAAAATGAAGTTTGTAATTATATCCGGCATTAGCTACGGTTTCCCGAAGTTATTCCAGACTAAAAGGTAGGTTGTCTACGCGTTACGCACCCGTTCGCCAGTTTACTTGCATCCCGAAGGTTGCTTTCTCCTAAGACTTGCATGTGTTAAGTATGCCGCCAGCGTTCATCCTGAGCCAGGATCAAACTCTCCATTGTACAGAATTGTTTGATTCTAGATCATATTATTTTAAAGTGTTCTTGGTACTACTCAAATTGACGTGAATCTCTCACGCACACTCTCAATTTCAAAAAACTTTCAAATCTAAAACTTTCCCCTCCGAGGAAAGCCTGTTATATTACCAGGCTTTGCAAATAGTAAACAAGAATTATTTTCACTATTTTTAATTATTTTTTATTGGTTAAAAACTATCTCCGCAAGGGGCTAAAATATACGATGAATACTCTATCATAAAACAATAACTTTATTTTATTTTTTTAACTTTATTTTATAAATAAAAAAAGGGGCATTAAAGCCCCTTTTTTACACTAAATATCTATACAACCTCTTTACTTAAGCAACATCAATTTCCCAGATGAAATAAATCCACCTGACACCATTTGATATATATACATCCCCGAAGAGACAGCTTGATTTTTACCATCTATACCATCCCATGAAACTGAATATCTTCCAGGCAATTTATTTGCATTCTCTAATATACTAATCTGCCTACCATTTATATCATAAATTGAAATTAAAACATTACCCTGAATTGGCATTGAATAATCAATCCTCGATACGGGGTTAAATGGATTCGGATATGGATCACTTATCTCGTAAAATAATGGCAAATCGACACTCTCTCCCGTTGACAATGGAAAGTCTTCAGTAAAGCTCGATTCTACATACTGAGGTGGTCCTCCGGCCTCTCCTGGTGTAATGAACTTAGGATTATCTATCCCCACAGACCCTATTTGATCTAAATCAAAACTCCAAGGAACTCGAATCAATACTTGCCCTTCCGGAGAATTAGAAGGTGAAATTTCTCTTAAATTTTCATTATTTAAAGAGAAACCCACAATTAATCCATTTTCATTTCCAAATATTGTAAACCCTTCTAAATATGATGAAGTTGATTGCATATATAACTGGTCATTATACCCTGTAAGTTCCTGACCATTCATACTTAACATATCAACTTCAAAATTAGCGTTTAGCTCTTCAGAAGCTGTAATGCTAAACTGAAAACCAACAATTGGCTCTTCATTTACAATCGAAACTTCAACATAACCCGATTCGAAATTAACATCAGATACAAATACGCTCGTATTTGAAAATATATATGAAATTGTTAATATTGTTAAGTAAAGATACTTCATTATTTATTTTACAAATAACATCTTATTACTTTGAACAAATCCATCAGCAATTAGCTTATATATATACATTCCAGCAGGCATTTCAATTCCATTTCTATCTGTGCCATTCCATGTTACTGCATAAGCATCAACTGAATGATAACCAGAAGCTAATGTAATTACTTCCTGACCACGCATATTAAACACTTTTAATGATAAGTCACCAGCAGTTGCAACATCATAACTAATTGTAGTTGACGGGTTGAATGGATTTGGGAAATTTTCACCCAATTTAAAATCTTTAATTGTATAAAGACCTTCATTAGACTCAACACCATTACCCCATGTATAATCTAATACCACACTATCCCAAGATCCACCAGCAGCATTGCATGCATCAAAATCTCCAGACACACCATCAGAACATTCATATGAATTAAATATATGCCCACCAAATTCATAAGTAATTCCCCAAACAGAAATTTCATCATGCGGCTGTGCATCAACTAAATTCAAGCCTGAAGTACAACCTGCATCTCCAGAATTGAATGTTAAGTTTGTAAGATTTGCATCACTAGATTGTGCTGAAACAACAGTCCCTTGCATACTAAAACCAAGGACAGTACCATTGCCACCAATCTGTACTAACCACCCTGCATCTTGAGCTAAACCACCAGAAGCTCCGGCACCACTTGTTAATGCAGTTCCTGGATCGACAGTAAATTGAAATCCAGATAAATCCGAATCACTTGTCATGTCTACTGCAAAAGTAACAGTACCATCACCATTATCTACACAATCACTTACTGTTAAATTAATTGTTCCTGCAAAAACAAATGTTGTTGCTAACATTAATAAAATTATTTTTTTCATTTTCTTCCTTTTTTTCTTATTTATTAAATATGGAGAGATGTTTCCACCTCTCCATAAATGAGTTAATTAAATCTACTTTAAAAGCATTACTTTCTGACTAACAACATTTACACCATCATTAGCTTTTACTATATACAAACCACTTGAAACTTCACTTGCATTCCAAGAAATTTGATGATATCCTGCGACCATATTACCATTATGAATTACATCAACTAATTGACCAGCAATATTAAATACTGAAATATTCAAATAACCATCTTGCTCCAATGACAATTGCATTGTTGTTACCGGGTTAAATGGATTTGGATAGGCTTCAGAAATATTTAATTTATTTGGTTGAATAATTTCGATTTCACCATCTTTTGATAATGCAACTAATTCAACAATTTCAAAATTACCTTCAGAAGTAAAAAGTGACTCACTTCCTGGAAGTATAATAATCATTCTTGTTTTATTACCTGTTGTTTCTGATAATGCAACTAATGCATCATTTGTCAAAGAAAGTTCAAAGTCAGCATCATGTGAGATTGTTATATCAAATGCACCAACTTCGCCATCTGCATCAAAGTTAACACTATTATCATTATTAATTATATGAACAAATGTTGCTTTTTCAGATTTTGTTTCAGTTAAAATATAATTAACAATTTCAAGAATATCAGTAACAGAAACAATTCCATCCGCATTATAATCTGCAGCAGCTAAACCATTACCTTCTCCACAATCAATAGAAGATGTACCTAAAATATGTTGTACAAGTGCAATAATATCTTGAACTGTTACTTGACTATCACAATTCGCATCACCTAAAACATAATCTAATATTTCAGAAGTATATTCAACATATCCAGTATATAATCTACAAGTATGGTCAGGACCATCAGGATCACCTGTTGTATTCCATTCCCATTTTGGCATTTGATACATAACATTTACTCTATCATTTGTTGCGCCAGAACCAGCATGTGCACTATTTTCAGCCCAATCATCTAGCTCTGTTGAAGGATCTGCAGGTGTACTTGAAATATTGTATTCACCTAACCACGACTGACCACCATTGCTTGATTTATTCACAATCACATCTTCAGAAGCAAAATTATACATTGTATTAAAATCACATTCATCTTCTGGAGTAGGATCATCACCTTCTCCTGGAACTAATAATGTTGATACAACCCATATTGTAGATTCATCTTCTTCACTTATTGCTAAACTAGGAAATGCAACTTGCCAATATGAACCACCTGAAGCTGTTTGAAATGACCAACAATCGTCGGCTGCAGTTACAAATGAAAATTTCCAACCTGTTGAACTTCCGCAATCACCACTACCTAAGTCACATGGAGTACCAGGGTTATCTAAATTTTCTTTATCAATTGTAAAGTAATAAAACCCTGAACCTGGTTGACTTGGAAAAATATAACTGTCACCTGATACTGGATCAGGCCCTTGTGGTAAAACACCGACTACAATATGAGGATTTCCATCACTATCAACTTTCATATCAAAATCATAAGCCATAAATATTCCATCATAAACATAATCAACTTGATCACATTCATCATAAAACCCAGTACCAAAATAATTTGCCATTACTGCATCCATTACATCGTCAGTAATTGTATAATAAGGGACATTATCATGAGAACCCGTATTTGACCATGATGCACCATGGTTATCAGATGTTCTAAAAAACAATGTATGGTAATTATCATAAGGGCTTGCATTTACATCAGCACCCTCCCAATAGGCAGTTACCCCTACATATCCAACACCTGCATCATTAAATGCTAAAACAGGACTTGAAGTATATGACCCAGTATCATCACCACCAACTAACCATGTGGTTTCATCAATAATTTGTTGTTCAGGAGCAAAAATAACTTGTCCACTTGGATCAACATATTCAGATGTAAAAACCCATGCTTCGCCTCTTGTCCAGTCAGCACTTGCAAAATTAAAGTGTTCGCCTGTAGTTTCATCAGATGAATGTGCAGGTGAAAGCACCCATAAATCTTTTTCAGTTCCCCAAAGAGGATCTCCTTCTTCCGGTGCTGCCCAAGAACCACCACCAAAACCAAATTGATCCCATGCATAATATGGTCTTCCACCATAGGATGGGTTTCCAGAACCAGTATATTCATTCCAGAATGCATAAGGATAATTATCTCCCATAACAGCACTTGGATATCTAGCCATTGGAGATGCTGTAGCAGGACCACCATTATTTATATTTGTATAGGTAGTCCAATTTTCACCATCAGATGAATATGCAGAACCTAATTGTCCAGAAAATCCTCCTGGATATTCAACAAATTGACGATAAACCATTAACCAACCATCATCTGTTACATCTAAAGGTTTTGTTGGTGCAACAATCAATCCATATCCGTTCATTGATGAATCAACCAATGTAAAAGATGAATAATTCTCATCTCTTGTGGATTGTGGGTAATAAATTGGAGTTCGGTCTGATGTCGTTAGCGCTGAAACAGTATTCAGTTCACTCTTTTCCATCAGATTTTTGTACTTTGTGTTTATCTTACTCATCTTTACAGGTGCTTTTGTAACATATGCTCCTAAAGCAAATGACATAACAACTGATATGGCAAGAAGTTTATAGAAAATTCTCATTTATTTCTCCTATTAGATTTTCTTTAGTTAAAAGCGAATAATTTCGTTTAGAATATACCACTCATTTTATAACTGATACGCAATAATTACCAAATGTTTCTTGTAATATCTTGTATCAAACAAGGGGTCTATTTTAATAATACTATTGGTATAAAATCACTAACTTTTATTTCATTTTTACACGAAATAAAATATTGCCCACTTGATAAATTTTCAATACTAAAACTTAACTTATTCAAACCGATATTATTTAAATAGACCTCATTTTTTTTAACAACTTTTCCCTGAATATTATAAAATTGAAATATATATAATCCTCTTTGATTAATATAAATAGGTAAAGTTAAATTATTATTAAATGGATTTGGATATGATTGTAAAATTTCAAAATTATTAGGATGAAATTGGTCAGTCAAATATAACCCCTCAAATTGAACAAAACCTGTTCGTTTCAAATTCCCTCTATAAATTGACCAGTAATTACCAATATCACCATTTGTTTTAATATCTATAGAAGATAAATTAAAATTTGTTCCAGAAAATATCTCTAAATCACCATCTACATCCAAATCAGCTATAACTGGATTTCCTTTTATTGTCTGCTCTAAATTAAATGAAGGTTGAAAAATATCACTTTCTAAATTAAATGTATATATAGTTTCATTTGTAGTAATAACTATTTCAGGCATCCCATCTGCGTTTAAATCCGCAATAACAGGTGAAGATTCAATTGGATCTCCAATATATTGTGGCCAGCCTTGAATATCATTGCCTTGGTTATCAATTAAATATAAAAAATTATCACCCGAACCAAATGCAATTCCAAATGAATCTTCTATTCTAACAACTGAAGCCGAAGATAAAATTTCATCACCTGTTTCATAAATAAATTTAATTTCACCGGTCGGGCTTATGCCGTATAAATTTCCGTCTGTACTTCCAACAATAATATAAAATTCATTATTCATATTAACTATAACAGGTGCAAATTTTATTTTATCAAGTGATGCTAAAATAGGAGTATTATTAAAAATAGCACCATTCGAACCGAGCCTATATAAATTATAAGATTCAGTCCCTACAAAAATTTCATCTAAGTCATCGGAGTTTATGTCTGCTAATGCTACACCTTTTTTCATTTTTTCATTAATTGAAATAGGGAAATTATCAACTAATGTAGCATCATGGTTTATTGCAAATAATTTCCCTGCATTACTAAAGCCACCAATAATTATTTCCAACTCAGGGTCGGAGTCAATATTCCCAATAGCAGGTGTTCCTACTAGAAATTGGTCTGTATAATAACTATATTTTAATTCTCCAATCGCATTTAAAATGTAAATAAATTTATCTACTGAAGCAAACACAATTTCAAATTCACCATCATTGTCTAAATCTGCAATTGCAGGTGAACTCCAAATTTGCCCCTCTGTTGTAAATACAATGCAATTTTGCATATCATATTCACAAATATTTAAATTCCCTAAATAATCACCAAAAATTATTTCATTATTGCCATCATTATCAATATCGAATATTGCTGGAGATGATTCCACCGTTGATTGAGTTTGATATGGAAATCCAAACTGATTTAAAGACACATCCAAACCAATATTAAAATCAACTGAATAGGTTTGATTATTATCTGTTAAATATGAAAGATTTAAATTAAATTGGTATTCTTTCAATTCTGCATTGCTATTAAAACTAATTCTAAATGGGTTAAATTCATTAATGAAAGTATTTCCTGGAATTAATTCATCATTATAAAATTGATCAATTAAAATATTAATATTAGGTTCTATAGTACTAAGTGTAAATATAATATCTGATGCTCCTGACGGCCATTCTTCATCAATTTCAATCTCTAAAAATAAATCTATCGTTTCTCCAGGATTTATAACTAAATCACCATCGCCATCATCAATAATCACTTGATTTACTATATTAAATTCAACAAAATTGGGTGACTGAATATAATCTGCTCTATTTGTTATTAAAGTATATTCTGCTTTTTCATACTGTTCATCTGTAAAGTGGTTAACACATGCATCCGGAGAATAAGACATAATATTTCCGACATCTGGACCACCGTATAATTCACAAATGGCATATCCCTGACAATCATCATATGCTTGGCCAGCTGGATCTACAGCACTTCCATTATAAGTACATCCAGATACATTCCCCGGTAATGATAAATTAGGGTCAGCAGGTGTATCACAAATTCCATCACCTCTATATTGGCAACCATTTCCATTTACAAATTCTTCACCATCAGCAGTCTCATGTGGATGAAATAAGTTAAAATAATGCCCCATTTCATGATTTACTGTAAAACGATTAAAACACCCGTTTGCAACTATTATTCCCTGTATTCCAAACCAAGTAAAAGATGATATACCACAAAGTGCATTATCACCCGAATTCAATGATCCTACAGCATATATATCGATTACATTATTTGTATTATTAATCGATTTTAATTGGTTGATTTCCACATCTCCATCAGTTGTGTAATAATCAGAATCTAATATATAATCAACAGGACTATATTGATAAAATCGAATATTTGCATTTATATAATCATAATTTAAATCATCAATAATAGTTGGTAAAATTATTTCATTTAATCCTCCCGTTCCATTATCTCGCTGTACGATGTGAAATTGGACTGGAACCCATTTCAATTCTCTATTATTTACATTATTCATTTGTACAAATTCTCTAAACTGAATTGATGATTCTCTTATATTTTCAGCATTAGCTATAGTTCCACACCCACCTAATTCAAAACTAAATGCAATATGTAAAATGGATATTATTAATATGTATTTTTTAATCATTATTTTTTTATATGTATAAAACAGATAAGGTTCCAAATAAATGGAACCTTATCAATGAATCTATAATATGAGTTATTTTTTTAGTTACCGCTTAAAATTATTTGAACGATGGCTAGAATATCTGTTACATTCACACTGCCGTCTACATTCATATCAGCTGAACATGATTGATCTTCTGTTAATTCAATAATTCCAAGAATATTATTTACAACCGCAATAATATCAACAACATTAATAACACCATCTAAATTTAAATCACCAGGAGGGCATGTAATCGCTGAATCAGCATCAATAATTGCATGAATCATCATATTACCCATATAACCCATATCACTAATCGGAGCCCAAGTTCCTGCGGGTCCTGATTTAGTTAATACAATGCTATTTTCTGAAGATGTATCAAATCCGAATGGACTTGAAGAGCTGAATTCCATAATTCCCATCCAAAAATCACCCGTTACAACTAAATTTGGATCATCATCATTAATATTATAAGAATTCCATCCCATAACACCATTATTTACAATTCGGCTATAAATTTCTCCACCTGGCTCACCTTCAACATCTTCCCAAATTTTTATATGGAATGCTCCACCACTAGCCATTTGGTACCAATTA
>Ga0209992_10001401_pt1 | contig 25752 bp, 43 predicted proteins | sample 2SBtaG_2_FD_182564 | JGI IMG/M metagenome (GOLD analysis project Ga0209992, IMG submission 182564) | Deep subsurface microbial communities from Kolumbo volcano to uncover new lineages of life (NeLLi) - 2SBTROV12_ACTIVE470 metaG (SPAdes)... | ecosystem: Environmental > Aquatic > Marine >... | reverse complement strand
ATAAGCTGTATCTATCCCCATAATTAGATAATAGGGGGGTATTGATAACTAGCTAACTAGATATGATATAACAATTACTAGATATGAAATTTTTAATTTTAGATAACTCAGATAAAAAAATGCTTTTTGATTTTTTAAAAACTTTGGAAAATAATTATTTAGTAGAAGTGAAAAAAAAGAGAAACACTAGGAGCAATAATCAGAATAGTTATTACTGGAAATGTATAGTACAAGAGCTGGCTAATTCTTGTGGTTATTTTCCTAACGAAATGCACGATATTTTACGAACTAAGTTCTTATCTGAATGGGAAATGCTAGAAGTAAATGACAAAAAAATAGGGGTAAATAAAATAGGATCTACTACTGATTTAGATACAAAGGCTTTTGAAGTTTATGCAGAGCAGATAAGAGTCTGGGCTTTAACAGAATTAGGGATAAGATTATTAATTCCAAATGAATATGAATAAAAAAAGCCTCCAAAGAATAGAGGCTCTTGAAAAAATTATGGAATTTTTTTACTTTTACGACCTGACAAAAATAAAAAATTAAATTAAATGGCAAAGATAAATCAATTTTATTTTAAAAAAAAGAAACATAAAAAAAGAAAGGGAGTACATTCTAAGAATAAAAGCAGAACTAAAGGAGGTTCTCAATATGTAAAACCATATAGAGGTCAAGGAAGATGATATATAAATGCAAAAAATGTAAAGATAAAAAGGAGTTAAATCGATCTACTACTGTATTAAGAGATGGAAAGTGGGTAACAAAAGAGGCATACTGTAAAAAATGCGAATCTTATATGACTTCAATACCTACTAAAGGAATCCCCTACCTAATCAGAACTGAACCTACACTCAAAAAAAACGATGGCTAGAGGAAGAAAAAAAACTCCTACAAAAATAAAAAAACTACAAGGCACTCTAAAATCTGAAAGACAATTAGATAATGAGATGACTGTATCTCTAGTATCTAAAATTCCTACAGCTCCAGAGTGGCTTTCAGAGATAGGTAAAAAAGAATGGATTAAAGTTTGCGTAGAATTATTTAATAAGCAAATGCTCCATCAAATAGATTTGAGATTATTAGAGGCTTATTGCAATGCTATTTCGCTTCATATTGAAACTGAAATTTATCTTAGAGAGAATGGAAGAATACAAGAATTTAAAAATCCAGATGGAACTGTAAAACATACGCAAGCAGTACCTTATCAAAAGATTGCTAATGATGCTTTAGATAGAGCTTTAAAAATTGCTACTCAGTTCGGCTTCACTCCTTCAGCTAGAAGCTCCATAAACCAGCCTACATTAATACAAAATAATACTGAATATAATTTCTTTGAATAATAAAACAAAAATAGTAGATAGGTTAGTAATTAAATTAATAATCCAGCGGTTATACTTTGTGAACGATTACAATTCCTGTCTGCTATTTTTTAAAATAAAATCTTGAGTAAAAAAAATAAATATTATTATGATGAGGAGTCTGCTAATAGAGCAGTAGCTTTTATAGAAACTCATATCCGACATTGTAAAGGAGAGCTAGCAGGCAAGAAATTTATCTTAGAAGAATGGCAGAAAGAGGATTTAATAAAACCTATATTCGGATGGAAGCATAAAGATTCAGGACTCAGAAAGTATCGTTCAGTATATTGTGAGATTCCTAGAAAAAATGGAAAGAGTACACTAGGAGCAAGTGTAGCTATCTATATGCTTTTTGCAGATTCAGAATTAGGCTCAGAAATTTTTAGCTGTGCTGGAGATAGAAATCAAGCATCCATTATATTTGATTTAGCTAAAAGGATGATACAGTTAGATCCTTTATTAAGTTCAAAAGCTAAAGTATTTAGAAACTCAATTACATTTCCTAACAAAGGAAATACTTATAGAGTCCTAAGTGCAGATGCTAGTTTGCAGCACGGTCATAATCCTAATGCTATTTTATTTGATGAGCTGCATACTCAAAAATCTAGGGAGCTTTATGATACAATGGTAACAGGAACAGGAGCTAGAACACAGCCTCTACTCTTTACAATGACTACTGCAGGAGCTTCAAAAACTGATGGAAATATATGCTGGGAAGTACATTCATATTCTGAGAAGGTAAAAAATGGAATTATAAATGATGATACGCATCTATCTGTAATCTATGCAGCTGATGCTGAGGATGATATACAAGATCCAGCAACGTGGAAAAAAGCAAATCCGAATCTAGGCATATCAGTATCTGAAGATTATTTAATAACAGAAGCGAAAAGAGCTGCAGAGCTTCCCAGTTATGAGAACACTTTTAAAAGATTACATCTAAATATCTGGACTTCTACTGTTACAAAATGGATTTCGGATAGTGTATGGATGGAAAATTATGAAGAAATAGACTTAGAATCTTTGAAAGGTCAAAGATGTTGGGGAGGATTAGACCTAGCATCTACTATGGATCTCAGCTCTTTGGTGTTGTATTTTCCTATGGAGGAGCAAAAAGATGTAGTATTAGTTTGGTTTTGGTGTCCTGAAGAATCTGCAGAACTTAGAGGAAGAAAATATAAGCTCCCCTATGATGAGTGGATAGCAGATGGATATATAAAAGCAACTCCAGGAGATGTACAAGATTATGAATATATAAGACAAGATATAAACAATATCGTAAATGATTATGATTTACAAAGCATAGCTTTTGATAGATGGAACTCCAGTCAGCTTATAATTCAATTAAGCCAGGATGATGGTATTCCTATGAGTCAATTTGGTCAGGGATATCGTAGTATGTCAGCTCCTTCAAAAGAGCTAGAAAAGCTGGTACTAAAAAAACAAATTAATCATTTAAGGAATCCAGTTCTTAGATGGCAATGCGAGAATGTAAGTTTACAGACTGATCCAGCTGGAAATATTAAAATAAATAAACAACGATCCTCTGAAAAAGTGGATGGAATGGTAGCACTAGTGATGAGTCTTGGTGAGATGCTCACGGATGAAACTGAGGGAGATTCTATCTATAATGACAGAGGAATATTAAGCTTTTAAAATGAAAATAGAACTAGAAATATTAGCACTCTTAAGTCCTTCAGGATTTGAAAAAAGATTCCATAAACATTGTAAAAATGCTAAAAACTATTATGAAGCCTATGAGCTAACTGAGCAAGAGTATGAAGAAAATTTCGGTAAAAGAAGATACTCATCTTACGATAGTTTTAGAGTTACTAAAAATAGAAAAAATAGAAACAATGCTTCAAGGCAGAAGCTTTAAAATTTCGTATTATTGAGCTTCAATAATTATGCGAATTTTATATGGGGTTACTAGATAGACTGAGAGCAATTTTTACAAGAACTGAAAAACGCAACGGATTTTATGATGCAATGAGCCAAAGCTTCAGAGGTACTACTGCAGGAGTAGTAGTTACTGATGAGTCGGCTTTTAATTTTACTGCAGTATGGGCGGCTATAAGAATACTCTCAGAATCTGTAGCTCAACTTCCTTTATCAATTTATGAATCAGATAAATTAGGGAATAAAAGTCAAGCTTATAACCATAAGATTTTCAGCCTGTTACATAGAAAACCTAATAACTTAATGACTACCTACACTTTTGTACAAAAATGTATGATAGATCTTTTGACTAGAGGTAATTCTTTTGTTTATATTAATAGAGGTAGAGGAGCAGTTCCTGTAGAGTTGCTTCCTTTAGATGTAAAAAAAGTTAGGCTAGTAGAAAATGAAGGGGAGATTTTTTATGAGTTGGATGATGGAGGAATTATAGATTCCTATGATATACTGCATTTTAAAGTAATGAGCAAAGATGGTCTTGTAGGAATGTCCCCAGTTGATGTTGGAGCTTCAGCTATAGGATATGGATTAGCTTTAGAGCAGTATGGAAATTCCTTTTTTAGCAATGGAGCTAAAGTTTCTGGAGTTTTATCTACTGATAGACATTTATCTGATGAAGCTATTACAAGATTAAGAACTTCATTCGCAGAAAATTATACAAGTATAAGGGACTCTAATAAGACTATGGTACTGGAGGAAGGTCTTAAGTTTCAACAGATTAGCCTATCAAATGAAGCTAGTCAGTTTCTCAAATCCAGAGAATTTTCTATTACTGAAATAGCTCGACTGTTTAATTTACCTCCTCACTTATTAAGGGACTTAACAAAGTCTAGCTTTAATAATATCTCTGAACAAAGTAGAGAGTTCGTTCAGTATTCGTTAATGCCCTATATAGTTATGATGGAATCCGAAATGAATTGTAAATTATTTAGAACTACTGAGATAGGAAAAGTTCATACTAAATTTGCAGTAAATGCTTTACTAAGAGGAACTCCAAAAGATAGAGCAGACTACTACAGAACAATGCTTAATATTGGAGCAATGAGTATTGATGAGATAAGACAATATGAGGAGCTACCAACTATAGAAGGTGGAGAAAATCACTTTATGCAGTTGAATATGGCTACTTTAAATGATATAATAAAAGGAGGAACTTTAGGAAATAACAATACTGATGCCAATACCGAAGCCTAATAATAACGAATCTGAAAAAGAATTTTTAGATAGATGTATGGTAGATCCTACTATGGTAGCAGAATATGATGATAAACAAAGGTATGCTATATGCGAATCTCAATTGGAGAGAAATATTAAAATAGTATCTGGATCTCCTTGTAGTGGGAAGAATACCTATGTAGAAAAAAATAAAAGAGCAGGAGATATAGTATGGGACTTTGATAAAATCCATACTGCCTTAACAGGAGAGGATAGTCATAATCATATAGAGGAAGTAAGAAAATATATTTTTTCTATGCGAAAAAAGTTTTATGAAGATTTAAAAACTGAAAAGGATTTAAGAGTATGGATAATAAATTCCTCTCCATTAAAAGAAGTTAGACAAAACTTAGCAAAAGAATTGAATGCTGATATAATATATATTAGTAGAAACAAGGAAGAATGTTTAGAAGTAGCAAAAAATGAAAGACCAGAAGAATGGAAAGCATATATAGAATCTTATTTTGAAAGATTTGAAAATATAGAGGAGGAGGAGAATATAAAAATTATAGAAGTAAATACTATGGAAAAAAATATAAATGAAAGACATATTAAAAAGATTGTTGAGGATGAAAACTCCATTACTATCGTTTACGCTAAAACTGAGGATTTCGAGGGTATCGAAACTGATAAAGAAGATAATGCCGAATCGGTGGAAAGTGAGCAAGAGGAGGAAGCTTTAAGAGGTCCAGATGATTTAGAAGAAGATCCAAAAGAGGATATCTTGGAGGAAATAGATGAAGAAGAAGAAGAAGAAATAGAAGAAGATCCAGCTTTAGAGTACGCTAATAGAAGCACTCATAAGATTGATGTATGGGACAAAAAACATACTCAGGAAAAAAGATTCTTTGAGATAGAAAGTAGAATAACACAAAAAGAGGGAAAAGATGTAGTAGTAGGACACGCTGCAGTCTTTAATTCACTATCAGAGGATTTAGGAGGATTTAGAGAGAAGATAATGCCTGGAGCTTTTGATGATGTTTTAGATAATGATGTCAGAGCTTACTTTAATCACGATCCTAATTTTTTATTAGGGAGAGTATCGGCTGGCACTTTAAGGTTAGGAGTAGATGAAAAAGGATTAAGATATGAGCTAGATATTCCAGATACAACTGCAGGGAGAGATTTAAAGGAGAATATGCGAATTGGCAATATTACCCAGTCTAGCTTTGCTTTTACTTTGGGTAGGAATGGCGACTCTTGGGAGCGCAATGAGGATGGAAACGATATTCGTATTATCCACAAAGTAGATCGGCTTTATGATGTTTCTCCTGTGAGTTTGCCTGCTTACCCTTCAGCTGATAATTTAGCTTTAGCAGTTAGAAGTAACTTTATAGATAAAGAAAATACAAGAAAAAAACAAGAGGAAGAATTTGAATTGAATACATTATTAAACTTAAAAATTAATTTACTAAAAAGAAAAAAATGAAAAAATCATTAGAATTAAAAGAATCTCGTTCTGGTTTAGTAGATACTTTGGAAGCTATAAAAAATACTGCTGAAGGAGAATCTCGTAATCTTAATGAGGCTGAAACTATTGAAGTAGATAATACTCTAGCTTCTATAGATGAATTAGATGTACAAATTACAAGAGCAGAAAAAATGGAGGCAGAATTAAGAACTGCAGCTAGTGTTTCTGGAGCTAAAATTTCTACAAAAACTGATAAGGATTTAGATAGATTTACTTTTCAAGGAGCTGTAAGAGCTGCATATAGTGGAAAAGTAGATGGTATCTATAAAGAGATGCACGATGAAGCTGTAAACGAATCTCGTTATACTGGTAATGCAGTCAAAGGATTCGGTATTCCTTCATCTGTATTAACAAGAGCGTGGAGTACATCTTCAGTAAATGCTGAGGAAGTAATGAGCTTTACAGATCAATTAGAGAAAAATTTAGTATTAGCTTCAGCCGGAGCAAATACATACTTCGGGATCAATGATATGAAATTCCCTGTATTCTCTGGTATTACTTCATCTTGGGTACAAGAGGATGGGACAGGCGCTCCATCATCTGCAGGAAATTTATCTGCTGTAACTTTAACTCCAAAGAAACTTATCTCTGTAGTTAATATGACTTCTGAGTCTATGATGCAAAATCCATCTTTAGAAGGTGCTTTAACTAGACAAATGGCTACTCAAGTAGCTGCTTCTTTAGAGTTTGCTTTACTAGATACTGGAGATGTTTCAAATGCTCCTCAGTCTATCTTTGCTGATGCAACTGCAGGACCTACTACAGTAACTGCTGCTGACTGGGTAGAAATGGAAACTGACTGTCTAGCTTTAGGTGTGAACAGAGAAGGTGCTAGATTAGCTTACCTTTTAGATATGGATGCTTATAAGACAGTTAAGACTTTAGCTCAGGTAGCTTCAGTTAGTCCTCTATGGGATAATTCAGATGCTAGATTAAATGGTTACTATGCTTTCCATTCTGCTAACGTAGCTGATGCAGGATCTTCAGCTAAAGCTCACGCTTTATTCGGAGATTTCTCTAAAGTACATATAGCGCAATTCGGTGGATTAGATATCTTATTTGATCCTTATACTAACGCTGCTTCTGGACTTCCTAGAATGGTCGTTACTTCTTTAGTTGATGGAGATGCAGTACAAAATGACTCTTTCATTAAATTGATCGAAGCATAATTAATACTATTAAGGTTGGAAATTGGAGCTATGCTCCTTTTTCCTCCCTTTTTTTAAACTTTAAGAAATAATAATAAAATTTAAAAAGTATAGCTATGAAATATTTAGAGGTAGTTACCCCTCACGAGGTTACAGTAGTTTCAACTGCAGATTTAAAAACTCATCTTAGAATAACTTTTTCTGATGATGATGATTATATAGTAGCTTGCGAGGCAGCTGCAGTTAGAATGGTAGAGGAATATACGAATCTATATTTAGGTACTACTAATTTAGTGCAGTATGGTAATAGTTTTTCTGATCTAAAAATTCTATATAAAAGCCCTGTCAGTAATACTGTATCGCATTTGCCTACTGTATCTTATTACTCTGGTGCTTCTTGGAATACTTTAGCTACAACTGAATATGAATTTGTCCCTTTAATTAAACCAGCTAGATTATATCCTTCTGATGATTCTAGTTTACCTTCTACAGATGATGTTTTTCAAGCCTGGAAGATTTCTTATTATGCAGGTTATGCTACTACAACTGATATCCCTCAGCCTTTAATTCAAGCAGTAAAAATTATAGTAGCTGATATGTATGAGAATAGGCAAAGCGTTATTGTAGGAAAAATTGTTTCTACTATTCCAAAGACTGCAGAATATTTAATGAATCCATATAAAATTCAGACTCTATGATAACTGTAGGAGAATTAGATACACCTATTATAATTCAGACTCCTAGTTATACTCAAAATAGTAAGTATGGAGGAATACAAGATGAAACTTTTGCTGATGCAGCTCCAGCTTCTGTATGGGCTTATATGATTTGGAAGGGAGGAAGTGAGAGAGAGGAAGGAGATCAACAAGTAGGAGAGCAAAAAGTAGATTTTTATATAAGATATGAAAGCTACAAAGAAGATATACGACCTAACTGGAGAATAAAATATACAAGTTCTGCAGGTACTTTTATATATTATTATATAGAAAAAATTGCTCATATTGATGGAAGGCATAAAATTACTAGATTAACTGCAGTACAAAAAGATAATAATTAATGGAGTTAAACTCAGGTAAAGTATTAGGAAATAAAGAACTCATAAGAGCTATGAGAAAAATCCCTTATGCTGTAAAAAGAGATAAATTCTTTATGGCTGTATTTAGACAAGCTGCAAAACCTATTATAGCTGCAGCTAGATCAAGAATAAAAAATGATGAAGGAGATTTAAGAAGGAGTATAAAAGCTTTTAGTACAAGAGCCTCTAGGAGGCTTCCTGCTTTATATGTAGGACCAAAAGCAACTGGAGGATCAGCTACAAAAAATGAGCAAAGAGGAGGAGGATATTATGGAGCTATGGTAGAATATGGAACTGCTACAGCAGATCCTCATCCATTTATGCGACCAGCGTGGGATCAAACTCAAGGGCAAGCAGGAGCTATCTTATTAGCAGGAGCTAAAGCAATAGTAGAAAAAGTTTTACAAAGAGAACTCAAAGGACAAAAAAGAATATATAAATAATGCGAACAGGAGCAATAGTTTTTGGAATGTTAAGAGGCTATACTAGCTTAATGGAACGAATACCATCTTCTAAGATATTCGCTTTAAGGGCTGCACAGCCTACTGCTAGTCCTTATATAGTTTATAGAGAAGTAAGTACAATTCCATTAAATACTAAAGGAGCTTCTTTAGGTTACTTTAGTGATCCTAGAATATCCCAAAGGAGTTTAGTAGATACTACTAGAATCCAGCTTTCTGTTTTTGGTAAAACATATTTAGAGGTAGAAGATATAGCTGTATTAATAAGAGAGGCTATGGATAGAGAATGGGGGACTGTTCCTGCTTATCCGAATGATGTTTATGTAGATTCTTGCGTATTTGAAAACTGTGTAGATGATTATGATGATTCAGCTGAAAATATAGGAGTTTATGTAAAGCATTTAGATTTCGTAATAAGAATAGTAAGACTAGATATTTCTAATACTTGGACTAATCAATATTCTTTAGCTTTTGATGGAGTAGATGATTATGTTACTTTCGGAAACGCTACAAACTGGAGTATAAATGGATCTGGAGGAAATAGAGGATTTAGTCTTTCAGTATGGGTAAATTTTGCAGAAAGTGCATCTGGTCAATATATACTCAATAAAGATGGACTCTATTACTCTGGAGCAAATCATTATGAATATTTTTTAATGAATAGATTTAACAATCAGATAAGGTTTTGTATGAAGTTCGGAGATACAAATACTAACTTTATAAACTTTGACTCTGTAGCTAGTGTAGATGATGATGTATGGAATCATATAGTAATAACTTATGACCTCTCAGGAGCAGCTACAGGACTAAATATGTATATAAATAACGTATTGAAAAATACTACAAATGGAGGAGCTAGCGTGTCTTTAACTGGAAGCTGGGGAACTCCATCTACTACAGACAATAATTTATTTATGGCTAAAAGTGCAGGTACTGATTATACAGAAGGAAAAATGGATGAGTTCTCAATATGGGATGAAGTGCTATCTGCTGATGATGTTTCGAGATTGTATGGAAGTGGAGCTACAGGAGATCCTAATAAATATCCTGTATCTTCAGATTTTTTAGTAGGATTTTGGAGAAATGGAGATGGAGCTACTTATCCTACAATACCAGATAATTCTCCTTTATATAGTAATGATGGGACAATGACTAATATGTCCTCTGATGATATTAATACAGCTGTACCAGGATAAGATATGAAAAAATATTGCATAATACCTACTACAGAAATTAATAAGATTAATTTCATAAATGTATTGGAGCGAAAAGAAACAGTAAGATATAAAATAGATGAAAGCGAATTTATAGTAAAATATTCTGGAGAGAAGCCTAAAGATTTAGAGGGCTTTACTGATTACTCACACTCAGAGATCCTAGAATTAATTAATAACCCAGCAAATGGCTGGATAAATATAGAATAAAATGCCAACAATAACAACAATTAAAGAATACACTAGAGGAGAAAAGACATTTCCTATAGGTACGAAAATCAATGTAACTTGGGAATTTGCTGCAGAACTAGCTGAAGCTGGAATATGCGAGCCTGTAAAAGTTGCTAAAAAAAGTAAAAAGAAAACTAAAAAAATAGAAGAAGATGGCACTAATAGCTAGTCAAGCAATAATTGAGGAGGGATTAACAGTTAGCTTAACTTCTCCTGGAGCAGTTACTAATACTTTTACTAATACAGGAAAAGAGTTTATACTTATAGAAAACTCTGGAGAAGCTTCTGTAACTTGTACTGTAACTACAGTAGTAACTTCTGTAGATAGTCCTCAATATGGAGATCTAACAAAAGCCAATGCAGTTGAAACTGTAGATGGAAACTCTACTTCATTAATGGGTACATACTCGGTGGCTTCTTTTAATAGTGAAGATTCTACAGTAAGTTTTACTCTTAGCTCAACAACAGATATTAAAATAGCAATATTATATATAGGATAAATGGCTATAAATGGAGTTATAAATGGGAGCGAATATTTACTGCTAGTGAATGGGAAATATGCAATATTAGGAGATAATGCTAATTTCTCTGTAGAAAGTGCTACTAAAGATATTACAGTCAGAGAAACTTATGGCTGGAATACTTCTTTGCTATCTAGTAGGAGCTGGGTTTTTGAGTTTACAGGAAAATTAGGATTTAAGTATTCTGATGGTACTTTAACCAGTCAGCATACTTCTTTATTAGCAATGAGTCCTGATGAGATTTTAGAAGATGGAATAATAAATCAGGAGAAATTTTGGTTAAATTTAAAATGCGTAACATCTGGAACTCCTTATTGGCAGGGACAAGGATATTTACAAAGTGCAGAAATTTCTGCTCCTAATGAAGATAGTTCTACTATTAGTTTAAGTTTTTCTGGAGTAGGAGAATTAGAGCAATTAACAATATAATATAAGATAAATACAACTGAAAAAATAAATAAAATAACTTAATTAATTAATTAAAAAAATTAAAAAAAATGGCAACAAATGGCGTAATCAATGGAACAAAATTTGGAGTTTATGCAGCTGGCACTAAAATTGGCTATGCTACTTCTGCTTCAATATCAATGAATCACAACTTAAGAGATACTTCTACTAAAGACTCTTCAGGATGGAGAGAGCAAATGGAAGGACAAAGAGATTGGGAAGTTTCTGTAGAAGGAATGGTAATTTTTGTAGATAACTCAGGAGGAGCAATCTCTGATTTGACTGTAAATGAGTTATACTCTACATATATGGAGGGAGCAAATAGAACTTCTTTTGAGTTAAAATTTTCTACAGAAGTAACTGGAGATATATACTGGCACGGTACAGCTTGGCTGACTTCTTTATCTGCAGATACTCCTAATGAAGATAGCTCTACTTGGAGTGGATCTTTTTCTGGAACTGGAGCTTTAACTCAAGCTACTGTATAATAAAATAGAGGGAATCCTTGCTGCCTTTTTATTTCTTAAAGGGGTGGCTCGGATGAACTCTTATTAATAACCTTTAAGAATAAAAAAAAATGAAATACGAATTAATAGAATTAGGAGGAAAAAATTATCCTATATTTTTTGGATTTAATGGATTGAGAAAATATTGCGGATTAACAGGGACATCTCTAAATAAATTAATGAGCTTAGGGCAGGATATGAATTTAGACCAGGCTTTGAATTTAGTATTAATAGGGATAGAGGAAGGATGTAGGAAGTCAGGTCAAAAAATGGAGATAACCATAGATGATCTAGGAGATATGTTAGATACCGATATGAGTGGACTCACTAGAGCTTTAGAAATATTTGGGACTCAGATGGGACATAATATGGGAAACGCAAAAAAGCTCAACAAAAAAAAGGGAGGAGAAAAAAAGTAGTAGAGGAGGAAATTACTTTTGATATTGTTGAGCAGATTGCTTTTGGAGAGTTGAATATGAGTGTAAGAGATTTAGATGATATGACACCTAGAAACTTTATTAATGCGCAATTAGGAAGAAAAAAACTATATGAGCAAGATACTCAGGGAATGTGGGAGAGAGCTAGGTGGATGGCTTGCGTTATAATAAATCCTCATTTAAAACGCTCTATAGATCCTAAAAAAATAACTGTTTTTCCTTGGGAGAAAATTAAAAGATCTCGGAAAGCAATTAAAAAAGATATAGAAAAAATAATAAAAGAGTCTGCTTTTGATGATAAAGTACAACAAAAACTAAAAGAAAAAAAGAATGCCTAAAAAAGCCCTAGCCTCCTTAAATGTAGTTATTAATGCAGTAACTACTCCTCTATTTAGAGGATTAAATAAAGCATCTAAAAGATTAGTAACTTTTGGAGCTAAGATGCAAACAATAGGAAGATCTATTACTACTTCTTTTGCTTTACCTTTTGCAGCTGTTGGGGTAGCTGGAGCAAAAATGGCTATTGACTTTGAAAAGAGTATGACTAAGATTAATACCTTAGTAGGAATCTCCAGTAAAGAAGTCAAAAACCTCTCAGGGGATGTGATGAAGTTGGCAGGCACTACAGCTCAAGCTCCAGCCGAACTAGCTGAAGGTTTATTCTTTTTAACTTCTGCAGGATTAAGAGGAGCAGATGCTATGAAAGCTTTAGAGCAAGTATCTAAAGGAGTAGCAATAGGACTGGGAGAGCAAGCTGATTTGGCTAAAGTAGCAGCTGCAGCTCAAAATGCTTATGGAGCAGATACAGTTGATTCTACTCAGGCTTTAGATCAGTTTGCAATGGCAGTAAGAACTGGTATGTTTGAATCTTCAGAGCTAGCAGAATCTTTAGGAACTCAAGTAGGACTAGCTGCAGAACTGGGAATATCTTTTAAAGAATTACTCGCTAATATCTCTACCTATACAAAAACAACTGGAGATGCTAGATCTGCAACTACTGGATTTGGTGGAGTTATGATGGCAGTAACTAAGCCAACAGAAAAAGGTAGAAAAGCTCTAGATGAGATCAATATGTCTTACGAATCTTTAAGGCGTATGGTGCAAGATGAAGGACTAGCTGCTACCTTATTCCATTTAAAAGATGCTTTTGCTGCTAATGGAGTAGAAATGTCCGATCTATTTGGTAAATCTCAAGCTATTAAAAATATAATGGGTACTCTGGGAGAACAGGGAGATACTTATATTGAGATACTAGATAATATGGAGGAGTCTAGCGGTGCTTTAAATGAAGGCTTTGAATCTTTAGAGCAAACTGCAGGGTTTAAGATGCAAAAAAGTTTCAATACTTTAAAGATGGCAGTTCAGGATCTAGGAACTACTATGATGCCAATATTTACTCAGATAGTAGAAGGAGCAGTAAAAATAGCTAGAGGATTTACTTCTTTAGATACAGGACAAAAGCAATTAGTATTGGCTGCAGGAACTCTAGTCGCTTTTAGTGGTCCTTTGATGACTATGGCTGGAGGGGTTACAAAAGCTTTAGGTATGATGACAGGACCTGTAGGAATGGTAGTAGTTGCTCTAGGAATTATGTTTGCTCTTATTTATGATAACTGGGAAAAAGTTAGACCTATCTTTGTAGATTTTATTAATTACTGGATAGATTTATGGAATGAATCCGAAGCCTTTAGAAGGCTAGTTCTTTCAATCGGAGCAGCATTTAAAAGTATCTGGGCTTTTATTAAATTTTTCTTTAAGGCACTCTTTCAGCAGATAGATAATCTTAGGGATTTTGGAGGAAAGGTCTTTAGTGGTTTAGGGAAGCTTATAGCTGGAGCTTTCACTTTAGATATGGATTTAGGGAAGGAAGGTTATGAAGAAATGATGGAATTTGGAGAGGGCATAAGGAGAGGGATGGATGAGATTGAGGGAGATTTCTTAGATGAAATAGATGAGATCAATAGAGCTATGACTGAAGGAATGAGGATGAAAGATAAGATAGAGCTAGTTACCGAAGATCAACTAGATCAAGCTATAGGAGATATGGAGGCTTATATGACTCAGAAAATGAAGGATGCTAAAGCAAAACTCCAGTCCCTTTTTGAAGGAGGAACTAATGTAAATCCTGGAGGAGATCCTAAAGATCCAGAAGGGGGAGATCCAGAAGGGGGAGATCCTAATGAATTAGAAGGAACTTTAGATGAAAAACTATCTAAATGGCAAACTTACTGGAACTCAGTAAAAGGAGGTATGAAAAATCTAGGAAAATATTTTAAAGAAAACTATCAAACAATGATGGATTCTGCTCAAGCTATTCTAGGAGGTATAGGTGCTTTATGGGCTGCAGAACACGAAAAACAAATGACTATCATAGAGAACGATCAAATCAGATCTCAAGAGGCTTTTGATGCAGATTATGAGAGAGAGCGACTACAGTTAGAAAATACTAAAATGACTGATAAAGAAAGAGAAGAAGCTGAATTAGAGTTGAAAGAAAAATATGATAAGAAACAAGAGAGTATGGATAAAGGATTTGAAGCTAGAAAAAAAATTGCAGAAACAAAACAAGCTAAACGAAACAAAGCAATGAATATAGCTAACGCTATAATGGGAGGAGCAAATGCAGTTGTTCAAGCTTTAACAGTACCTCCCCCAGCTGGACCTATTTTGGCTGCAATAGTGGGAGGACTAGCTGCAGCTCAAGTAGCAGTAATAGCTTCTACTCCTATCCCTCTAGCTGAAGGGGGAATAGCCTTTGGTCCTACTAATGCTTTAGTCGGAGAATATCCTGGAGCTTCTACAGATCCAGAGGTTGTCGCTCCTTTATCTAAATTGAAATCAATGCTAGGCAATCAAATGAATGTACAGTTACAAGTAGGAGGGGTATTAAAAGGAGAGGATATTTATTTATCTAATGACCTAGCTACTACACAAAGAGAAAGATATATCTAATGGCATACAATAGAACTTATTTTGGAAATTTTACTTCAGATCAAGATATAGAATATCTTATAGAGTTTCACGATCAAGTCGCTAGCTCCTCTTATTATGACCAACCCCTTGTATTAGGTCCTGGAAGTGTGAGTATTAAATGGGGAAGTGATGGGAATAAGATGTTCGCTCCTTTAAAACCATCTACTATGACCATAGAATTTATGGTTACTGATATATTAAGTGCAAACTATATAAAACAATTAAGGACTGATAGAGAGGAAAGAGATGTCTATGTGTACTTGTATAATCCTGTACCTTTTAATACAAGTGTAACTGCTATGCCTCAATGGGGAGGATATTTATTAATGGATTTATCTGCAGATCCAGATGAGTCTGTACCCTATGTAGTAACTTTAAACGCTATTGATGGATTAGCCTCTTTAAAATATTATGATTTTATACCTGATTCTAGCACTCAATCATCCGATCATCTTTACTTTGCGACTGATATATTTTTTGGAAAAAGTAATTTTAGCAAACTTATAGCTTCTTGCTTGTATTGGTCAGGAGCTTATACTATAGCAACTGGCTCGCAAGCTCAAGCAAGAAGAAGGCACGCTGTAAGGTGGTATAATGCTGAACACGCTAATACTACTATAGATCCTTTAGAAATGACTAGGATGCAGGATAGGAGCTGGTATGATGTACAACAACCAGATGAAAATGGATTTGTAAAATATAAAGCTCCTAGCTGTTATAAAGTCTTGACAGATGTATGCAAAGCGTGGGGGATGAGAGCTTTTTTCTGGCACAATACCTGGTATTTCGTTCAAATAAATGAATTTAGAGAAAATCAGTCAGGGACATATATAGCTCCAGATGATATTACATCTTTTGTTTATTATTTGAATAACTCTCCTCAATCTGGTATAAGTAATACAATACAGCCTAATCCTACTGTCCCTTTAACTGGAACTGTCCCTGTTACAAATCTCTATGCTCCCTATACTGGGACATACCATCTTCCTTTAGATAATAGACCAAATAATTCTATTTTAAATTATAAGCTTACAGGAGGTCAATATTCTAATTTACCAGCTTTAAAGCAAGTAGATATAGAATTTAATTCTCTAGACAATTTTAATTATTTTACCAGATTTCCAGATATACCAGGATATGGAGATGCTACTGCAGCTACTGATCATTATACTTTTGAATCTCTAGGAACTTTTGAATTTGATGGAACTAACGATCAATATTTTTATCAAAGAATTATTTTGGATATTTCTAATAACTCTAATGCCTCTGGAGATTTAGAGTTTTTCTGGACTTTAGTAGCTAGACCAGCTGGCACAGGATCTGATACTTTAGATACCAGTCCTCAATCTAATGGATGGACTAGACAGCTTTATAATGTACCAGTAGGAAGTCCGACTGCAGGACCTACTCAATGGATGGGAACTGGAATTTTTGGACTTACTAATGCCTGGATTCAACAGTCAAGTTTTGGAGCATCTGACAATACTATGTATGGAATGTGGAATAGTGTAGCAATTACTCCTGGTATGACAAATGTAGAATTAACTTCAGCTCCTTCAGCTGGAGGAAGTACCTCCTCAAATTATAGATATGTAAATTTTTTACAAGCAGGAGCTTCAGAATGGGATGGAGAATGGGAGCTAGCTTATTACTGCAGGAATTATAGATATAGCTCAACTCATATTGGTCCTCACGGAGCAGCTAATCTAGGAGCTAATCCTTCCTCTAATGATCCAGAAGCTCAAAATATAAATTATCTAAATGCAGCTCCTAATCAAGGAGAAAATTCTTCCTGTTTTGTTCAGATAAATAATGGAGCTGTAGGTAATTATGCTTATAATACGAGTACCGTTTTAGCTACTAATGATACAGCTGTTGAAAGAGTAACTGGAGTAGTTTGTGGAGATGCAGGAGGATCGGCATCTGGGGGAGGCTTACAAGTATATACTGGTGCTACATTTTCAGGAGCAGGAGAGTGGAAATGGACTGATATAGGGGGAGAATGGGGGATAGATACTTTAGCTGGAAGTAATACTTTTACAGCTCAATTAGCTGCAGATATTTTAAATGCTCAGTCAGGAGGTCCTAAAATATTTAGCGTAACTACTACTAATGATCCTTCTGAAAGTCTATATTTAACTGATGCGAGTGGATCTCAAACTATGACTCCAGCTCCATTTACTAGATTTTTTACTCCTTCAGATGGTCAAACTGCTACCTCTGCTCATCAATGGATTATGCATACTGGAGTATGGAGTCCTTTTACTGATACCTGGCAATGGAAACTCTATGAGCAAAAGAATTATAATGTTGCTGGAACGACAACTACAGTAGGAACTGCTGGTAGTTATACTGGAATCTATGGAAATGCTGGAATACCTATTCCAACAGGAGGGAGTGCAGCTTTAATAGCTCCTCCTCCAGCTGGTAATCCTCCAGCTACATTAAGCAAACAAATAATGAGTTTAAACACTCATCAACCTACTCAAGTAGCTATAGTGAATGGAGCGCAAATAATAGATATAGCTGCAGGGAGTGGTACTGTTCTCTCTCAAACTATTACCTCTATATCAGTTCAATATATGACAAAAGCTATATTTAAAACTGGAGATGTATTTTCTTTACAAACGCAAGCCAACTCTTATCTCCCATATAATCAAGATGGAACAGCTAGTACAAATGATTTGCAATTGAATGCGCCTTTAGAATTTGAAGTAGCATCCGATCAAGGAGTAGGAGATACCAGTATCAGAGTAGTTTCTCAAACTATTTACAGAGATATATTGATAGGAGATACTATTTCTTTTAGTGTTGATGATTTAGTAAGTCAATATCAAAACAAAACAAAAGGCTCTATAGGAGATATGGCAGTTACATCTGATAGCTTAGATGGAGCAAAAAGCTTAGGTAGAAATGTAGTTAATTTTAGAGTAGAGGGAGATAATCTAAGTGATGGAACTTATTATGTATTGAATGGAGAGGACAACAATAAAAGTGGAAGATTCGGCTCTACAAATGCAAATGCTCCTACCTCTATTGGAACGCAAAGAGCAGTAAAATCTATGAAGTTTATAGCTGATTGCGACTATGAGATAGTATCTGGGAGATCAGTAATAACAGGAGATTCTGGATGGAGTATGGATGTTCTATTATATAAGACTACCCCTGTACAAGGATCTACTTCAGCTTCTGCAATGACTTTAATAGGCTCTTATACGGTAGGATTAACAGGGAACGCTACTACTCAAGTAGATACAATGGCAGCAGGAACTAGCTCTAGTATAAGTGCAGGAGATGTAATAGTACCTCATATTTACGCTGCAGAGTCAGGGGGTACTACCTTTGATTTTAGAGGAGGAATAACATTTACACTCAAAAGAGTATAATTAATAAAATGAAAACTAAAATGATAAATGAAATAATAGGGAAGTTTTGTCCTACTACAGTAATATTAAATGCAGGAGCAATCGGAGTGAGTTTAACGGATTTGGAGATATCTCTAAAATTAGTTTCATATGCAGTTGCTATAATATGGACTGCTTTAAAGATAGGAAATGAGCTTAAAATATGGAGAAAAAAAAAATAGAATTTAATATTAAATTAAACTATTTTGATATTTCAGAATTTGACCAGCCTGGATTGCCAGGCTCAGGCAAAGAGAAAATGGATGTTAATCTATTAATGATATTAGATAATATGCGACATAGATCTGATATCCCATATAAAATAACTTCTGGATATAGAAGCCCAGAATATAATAAAAAAATAGGAGGAGTAAAAAATTCTCCTCATATCAAAGGGAAGGCAGCTGACATATCTGCTCCAGATAGCAGAACTAAATACTTAATACTAGAAGCTGCTCTCCATTTCGGAATAGAGAGGATAGGGGTAGGATCTAATTTTATCCATATAGATATACAAGAAAAACCAGAAAAACCAACGAAATTAGTTTGGACTTATTAATTAATTTAAAAATTTAAAAAACAAAAAAATGAAAAAAACAATTTTAGCTATGATGATAGCATTATTCACTTTTACTGCTTCAGCGCAAATAAAAGTTTTGTCTAATGTACAAGAGCCAGCCGAAAATGAAAGCTGGGGAATAGATAATTTTACTAATAATATAGGTATAGGCTACCAGATTTCAGATGATATAATGGTAGGAGTTCAACAAAATGGAGATGATTATGATATGATAGGAAGATATAATCTATCTAATGATTTTTATTTATCAGTACAAATGCCAACTGAAAACTCTACAGATCATATTACTTATGGGGTAGGGATGTCTGTTCACATTTGGGATAATTTCTATGTAGAGCCTAACTATACTCGCAAAGATGAGGAAGGCTCTTTTAATGTAGGATTGTCATATAAACTTTAATATTAACTTAAAAAAATAAAAAGATGAAGGAATATTTAATAACTAAACTTCTTACCTCTAAGAAGGTATGGCTAGGATTAGCTTCTATAGCTATCCCTCTAATTGCTAAATGGCTTTCTGTAGATGAGGAGTCAGTTTCTCAAATTTGGTGGAGTTGTATAGCAATGCTAGGAGGACAATCTTTAGCAGATTTTGGTAAAGAAGCTAAGAAAAAGAAGTAATGAAGCAATTTAGACCACGCTTAACAAAACAAGAAAATGGTCTGATTAATGAATTACGCAATAGCAAAAATTTAGGAATTATTGGAGATACGCATTGCCCATTTAATTTACAAGAAACAGATGAGCATTTGTCGTATCTTCAATTTTGCTATGAAACATTTAATAGATTTGGATGTTCAGAAATTATCCATATCGGAGATGAGGTCGATAACTGTGCAATCTCCTATCATCAAAAAGAAACTGATTCTCTAAATGCAGAATCCGAAGCTGAAAAAGCTCAGCTAGAAATGAATAAATTTTATTCTGTTTTTCCAGAAGTGAAAGTATGTGTAGGCAACCATTCGGCTTTGCCTTTTAGGCAAGCAACTACTGCAGGAATCCCAAAAAGATTTATGAAAACTTATGAGGAGATATGGGAAGCTCCTAAAGGCTGGAAATGGGAGTTGCAATGGGAGGTACAGGGAATCTTATTTGAACACGGTACAGGAAGCTCAGGACCTAATGCAGCAAAGAATAGAGCTATAGCTAATAGACAATCTACAGTCATAGGACATTGCCATTCTTTTGGAGGAGTTAATTATATGGCATCCAGAAATGATATGATTTTTGGGATGAATGTAGGCTGTGGGATTGATAATTCAGCTTATTCATTTCGTTATGGAAAACAATTTCCAAAAAAACCTACTATAGGGTGTGGTGTAATATTAGATGGGAGGATAGCGTTATTTATACCTATGGATTTAGGATCTAAAATAACTAGAATATAAAAGAAAGCCTAGCTATTAAATAACTAGGCTCTCAATACAAGATAAAAACTCTTTCGAGTAATTTGAACTGAATTTCAAATATACTCTTTTTCTCCTAATAAACTAGAAACATTGTTCCTTTATTAACAATCATTTAGTTAATAACTTATACTAATTAACATTTAAACGCTTTATTTTGTTTATATATTTGCCTCAGTATTAATCAAAAAAACAAGATAAAATGAAAAAATTAAGCTACAATAACTGGATGAAGTACATACATAGTACCTTAACTAAAAATGACAATCCTATAATGGAGAGTAAATTTGGAGAGGTAGGCAAAAGAACTTGTAATCAAATACAAGAAGAAATAGAGTATTTAAGAGAATTAGATAAAAAAATTTCTAATAGAGTGAGATCATCTTATACTATTAAAAAATGAAATTAAAAGATACTGTAGAATATTGGTTAAAAAAATACGCTCATTTAAGGGATGATGACAATAAACTGTTCGCTAATATATGGGATAAAGAATTGGAGAAATACGGTGTAGATAGAGATATAAGAAAGCATATCTTATATTTAGTAGCTCAAGGTAAATTAACTCCAGCTCCTAGTATAAAAAGAGCAAGAGCAAAACTGCAGGAAGAAAATATAAATCTGAGAGGAGAAAAATACTATATAAGGAAGGGGGTAGCTCAAAATAAATGGAGAGAAAAATTAGGCTATGAAGTCAAATAAATTAGTTTGCGAGGACTGGGTGCTATATGATTTTGAGTATATAGGAGAGATAGCTACAGATCCTTATACTTCTCAAGAATATGCAGATATATCAATGAAATGTAAAAGCCTGAGAGTATTTGGAACTAATGAACAATTAAGAAATTTATCAGAAAATTATAATATAGATGAAGTCTTTAAATATGAATCTGTAAGAAAAAATAGTTACTGGGATGGGATAGTGTGTGGAGATAGACCAGATAGACTAAGTAGAAAAGATTATAATAAAAAAGTAAAAACAAAATATAGAGAATATACTTTGCTCTATAAATTAAATGATAACCAACCAGTAATATTAAAAACATTATGAGTATAGCAACTAGCGTAATAGAGTTTAGATTAAAATCTTGGATAGATAAAAAAGAATCAACTCTTTTAAGAATTGAAGAATTATTAAAGGAGGGAAAAAATATAGAGGCTCAAGCTTTAGGCTTAGTATTAGATACTATTGAAGAAGTAATATTTGATCTAAGTGAAATGATAGACAGCCTAAATAATATAGCAAGCTATGAGGAAAGCTGCTTTAATTTAATAAATAAAATAACTAAAAAATGACAAAAAAATCAAAAGTAAAAACTGCAATATTTAACAAAGTATGGAAAAACAAAGAAGGGAAAACTTTTTACTCCTATGATATTGAAATGGAAAATGGAGATAAAGGAGAATATTCTTCTATATCTAATTCTCAAGAAAAATTTATAGAAGGAAATGAGGTAGAATATAATTATATAGAAGGGGACTATCCAAAGATTAAACCTTATTATAGTAATCCTACTTCTTATTCTTATTCTAAAAAAGTAACTAATGATGATGAGCAGATAGCTAGAAGTGTAGGTATAAAATCCGCTACCGAATTAGGAATAGCTCAGGGCTTAGAATTAGTAGATATATTAGAAACTGCTAAAATAATGAGCGATTTTATTTTAAATGATAAAAAAGTAGTAGTAGAAAAAGAATCTGAAAAAGTACCTTTTTAATGAATAAAACGATAGAAATAGCTAAATGTACATTAGCTGATATTTTTAATATTAGGAGGGAGGAGCTTAATATAAGGACTAGGACTAGGGATGTAATAGAGGCTAAAAGATATTTAATTTATTTTCTAGTAAAAGAATTAAATATGAAATTTGTAGAAGTTCCTAAATATATTAAAAGCATCAAAAGCCACGCTTCAGCTATGCATCATTATTATAAGATGAAAGATCTTTTAGAAATGAAACACGAACTACATACTAAAACTCAATACATTCAATTTAAAAATCAAGTAATAGAAAAAGGAATGGATAAGCTAGAGAGAGAATTGCATAAGCAAATGGAATTAAAAAAGGTAGTATCTTGGAATATAAAACAACTAAAAGGTATGATAGATGAAGCCTAGTTATTATGCTATCATCCCAGCTGAGGTTAGATACTCAAATTTAAAGCCTAATGCTAAACTGCTATATGGAGAGATAACTGCTTTAAGCAGCAAAGAGGGGTACTGCTTTGCAACTAATAACTATTTCGCTAAGCTCTATAATGTTACTAAGAATACTATAAGCCTTTGGGTATCTCAATTAAATAAAGCAGGATTCATTTCTGTAGAGCTAATTAAAAAAGGAGAGCAGATAACAGAAAGAAGGATAGGTATCACTAAAAAAGATGATAGGGCTAACATTAAAAATAATGACCTTATTAGTATAAAGATTAATAATACAAATAATATATCTTTAAGAAAAGAAAAATTTTTAAAGGGAATAGATTTTTTAGGAGTATCAAAAGAAACTAGAGAGGAATTTGTTTTATATTGGACTGAAGAAAATAAAACTAAAACAAAGATGAGATTTGAGCTGGAGAAAACTTGGGACACTAAAAAAAGATTAGAGAGGTGGATGAATAATACTAAGAAATGGAATACTAAAAAGCCAGCATCTAAATTAAAAGCTAAGCTAGAAACATATAGTAAAGCTAGAGAAATGATTAATCAAATAAATAAACAATGATAAAAGATCTGCCTATACAAGATTTAAGATCTCACGCTGTAGAGATATTAAGTAAAGCCTTTTTAGAATTAGGGCAAAATCCTAATGAAGATACAATAGTATCTATGAGCTTAATCTTAGCTGAAGATTTACAAAAGGACTTCAAAAATTTAGAGATAGATGATATTAAGGCTGCATTTCGTAGAGGTATAAGGGAATCAGAGGAATGGCATATCACAGTAAAGACTTACTATAAATGGATTAAAACTTATCGGAATCTTTTATGGGATGCTGAATATCAAGTAACAACTCAAGGAGCAGATCCTAAGTTAGTTCCTTTATATAAACAAAAGCAAAAGCTTTTAAAATAATGGAATATACTACTATCTATCCTATGTTATCTATAGTATTACCTTTTTTTATAGGTATAATGATAGGGGGTGTATGGTGTTATATTAATATGGAAAAAGATATACAAGATATTAAAAAAGAACTAGATGCTAAAAATAGAGAGCTAGAAATTTATACTAAATACTTTAAAAATAAATATGACTATGAAGAATACGATGCATACTAGATTAACCTTAAAGGAAGTTGATTTAAGTAATAAAAGAGGAATTAAAGAAGAATACGCTGAGTATAGAAAAAGGTTGCGAGCAAACTACTATACTGTTAAATATTATTTAAAAGGAGAGCTATTCTGGGATTCATTAAGTAAAGGGACATACAGAAGATGAGCTACTTAAAACATTTAAAAAAAACTGCAATGGATTCAGATACAAGATGGATAGTAAAGACTCATCCTAAATCAGATAAAATAAGGGAAGTCAAGCAGATATTTAATCCAGAAGAATATAAAAGAACAAAGAACGCTAGAGAGTTATATAACAAAGATGAGCTTATAAAAATATTAGAAGATGACAAAAAAAAGTAAACACTATTACGAAAAGGATAGGAATATAAATACAACCAGAACTGGTGGGTTGCATAGTGATAGTAGAGTACCTAGCTACTATAAAGGTAAAAACGGTTATGAAGCTAGGAAAGTATGTGATAATTTTAATTTAACATATCATTTAGGTAGTGCTACTAAATATATATTAAGAGCTTATCATAAACATAAAAGCCCTAAAGAATGTATCTCAAAAGCTATTGCTCATTTACAATTTGAATTAGAGAAACTAAATGAATAAGCTACTATTAAAAATAAATCTAATAGTTAAAACAATAGTAGAGGTAGTTATGGTTTGTACTATAATGCTTACAATAGGAGTAGTAGTATTTATTTTTGTTTATATATATAAGAGCATAGTTAATACCATTAAGGATTACTATCATCATATTAACAACAGTTAGTTAAAAAGAAACATTATTACATTGTCGCTTCAATAATTATATTATATAATTTAGGCAAGTGAATGAACAGAATCTACAAGAGGCTATAATAACTTATCTACAGCTTAAATATAAAGGGGTACGATACTGTGCCTCAGCTGGAGGATTAAGAACTTCTATTAGTCAAGCAGCTAAAATGAAAAGAGCAGGATATGTCAAAGGAGTACCTGACTTACAAATAATGGAGGCTAGACATAATTACTATGGTTTGTTTATAGAACTAAAGACAAAGAAGGGCAGACTATCTCCTCATCAAAAGCAATGGCTCGATGATCTAAACAATAAAGGATATTTAGCTCAATGCTGTAAAGGAATAGAGGAGGCTATGGATTTAATAGACTGGTATTTAAAATGAATTATAGACAAATGGAATTGCCAATACTATTAAGTATATTTTTAATAATAATACTTATTATATATTTATGTAAATGAAAGAGCCTATAAACTTATATCCCTTTATATTGTTACTAATAGTAGTAGTTATAATATATTTATCAATATGAAAGCTATAAGCAAAAAGCAAGCAAAGATAAATAGAGAACTGAAAAAGGTTTATAAAGAAATAGAATTAACCAGAGGACATTACTGTACTGGGTGTGGTAGATCAGATGTACCATTAAGCCATAGCCATTATATAGCAAGAAGCAGGAGGAAGGATTTAGAAACTGATCCTAACAATATTACATATCATTGCTTATCTATTGGAGAGAGAAAAGGATGCCATCAATTATGGGAGGGGGGGATAGCTGACAAACAAAAATTATTAGACTACCCTTTAGCTATGGAATATATCTTAGAAAAAGATACTGAGCTTTATTTCTTACTAACAGAATAAGTTATGCCAAAGCTTCCAGATAAAAAGAATAGACCTTGGATTCCTAAAAGAAAAAAGAAAGTAGATATACTTAACATAAATAGATCCAGGGCGGCATCTGATATGATAGGGTTCTATAATTCAAAGCCCTGGAGAAGTTTAAGGGCATATAAGATACAGATAAATCCTTTATGTGAGAACTGCGAAAAGAAAGGTTTGACTGAGCCAGGTAGAGAAGTAGATCATATTATTGCAATCAAAGATGGAGGAAATAGACTCGGCTTGCATAATTTACAAACTCTTTGCCGTTCTTGCCACGCCTCAAAGTCTGCAAAAGAACGCGAAGCAAGAAAGCATATAAAAAAATATTATTAAATTTCTACAAAAAAAATGGGAAGGAGTACAAGAAATCTTAAAATAACAACTATGATAGAC
>Ga0209992_10001400_pt1 | contig 25755 bp, 44 predicted proteins | sample 2SBtaG_2_FD_182564 | JGI IMG/M metagenome (GOLD analysis project Ga0209992, IMG submission 182564) | Deep subsurface microbial communities from Kolumbo volcano to uncover new lineages of life (NeLLi) - 2SBTROV12_ACTIVE470 metaG (SPAdes)... | ecosystem: Environmental > Aquatic > Marine >... | reverse complement strand
TTTTTCTTGCATTATATAATCGGCAAGTTCACTTGTTACTTCTAAAAAACTAGAAGCATCTATATAATATTTATCCGTTTTCATTATACATTCTCCATCTTATATATTTTGTTAGTGTACCAATCTGGCATAGGTCTGCCTCTCTCCCACTTGGCTATATCTTTCTTATCATTTACATAATATTGTCTATATGCCCTTACAGTATTGTTATGAATACGTAGCTTAGTAGACTTATATACATCTGGCATAGCTTGTGGGTGTGGTGTCATTTCCATAGGTTTATATTGCAATGTACCCCAATCGGTTTCTCTTAAATCCATAATAACCTGCTGAGATTTATGTATCTTGTTATATCTCCTAGTGTACTCAAAACATAACTCCATACCATGTTGTACTAACCAACTAAAATTATCAGCACTATCCCCCGCCCATAAAGTGCAGGGGTGGTTTTTATGTACTTCTTTGTAAGGTACTAAGTGTCCTTGTCCATGCCTATGAAATACTGAACATAACATCTGTGCCGTTTCCAATGGCATTTTGACAACGTGCTTATCACATTGCATATGTGCCGAACGTATAGGACATTCGTCTAATACAAATATGTTCATTTTGCATTCTCCTCTCTTTCTATATCTATAAACCAATCGTCTAGGTCTTGTGCTAAACCACTTGGCATATTATGGTCTAGTCTTACTAACTTATGACTATCATTCCATTCTACATGGATTTGATAGCTTACTATGGTTCTTCTTATTTTTGGTGTGGTGTTTATATCTCTACTACTCATATCCATACTCCTTAGCTAATACTTTCATGTCTTCGTCTGACATTTCTTTTACATCTTGGGTTACTACTTCTCTGACAATCTGTGCAGTAACTTTCCAATCTTCTAAAAGACTTTCCGTATGTAACTCTATATATTCTTCTTTAGTCATCTTCTTTCTCCTCTTATCTCCTCATTAATTTTTTTCAATACTTCACCTAAATTATTGTTTTTAAGTTCACAAAGTAATTCTATACTATCGTCAGCTACAGAAAAATCTTGCTCTATCCACTCCTTTTCTTCAGCTTTCCAATTTTTAACATCTTCATCTATGCCAAAAGAAATAGTATATTTATTATTTTCATAAACTTTTCTAATATATATTTTACTCATCATCATTCTCCTCTTGCCATGTGCCTATGACATCATCTCTAAAAGTTTCTTGTTCGTACTCTCCATTGGCTAGTTCTGACAATAGTTCTGGTATATCTGTATCAGTACCTAACCAATTCTCTATCATTTCTTTTGTTACTTTAGTCATCATCATTCTCCTTATCTTTTTTAGGATCGTAGGCTCTTGGGTCATTAGGTGCTACATAATCACTCCAATGCTTACTTTCATACTCACCTTCATTCTCTCCCCACTCGCTGATACCTCCTTGATGTTTAAGATCAAAGAATTTTACAACGTCAGTTAAAGCATCCATCATCTCTTCTACTTCAGAGTAACGTAAACACGTTACCCCTCCATCCATAAGAGTGTTGTTTACTTCTCTAACTTTATTTACTAATGCTAATGTTTCTTTACTTATTTTAGGTGCTTTAGGCATTTGCTTTCTCCTTTAAATAGTTATCAATCATAGATGTTTGGTCGTCTACAAAATCGTCATCATCTGCTTCCTGCACATTGACAATTTCTATATGATCACGATCTACTAATTTTTTTAAAAATGTTTTTGTGTCTTCATTATTCATTTTATTAATGGTGGTCATAGCTTCTTCGCTTACAACCAACGCATTTAAATCAAGAAAATAATATTTCTTACTCATATCTTTCTCCTTCCTCTAATGTTTTTAATAGTTCCGCTACATAATTTTCATCTACATAGGTTAGCCTTCCTATTAGATATGCTACGATCTCATCTTTTGTATGCAAGCCTTGACTTAAAGCCTCGCCTACTAGTTCTTCATGCTCGATTACTAAGTCGCTCATTCTACCCATTATTCTTCCTCCTTTTGACTTACATGCCATTTAGACATTGGTGTTTCTTGTTCTATGTTAATTTGATATTGTTTCGTTGCCAATTGTACAAGGTCATCATCAAAGTGCTGTGGAAAAGCCATTACCACATACACCCAATCACAATCCTCTTCCCAATAACGGTCATCACCTTTATAAGGTTTGGCACACGGAAACATAAATTTTAAGACTTCGATGCGATCCTTTGATAAAACGTAACCGCCATGCGATGGGGTCGTTACCAAATGAATGCCTTGTGCGATGGGAAGGATATTGTCTGCCTCCCCCCAGATAGTGTGTTTAATATAATCTTCCATTTTAAAGTTCTCCCTTTCTAAGTTTAATGTATCACATAGTATATATGGGTGCAAGCATTATTAATATCAAGTGGTACAAAAAACTTTTTTGCGCTTTATATATACGGGTCAAATATATTTTTGTGTTTGAAAATGAAAATATGGGAGAGAAAAAGTGTAAAAGTGCAACGAGTGAGTTTGCAATGTTCTGTAACCATTGCTCATGGTACATTGACAATGGATGAGTTCGTTACACTACTCGTTACAGTTCGTACCAATATTGGGTGTTTCGTACCACTTTATAGTTCGACGTGAAAAACAATTTTAACTTTTTATTTTTCTTTTATTGTTTTTGCTAGTATATATAAGACTATGAGTAAGTTAGATAAAAAAGCATTAGAGATTGAAGAAGAACATAATCGTAAACTAACTAATCGTCAAAAAGAGTTTGCTAGATATTATGTGGAAGGAACGTATTCTAATGCAGAATGTGTCCGTAAGGCGGGTTACTCTGATACAAATGGAATTGCTAGAATACAAGCAAGTAAATTGTTAAATCCTAAAATGTTTCCTCATATTACAGAATACATTACAGAATTAAGAGAAGAGAGAGAAAAGAAATATGGTGTTACTCTTTTAGGTCAATTGAAACGATTTTCTGAGTTATCAAAATCTGCAGAAGAAAATGGTCAATATTCTGCTAGTATTAATGCCGAAAGAATTAGATCTGCTTTAGGTGGTTTAACAATTGATAGAAGAGAAACAAATCATTATCATGCAATTGAAAATATGAGCAGAGATGAGATAGAAAATCGTCTGAAAGAATTAAGAAAAAATCATCCTCAAGTTTTTGTAGATGCGGAGTACACAGAAGTCAATGACTCAACAACCAGAGAGTCTAATGTGGAACAGATTGAAGGAAAATCTGCCGAAACATTGGAACACGACTAGAATAGAAAATCGCTACGGCGGAGGTATTCCAGACGTACATATATGTGCTGATGGTTTTTCTTTCTGGGTCGAACTAAAGGTAACAAAAACTAACCGAATTGCTATTAGTTCCCATCAAGTGGGTTGGAATTACGCCTATTACCGTTCTGGAGGCGTTAGCTTTTACTTGGTAACCCCCCTCTTATCCCCCCACCTATATTTGTTTGAGGGAAGGTATGGAAGGGAGTTAAAGGAGCATGGTCTGGCTACCACAGGTTCGGGAACAGTTGTCCCCTGTGCATGGTCGGGGGAAGGTTGGTCGGGTCTGATCGGAGCGATGACATCGGGTCGGGATCGGGTCGGGAATTCGGGTTCGGGGTTCGGGACAATCGGGTCGGGAGTCGGGGGCAATGACAACAATTGGAATAGCAATAGTAACATTGACCACCAGGAATTAAATAAGCCCCTGGAAAAAAATCAAAAATTAGATCTTAAAAATATTTAGGCCTGGGCGCGCCGTCCGGCAGCTGCCGGCAGGGTTTAATATTTATATTAAAATAAATCATAAAAAACTTTTATTCATTATAATCATATGATACAATTAATTATTATTAATCAACTAAGGAAAAAACGTTATGTCTAAAATGTACAACGACTTTAAAAAAGAACTTCTAAAAAATGGAGTTGCCGATTCACGCGTTGAATCATTAGCGCAAGCCGTCAACCAACTACACACGGCTTGTAGTTTTTTGGATCTAGACCAACGCGCTAACTTCTTCGAAAAATACGCGTATACTATTGATCTTGTCGACAGCTTCGGCAAGGCCGAAGAGTGCGCACGTTTTAAAGATGTAAAAAATCTTTATCATGGTAATGATTTCGATGATGCGGATGATTGCAATAATTTTAATGACTTCATTAATATAGGGCTGTAATAAAATGAAAATTAGATTAACCGAAATTAGCAACAATAAAAAAGTTGGGCGCATTCCGGTAACTACTACGGAACGCGCCAGCTGTCCGGATAGTTGCAAATTAAAAAATATTTGTTATGCGCAAAAAGGAAAAACGCGCATGATATGGGAAGAAGTAGAAACCGGAATCAATACCCGCTGGCAAACTGAATTCGAAAATGACTGGCTTGTAATCATGAAAAAAATCGCGCGCTTTCCGACCGGCCAACTATGGCGACACAATCAAGCCGGCGATCTACCAAACCGCGGGGCGGATAATGAAACTATTGACCCCGTAAAGCTTGGGCAATTGGTAAAAGCTAACTACAAAAAAAACGGCTATACTTACACACACAAACCCGCCACCCCCCAAAATATTGCGCTTATATCGTTTGCGAACGAGAACGGCTTTACGATTAACCTATCCGCGAACGATCCGGCGCACGCGGATAGCTTGGCGCGTCACGGGTTGCCGATCGCGGTGGTTGTGGGTGATAAACCTATAAAGAAAACCCCGGGCGGGTTGCCCGTTGCAATGTGTCCGGCGCAAGATAAAAAGAAAGGTATTACTTGCGCCGTGTGTAAACTATGCGCGAACTCTAACCGCCGGGCGGTTGTTGGTTTTTTAAAAGACTAGCCCGCGCCCCCATACACTAGCCCCAAGCCCCCGCGATTGTCGGGGGCTTTTTTTTCGGGATCGGGTCGGGATCGGGTCGGGAATTCGGGTCGGGGCTATAACTTTAATAGCATGACAATAATAATATAATAACAATACATATATATTACACGTGGCCCAGGTGCTAACAATCTAAAAATTTTGCATGTTTCACGTGAAACATAGGCTGTTGCTTAAATGTCACATGATACAATTAATTTAAAAATAATTACTTTTTTGTTTGCATTAGTTATTATCATATGATACTAATATATATATTAGAGACAAGCAATAACGCTAAACTCTAACAACTAAGGAAAGGATAACAACTATGTTTAAAACTAATGACCTAGTTGCTACTTATACTGACGAGGAGTTTTTTCAGTACGTTGAAAAAATGTCTGGTTCAGAAAAAAGCCTAATGAGTATTGGCTTTATGATGGGGCAAAATACAGCCGTTACTAAAGTACACAATTTCAAGTTTACTTTAGTAACTGAAATGGCAGGCGAGCTTGGCACAGAGGAAATTACTCTTGTTGAGTTAATCAAAAAGTTCAACCACAAGGTTGATAACTTTGGTCGCCAAACTACTAGAGAGGATGCTGTCTTTACTAATAAGAAAGACGCTTCTGACTTCATTGCCGATGGTGGTGGCAAAGAACTTTAATACTAACAAGGGGCGAGCTTATACCTCGCCCCCAACTAAGGTAAATAAAATGAATAAAAAATTAAGTGATTATGAAAAATTAGAATGGTTACATTTTGCTATATCAGAAGCAATTAATGGTAACATTGGAGAACTTTCTAATGCTTTAGAAATAGTTGAACAGTTAAGAGAACCACATTTAGAGGAGAACAACTAATGACTAATAATCCAGCAAAAAGACTTAGCGAAATTGAACAGCTACAAAAAGAATTAAAAGAAGAAGCTAATGAAATTAAAGACTTTCTTCGTAAACTTGCCAAGGGTCACGCCGAAATGTTTGATTATGGTTGGACTCAAAAGGTTTTAGTCCAAGCACCAAGAAAAGCACCGACCATACTAGTTCGCAAAGAAGTTGACAATGCTTTAACAATTGCACGGACTAAAACTATATCCGCTCAATGTTATAATAAATGTTATACGAAAGGAGCAATTCCCAAACCTACGGTAAAACTAATCGCCTCTTAATCGGGTCGGGGCGGGTCATAAACAGCCCGCCAGCCCCTGCTACCCCTTAGGTACTTAGGTAGTAAGGCAAAAAGATAACGGCTGTAATCGGCTCTCACAGCGGGTTACAGACCCCGGCTTCTCTTAGCGAGCGGAGCGAGCTAGTGTGTTGCACATACGATTTGATATATATTTCAATTTAGGTATAATACCTCCATGTTCAATGCACCGGAAGAAGTGATACGTGAAGTCTTAGCGTTAGAGCAAGCTAAGAATAACTTGGTAATAAGAGCCAAAGCGCAAAATGACTTTATGGCATTCGTTAAACACGTGTATGAGGGGTTTATTGAAGGCGATCATCATAAGAAGGTAGCACAAAAGTTTGAAAAGTTGGCCGCGAACCCTGGTTCACGAATCATTGTCAATATGCCACCACGACATACGAAGTCTGAGTTTGCTAGTTATTTGTTACCGGCATGGTTAATAGGTAAGAATCCTACCCTAAAAATTATACAAACTACACATACGGCGGAACTGGCTGTACGTTTTGGAAGAAAGGTAAGGAATCTTATGGAGCTTGATTTATATAAAGCTATTTTTCCTGACGTGGAGTTGCGTGTAGATTCCAAGGCCGCGGGCCGTTGGGAAACGGAACAGGGCGGTGAGTATTATGCAGCGGGTGTAGGTGGTGCGATCACGGGTCGTGGTGCGGATTTGTTGATTATTGATGATCCGCATTCGGAACAAGATGCATTGTCGGAAACGGCGATGGAAAGTGCGTATGAATGGTATACATCTGGGCCGAGACAAAGGTTACAACCTGGGGGATCTATTGTGGTGGTTATGACCCGGTGGTCATTGAAAGATTTAACAGGGAAATTGATTAAGGCACAGGGGTCTGATGTTATGTCGGATCAATGGGATATGATAGAGTTTCCTGCTATTTTACCGAGCGACAATATATTGTGGCCGGAGTTCTGGAAGAAGGAAGAATTGCTCAAGGTCAAGGCATCATTGTCCTTGGCCAAATGGAATGCGCAGTGGCAGCAAAATCCAACGGCGGAAGAGGGTGCGATTATTAAGAAGGAATGGTGGAATGTATGGGAAAGCAAAACGGTACCACCGGTCAGTTATATTATGCAGAGTTATGACACGGCGTTTTCGAAAAAAGAGACGGCGGATTATAGTGCAATTACGACCTGGGGAATATTTCAACCCGAGGAGGGGGGTCCAGACCATATAATTTTATTAGATGCGCGAAAAGGAAGGTGGGACTTTCCAGAGTTGAAGAGTACGGCAAAAGAGGAATATAAGTATTGGGAGCCCGATATGGTGATTATTGAGGCGAAGGCTAGTGGTACACCGCTCACGGACGAATTACGAACGATGGGGATTCCTGTAATTAATTATACGCCGAGTAAGGGACGGGATAAACATACAAGGATGCATATGGTGGCTCCTATTTTTGAGAGTGGTATGGTGTGGGCCCCGGATAAAAAATTTTCAGAAGATGTCATTGAGGAGTGTGTAGCGTTTCCAAATGGGGATAACGATGATTATTGTGATAGTATGTCCATGGCACTTATAAGATATCGTAAGGGGGGATTTATAAAACTTGACAGCGACCCCGAAGATGAGGAACCTATGTACCGAATACAAGCTCGTCAATTTTATTAGGGAGAAAAATAATGGAATGGATTAAAGGCAGAATGAAAGAACCTTCAACTTACGCTGGCGTAGGAGTGGGTGTAATAGGCATTGGCATAGTAGTCGATGAGCCTATATGTATTTTTGTAGGTATTGCTGCGGCGGTACTATCTTTCATATTGAAGGAGAAAGGAATACTCTAATATGGCATTGCCATTAATAGGAGGATTGTTAAGTTCGGTTGGCGATATTGCTGGTACTTGGGTCAAGGGCAAGATGGAAGAGAAGAAAGCCCAAACTGAGATCAAGGTAGCAAAAGCCAAAGCCGAGGCTACAGTTTATGAGAAGCAGGCCACTGGTGAACTGGACATGGAGAAATCTCTCACGGAACAAATGGGAGGTTCATGGAAAGATGAAGCGTGGACTATCTTTTTTATTGCAGTGTTGGCGGGATGTTTTTTACCGTGGACACAAGATGCTGTAAAAGAGGGATTCGTTTTTTTAGATGAAAGTACACCAGATTGGTTTGCTAACTGTATATATATTAGTATTAGTGCTTCTTTTGGCTATCGTGTTGGAAAAGCTGGTATGGGAATGATAGGAACAATGAAGAATGGGAATAAGGTTCCGACAGCAGCGAAAAAAGTTTCTAAAAAGGTTACAAAGGAAGAATAAACTATGGCGCAGGAAAACGGACGATTACCACCATCACAGATAGACTCAGCGATGCCTGGAGTAGGCGTGCCTTTAGGAGAAGAAGGCGAAGAAATAGAAATCGAACAAGAAGAGATTGAGACACCAGACTTTGACGCAAGTATGGTGGAAGTACAAGAAGACGGTTCCGTCAATATAAATTTTGAAGAGGCTACTGCAGCGGACTTAGAACAGCAATTTGATTTTAATTTAGCAGAAACAATGGATGAAAACACTTTGATGGAGATTTCCACAGAGTTGTTAGGTTTATACGAAGAAGATAAAGAAAGTCGTCAAGACTGGGAAAATTCTTACGCTGAGGGACTCAAGTTATTAGGATTAAAATACGAAGAGCGTGATGAACCTTTCCGTGGATCTAGTGGTGTTACCCATCCGGTGATAGCGGAAGCGGTTACACAATTCCAGGCGCAAGCGTATAAAGAATTATTACCGGCTACAGGGCCTGTAAGAGGACAAATTATAGGAGCGACAAGCACTCAAGTAGAATCGCAAGCGCAACGTGTACAAGATTTTATGAATTATCAAATTATGAACGTTATGGAAGAGTACGATCCTGAGTTAGATCGACTATTATTCTATTTACCATTGGCAGGAAGTGCCTTCAAGAAGGTATATTTTGATGACACTTTAGATAGAGCGGTATCCCGTTTTATACCCGCCGATGATTTAGTGGTTCCATACAACGCCACCGATTTATTTTCTGCAGCAAGAGTAACGCATGTTGTACGTATGTTAGAAAATGAAGTAAAAAAATTACAAGCGGGAGGATTTTATAGAGACATACCGCTAAAACCTTATGAAGAAGATGATGAGTTAAGAGATAAAGAAAGAGAATTATCAGGAATATCAAAAACATCCGTGGACAGTGATTGTACATTATTGGAATTTCATACCAATTTAGACTTAGAAGGTTATGAGCATGTAGATCCATTTGCTAATGAACCTACAGGTATTAAACTTCCGTACATTATCACTATAGATTTGGAAAGTGGAAAAATCTTATCTATCCGTCGCAATTGGAAAGAGGGCGACGAGTTGTATAGAAAGCAACAATATTTTTCACACTACAAATTTTTACCGGGATTAGGTTTTTATGGTTTAGGATTATTACATATGATAGGTGGCCTTGGACGATCGGCTACCTCCATTCTTCGTCAGCTCATTGATGCCGGTACATTAGCCAATCTTCCTGCTGGTTTTAAAGCAAGAGGTATCCGAATTCGTGAGCCTGACGAGCCCCTGTCTCCTGGCGAATTCCGTGATATCGATGTTCCAGGCGGAGCATTAAAGGACAGCATTCTTCCTCTTCCTTATAAAGAACCTAGCCAGACATTGATGCAACTCTTAGGATTTGTGGTTGATGCCGGGAGACGATTTGCAGCGATTACCGATATGCAGGTAGGCGACGGTAATCAAGAAGCAGCGGTAGGAACGACGGTTGCTTTATTAGAAAAGGGCTCTAAAGTAATGTCGGCTATTCATAAACGTTTGCATTATGCACAGAAGCAAGAGTTTAGAATGTTAGCAAAAGTGTTTGCTGAATCATTACCACCGGTTTATCCGTATAATATTTATGGAGCGGAAGCGTCTATTAAACAAATGGATTTTGACGATCGTGTGGATGTGGTACCGGTATCCGATCCAAATATTTTTTCTGTGTCACAACGTATGGCGTTAGCACAAACACAATTGCAACTTGCTCAGTCTAACCCACAAATGCATAATATGTATGAAGCGTATAAAAGAATGTATGAAGCGGTAGGCGTACAAGATATTCAAGCAATATTACCACCACCACAAGCACCCGAACCTATTGACCCTGCTATAGAAAATGCACGGTCATTAATACAAGAAAATTTACAAGCTTTTGAAGAGCAAGATCAGGATGCACATATTGCAACACACGTTGCCTTTATGAAATCTCCAGTTGTTGCTTCTACTCCACCAATCTTTGCGCTATTATTAGCGCACGTTTGTGAGCATATAGCTCTAAAAGCAAGAGGAGTTGCTATGATGGAAGCAATGGATGCGGCACGTCAAGCCGAAGCACAAGGATTACCAGCTCCTGCTTTTGATGGCGAATCAAGAGTGGCTGTTCTTATTTCACAATACACTGCAGAAATACTACAATTGTTTGCTCCTCCACCAGAAGGAGAAGTTGATCCATTGGTAGCGTTACGTGAGAAAGAATTAGAAATTAAAGCAGCGGATATTCAACGTAAAGCATTAGAGTTTGACGCACGATTAGATTTCGAACAGAATCGTGAAGAAGGTCGTCAAGAATTAACAGCGGAAAGAATTAATTCTAGTGAAGATATAGCGCAGTTACGTGCAACGGTTGCTAGAGAAAAAATGCGTAAGGATTACAAGGTAGGAAACTAAGCAAAGGAAAAACAATGGAACTAAAAGATAAAGCTAAAAGATATTTTCAAGCATTAGGAATAAACCCAAATATAAAAGGAACTTTACATAAAGATACTTTTTTAGATGAAGCTCCTATTCCTGTAAAAGGATTAATTGATGGATCATGCACAATAAACATAGAGTGCTTTTTATTTTATACTTATATAGAAGTAGTTATGAATGACTCAGGATATACTTTTGAAGGATATTCTGGAGGCATTGGAATTCCAGGAGAACTTATTACGGAAGGAATTATTTATTATAATGATTTAGACACTTTATTAAGAGCTACAACTTTTGGTTTAGTTTTTATATCAGCAGCAGGTGGCGTAGTTCAAGTTACTTGGGGAACAAGTGGTAATGCAACAGGTTTAGCAGATGGTGACAGTATTGGAGCTTTTGCAGGTAGTGGTAATTGGAAAAAATCTTAATGGCAATATACCAAGGAAAAACAGTTTCACTTAACAAACCTATGAAGGGTGACGTAAAAAAGTTTAAAGTCTTTGTAAAGTGTGACGGTAAAGTTAAAAAGGTTAACTTTGGTGATAAGAATATGACAATTAAGTCACACATTAAAGCCAACAAAAAAAGTTATTGTGCACGGAGTGGTGGTATTAAAGGAGCCAGTGACAGATGTTCTGCTAATTATTGGTCACGTAGACAATGGAAATGCGGAGATGCATAATGGCAACTAAAACAGTAGATGCACCCGATGGATTTCATTGGATGAAAAATGGAAAAGGTTATACTTTGATGAAGGGCGATTATGCACCGCACCCAGGAGCAATTAAAAAAGCGTCTTTTTCCGTGCAAAAACGACATAAAGGCGGAAAGAAAAAAATATGAACAAGCCAACAGTAACCAAAGTAGCGTCTAAACTAGAAACACATGAAGCTGTGTGTGCAGAACGTTGGAAAGAAACAATACTAAGGATAAAACGCTTAGAACATATAATGATAGGCGCAGCAGGAACAATTATTGTAATGTTAATAACTATGCTATGGAGAACAGTATGAAAAGATCTAAAGGATTAGCCGGTCAAATGGCAGAACAAATGTATATTCCTAAGAACGCTGCTAAAGGAATGTTAGCAAAAGCTAAGAAAATGAACGATCGCGATGGTTTTATGGGCGGTGGTGCAGCGCATAGCAGCGGAGTACGACGTTTACAACAATCTAAAATGAATATGGCTGGAGGCGGAATGGCCCGTCGTGCAGGCGTAGCTATTAAAGGTTTTACATTTAAGGGGATATTCTAATGGCAAAAAGCAAAGATAAACAAGCAGCACGTGCTGCTTTTTACGATGGCAACGGCACAGATTATTCTGCTACCATGTCTTTTGAGCAGTTTTTTAAAACAGTATGGCCTAATATGAATAAAGCAGAAGGCGGAGTCACATTAGATTTTGAAGAAGCAAACGTAAGAGATAGTATGTTTACAGGTGGAGCAGCTATACGAGGACGTAATTTTAGTGGAAACTATTAACCAAGGAGAAGAATAATGGGCAAATATAATCCTAACATTAAGAGTCTAGAAGCAAGAAAAGATATAAAAAAAGAAGAAAAGAAAATAAAAGAAGCACGAAAAAAGATTTTATCTATAGCGGATACTGAGTATGAAATAGATTTAAAGTCTGATGTAGAAGACATAAAAAGAGCTAAAAACAATGTTAAAAAAGAAGAGGCTATAGAAAGAGCAAAAAGAAGAAGATCAACTAGAAAAGAAAATAGAAAGCGGATGACCGATATTCAACGTGAGCGTATGTCTTATAATAAAGGAGGCCAAGGTTATGCTGCTAGGGAAGACGAATCTTTAGGAATGCGTACTGGGGCTGAAAGAACAAAAAGCCAAAGCATGAGAGATCGTCGTGATGAGTCTTACGGTGCTTTTGGGAAAAGACCAAATCAAAAAATTAATCGTAAAGATGGTGGCGTTGCTAAAAACTATGCACATGGCGGTGTTGACATTGAGTTTAGAGATGAAGAAGGTAGTCGTTTAAGTATTTCTATGGAAAGACAAGAAGACGCAGGCTATTCTCCATCCGAAGCCGACTTTGATAAACAACATTCATTAGCAGAAGAAGGTATTATGGAAGTAGGAGCAGACGTTAAAATCATACAAGGTTATAACTCACGCGCTTCATTAGGTGAAACGGAAGGTGTTCGTGGCACAGGAGCGATGGTAAAAGGAACGAAGTTTAGAGGATCTTTTTAGTGGATCCATTGAATTTTGCATATGCTATTCTTAAAGCGTTACAAGAAAGAATAGCATTAACAGAACAGGCCATACTCGCTGGTAGTCCTAAAACTATGGAGGACTACCGCCAACTGGCAGGCGAGTTAAAAGGTTTGCAATTTGCAGAGCAAGAAGTTAAAGATGCTCTGGATAAAAACGAGAAAGAAGAAAGCTAATGAAAGGTAAAACTTATGTCGAAAACACTTTATGTGCCCGATCACGTTGCGAAAGCAAAGAAGAAAACTAAGAAGATTAATGTCGAACCACTTTATAAACCGCAAGATACGAAAGTTCTTGATCCGAGTTTAATAGAGAAAAACCTCAAGGAAAGACTTCCTCAACCAACAGGATGGCGTATTTTAGTCATGCCTTATATGGGGAAAGCTACAACAGACTCAGGAATTTATATTCCCGATGCTGTGCGAGAACGTGAGCAATTGGCAACCGTCGTTGCTTATGTACTAAAAATAGGACCTTTAGCTTATAAAGATCCTGCAAAGTTTGGATCAGGCGAACCTGTTTGGTGCAACGAAGGTCAATGGGTTTGTATTGGCCGATACGCTGGAGCGCGTTTTAAAATAGATGGCGGAGAAGTTCGTATCATTAATGATGACGAAGTGATTGCTACAATTTTAGAACCTGATGATGTTAAACATATATAGAAAGTAGAAAGCTATTAAAGGAGTAATAAAATGGCAGACGAAAAACTAGACGTTGGCGAAGCGGAAGAAGAAGCCGTAGAAGTAGATGTAAATCCTGACGCTAAACAAATTAAAAGCGAAACGGAACCACCTAAAGAAACTGAAATAATCGAAGAAAAAGATGAAGAAAAAAAAGATGAGTTAGAAGATTACAGTGCAGGTGTTAAAACCCGTATTGATAAACTTACTAAACGTATGCGCGAAGAAGAACGCCAAAAACAATCGGCGGTTGAATTTGCAGAAAACGTTAAGAAAGAAAATGAGTCTTTAAAAAATCGTTTACAAAATTTAGATAAAGGATATCAAGAAGAATTTGGAGGACGGATAGAATCTCAGCTTAATAGCGCAAAACGTGCAATGAAAGATGCACATGAGTCTGGAGATAGTGACAGACTTATAGAAGCGCAAGAAGCTTTGGCTACTTTAACAGTTGAAAAAACAAAGTTAAAGAAACCCATAGGAGAGATTGATCCTGCGCCTCAAACTCAACAACCTGTACCTCAACAAATGCAGCAGCCACAACAAACGCAGCAGCCGCCAGATCCAAAAGCGGAAGCGTGGGCTAACAAAAATGAGTGGTTTGGTCAAGATGAAGTTATGACATATGCCTCATTTGGCATCCACAGGCGTTTAATTGAGGATGAAGGGTTTGACCCATCAAGTGAAGCATATTATGCTGAACTCGATAAAAGATTAGCGTCTGAGTTTCCTCATAAGCTGGGAACACAGACTACTAACGGAGGAAGTCGTAAAGTTGCGTCTGCTGAGACTTCTAAATCCCGCAACAAAGGTGGACGAAAAAGTGTGCGGTTGTCGCCCTCACAAGTAGCAATAGCAAAGAAACTAGGCGTACCGTTAGAAGAATACGCAAAATATGTGAAGGAGTAAAAATATGACAAACGAAAAAACGGAGAACACAACTCCCCAAAGTAATACGAGAATATCACGTGCTCAAGACACTCGCGAAAAAAATGCACGCAGAGGGCCCTGGAAGCCACCATCAGCTTTAGAAGCACCGGAACCACCAGAAGGTTATGTTCATAGGTGGATTCGTGCAGAAGTTATGGGTTTTGACGATCGTAAAAATGTTTCAGCCATGTCACGAGAAGGTTGGGAATTAGTACGAGGAGACGAATACCCAGATTTTGATGCTCCAACAATAGACGATGGCAAACATGCCGGAGTTATTGGAGTAGGTGGATTGTTACTTGGCAGGTTACCCATTGAAATCGCAAAACAGCGAGATGACTATTATCGGGCACGAACCCGCGATCAAATGTCAGCTGTTGATAATGAGTTAGCTCGTTCTCAGCATCCTGCAATGGCTATTCATAAGCCAGAAAGAGAAACTCGTGTAACATTTGGAGGTTCTCGCAAGAGTGAGGACTAATTTTTTTAACCGTATTATAGAAGAGGATATACTATAATGGCAAATATTAATGGAGCTTTTGGACTTAGACCTTTAAAAATGCTTGGTCAAGGTGCAAATACTACAGGTGCCACAGAATATAGAATCGCCTATGACAATTCAAACGTACTATACAGAGGACAAGCCGTTATTCCTACAGCTGCTGGAGTTATTGATGACTTACAAGCTGCTGCAGGGGGAACAGTCTCTATAGTAGGTGTGTTTTGGGGGTGTGAATATGTTTCTAGCACAACAGGTAAAACAACCTGGAGTAATTATTGGCCTGGATCTGGAGCGGATAGTAACCACCCAGTAAAGGCTTTCGTGTACGACGATCCTAATCAACTGTTTGTAATAGCAACTAGTGTTAACACTGGTGCAGCAACAGAAGCTTTAGTAAGAGCTGATGTTTTTTCTAATGTTCAAATGGCAAGTGGTAACAGTGGTTCTACAACTACTGGTATTTCTTCAGCTAGTGTTGATTTAAGCACAGCAGCAGCAACTAACACTTTTCCTTTACGTATTGTAGGCATTGAAGACGATCCTGCAAATGCAGATTTTACTGCTGTAGGAATTGGCTTAATCGTTCGTATTAATAACCATTTTAACGCACCTACTGGATCTATCGTCCAAGGTACCGTTTCAACAACCGGCGTATAGGAAGGACTTGAAATATGGCAATATCTAGAGCACAGCTCGCCAAAGAGCTAGAACCTGGACTCAACGCCCTTTTTGGTCTTGAGTATAACAGGTATGAAAACGAAGCGGCAGAAATCTTTGATACAGAATCATCAGAAAGAGCATTCGAAGAAGAAGTAATGCTATCTGGTTTTGGCGCAGCACCCGTTAAAAGCGAGGGTGGTGCAGTATCATTTGACGATGCACAAGAAGCTTATACCGCAAGGTATAATAACGAAACAATTGCATTAGCTTTCTCAATAACAGAAGAAGCGATCGAAGATAATCTTTATGATCGTCTAGCTTCTCGTTATACAAAAGCTTTAGCAAGAAGTATGGCACACACTAAACAGGTTAAAGGTGCAACTATATTAAACGATGCTTTCACAGCTAGTATAACAGGTGGTGATGGTGTAAGTTTAGTTAATACATCTCACCCATTGGTAACTGGTAGTACATTTGCTAATAGACCTACAACAGCTGCTGACCTTAACGAAACTAGTCTTGAAAATGCTTTAATAGACATAGGCGGTTACGTTGACGAACGCGGTTTAAAAGTGTCCGTACAAGGTACTAAATTGATAGTTCCATCCAACTTACAGTTCGTAGCTGATAGACTTCTTGAGTCTACATTACGTCCTGGGACTGCTGATAACGATGTTAACGCTATGAGAAACATGGGAATGCTTCCACAGGGTTACACAGTTAATCACTTCTTAAACGATGCTAACGCATGGTTTGTGAAAACAGACGCTCCACGTGGATTTATTCACTTTGAACGTTTAAGCATGTCTACTAAGATGGAAGGCGATTTCGATACAGGCAACGTAAGATTTAAAGCCCGTGAGCGTTACAGCTACGGTTACTCAGATCCACGTTGTGTTTATGGATCTCCAGGAACATCATAAGACGAATTGAGTGGGGGGAACATTCCCCCCGCTTTCTAGGTAATATATAATTTTTAGCGACTGTCCTAGCAGATACTCATAAGACGCTAAAAGCAAACCCTTTATGAGGAGGTAAATATGGCTAACACAACTTTTGCAAGTAATGTTCGTTCAAATGGCGGTGACAATAAAAGAGAAACTTATTGTGGCGGCATGATGATGATGGCTCAATTTTATTTAGTACCAACTGTAGCAGCAGGAACTGATGTTCAAGTATCAGCAACCGATACAAGAAAAGTAGTTCTTCCTAAAAATGCAGTAGTATTAGGTATTAGTTTTAATGGTGACGCAACTGGCGGAACTAACCCTACATTAGATATGGGTTATACTGACTATGATGGCGGCACAACTTTTGTTAACACAGATGGATATTTAGATGCGGCAGACGCAGACTCAGGAGCAGTACTAACTATCTGGGGCGGTGATAGCACTGCTGGTGTTGACTTAGGAGATGTAGGCGTACCAGCTACAGAAAGAATTAAAGTTGTAGGTGGACACGGTGGTTCTGCTCCTACTGGAGGAACAATCACAGGCGTTATTTACTATTATGTAAAAGACGACGGTAAAGAGTCTACTTAATTAATTAATGGAGCTTCTTCGGAAGCTCCTTTTTTAGGAGAAAAATTATGGCTGATACAAACACCAATACTGTTATTATGGATGGCCCTCAGAAGTATGTTGCTTCTTTTGTTCACACATATGTCGATACCGGTGAAAGTACACCTGTTAAAAAGATAGATGTTTCTGAGTTATCTAAAAACCCTGTCAATGGAAATGATTGTATAGGAGTAAGAATAAATAAAATTTGGTATTCTAATATAGGTTTAAACGTTATTATTAATTGGTACGCAAGCACACAAGTTATGGCGATACAACTTCCAGAAAATTACAGTGATAACTTAGAATTTTCTAGTTTTAGCGGACTTCCTAATCCTACTACTTTTGGTACAGGCGGAGCTAATGGCGATGTATATTTTGGAACAAAAAATGAAGCCGCTAATGATTCCTATACTATTATATTAGAATGTATTAAGATTTACGGTAATACATAGGAGGTTTTTATGAGATACAATTCAGTAGTTAACATTTCAGCAAGAAATGCAAATAAAAACAAAATATCTTTTGGCGATCATGCTTATGTGTATATGCATGGCGGAGTTCATTCTCCTGACGCACGTCCTAAAAAAAGGTATAAGAAAGGCGGTGCCGGACTTTATGCCAATATTCATGCTAAAAGACAAAGAATTGCTGATGGTTCAGGAGAAAAAATGCGTAAACCAGGAGATAAAGGAGCTCCTGAAAAAGGTATTTTTGAAAAAATAGCGAGAGGATAAACATATGGCTACTTCAGGAACTGTAGATTTTAATTTAAGTATAGCAGAAATTATTGAAGAAGCTTATGAACGTTGCGGTTTAGAATTACGTACAGGTTATGACGCTAAAACAGCACGTCGTTCTTTAAATCTTTTGTTCTCAGATTGGGCTAATCGTGGTTTAAATCTTTGGGTGGTAGAAGAAGTGACACAAACTATGGCACAACTTTCTACAACATCTGCTATTACAGAATATCCTTTAGGAACAATTACTTTAACAGTAGCTGCTTCTGCTAATTTGACTATTGGCGAAACAATTACAGGTTCTGTAAGCGGAGCCACTGCTAAGGTTATTACTAAACCTACAGCTACTACCATTACTATAACGGTGCCCGTAGGAACTTTTGTAGCAACAGATGATGTTACAGGAAGCACTAGCGGAACAGTAACAGCAGTAACTACTGTTCCTAGTTTAATAGATACACAAGCTACAGTGGATATCTTAGAGGCGGTTATACGTCGAGATGGTTCTGATATATCGATAGGAAGAATAAGTCGAGGAGATTATCTTGCTATTCCTGATAAAACATCCCAGGGAAGACCTACTCAATATTACATAGATAGACAAATAACACCTATTATTACTGTATGGCCTGCTCCAATTAACTCTACAGATCAATTAGTATACTATCGTGTAAAACGCATTGAAGACGTAGGAACTTCACAAAACACTCCCGATGTTCCTTTTCGTTTTTTACCGTGTTTAGTTGCAGGACTTTCTTATTATTTAGCTGTTAAACGTGCTCCTCAAAGAATAGGACTTTTAAAACAAATGTACGATGAAGAGTGGCAACGTGCCGCAGCAGAGGATAGCGAAAGAGTTGCTTTACGTTTAGTACCAACACAACAGTCATTAAGGATTTAAAATGCCTCGTTTTGCTAGTAATAAATACGCTAAAGGAATTTCAGATAGGTCTGGAAGAGAATATCCTCTTAAAACTATGATTTTAGAGTGGAATGGATTACTTGTAGGACCAGATGAGTTTGAGGCTAAACAACCTCAACTTAGTCCTCCACGTATTCAACCTGACCCGCAAGCTTTACGTATTAGTCGTCCGGCACGAACAGAACCGCCTGTAGAAGTATTATTAGGATTTAATCCTTTTCGTTCTGGTACAGCTGGTTCTACTACGATTACTATTACGCAACCAGGACATGGCTTTTCTACGGGCGATATAACACGGTTTCGTAATTCAGCACCTTTTGATGGTTTTTCTATTAGCATGATTGAGACATCGAGTGGTTTTGCGGTTACGGTATTAACAAGTAGCACGTATACAATTACAGCAACAGGAGGGGAAACAGCAACTTCTGGAGATACGTTAGGCGGAGGCGGTGACGTTTCGTCTGGCCCTGTTACATTGGAGGCATAATGGCATATACATACACAACATTAAAAACAGCAATTCAAGATTATACACAAAATTCAGAAACAACTTTTGTTAATCAGTTAAATACTTTTATAGTAAATGCAGAAGAACGTATTTTAAAAGAAGTACAGTTATCTGTGTTTAGAAAAAATTCCGAAGGATCTACAAGTGCAGGTAATCAATTTTTATCAAAACCCACTGATTTTTTAGCTCCGTATTCTTTAAGTGTGAAAAACGGTTCTAACGTAGAGTTTTTGTTGTATAAACAAGTTACTTTTTTACAAGATTATAACCCAGATAGTACCTCTACAGGTATGCCTGGGTATTATGCTGATTGGAACGACACAACATTTTTATTGTCACCTCCTCCTACAGGAGCTTATGATATGCAATTGCATTATTTTTATCGTCCTGACTCTATAACTACAGTTGCTAGTGGAGAAACATGGCTAGGCACAAACGCTTCTTTAGCTTTATTATATGGTTCTTTAGTTGAAGCGTATACTTTTATGAAAGGTGAAGACAATTTGTTGAAACTTTATAATGATCGTTATATGGAATCGCTTAATTGGCTTAAAAATCTTGGTGAAGGAGAAAACACTAGAGATTCTTATCGTTATGATGACTTACGAAGGGATGTTCAGTAATGTTTAAAGCAGATGGTACTGGTGATGTTGGTGGTGTAACAGTGATGACTTCAGAAAATGGAGGTCATAGTCCAGAACAAATAGCTGATTTAGCTTTAAATAAAATTATGATGGTAAGTGAAAACGCTCCGCCTGTCATACGGGATCAAGCGATAGCGCACAGAGAAAAGTTGAGAGAAATTCTTATTTATTATATGAATAAGATGGCGCAAAGTGAAAGAACAACACTTTGGGCATTGTTTAATAAACAAGGTCATGGTGATATGGCCGAAATTATAAGGAGATTGTGAAATGGCAATTAATCAAGCAATGTGCGGCAGCTATAAAAAAGAAATTACGGTGGGTATTCATTTTTGGATGAGCCATTCTCGAACAGGTTCTTCTTCAATAGCGGCTGATACTTTTAAAATAGCAATGTTTACATCAAGTAGAACGGATGCTAATGAAGATTTAACAGGATATACAACGGCAAATGAAGTAAGTGGAACAGGATATTCAGCAGGTGGAGAAACTTTAGGAAGTGTAACATTAGGATTAGCTGATAATTCAGGATCTACTCCCACAGCGTTTTTGGATTTTGCAGACACTACTTGGTCTTCATCTACTATTAGTAATGCAAGAGTTGCAGTAATTTATAATTCTACATTAAGCACCGCAGGAACAGGCGGAACTGTTGGTCATTCAGCATATCCAACAGTTGCTGTATTGGATTTTGGAGGAAATAAATCTTCAAGTTCTGGAGATTTTACTATTCAGTATCCAGCTAATGATGCGAATAACGCCGTTATAAGAATTGCATAGCATATGTCCACAACCTATACAGGTTGGGGTAGATATAAGTGGAGTAGTGGCCTATGGGGGCAACAACTAACCACAGAGACTGTTTCGGCCACAGGAGTTTCAGCAAGTAGCGCAGTTAATAGTGTAACTGTTACAGGGGTTCAAACCATTACCGTAAGTGTAACAGGTGTAAGTGCTGACGTGTTTCCTACAGGGGGATTTGGACGTTCTACCTGGGGATCTTCAGGATGGGGTATTCCTGTAGGTGTAACTGTTAACGAAGGAACAGGTGTAACCGTAAGTGTAACAGGTGTAGCAGCAGCAAGCAGTATAGCTAATGTTACAACTATTGAAGGTGGCGGAATTAGTGTAGGAATTAGTTCTGGAGTTCAAGCTGTTGGAACTATTGCTGATGTTACTATTGCTCAAGTAGTAGTTGAAGTAACTTCTGTTCAAGCAAGTTTTACTCTTGAAGATGTAGACGTAGCTTTAGGATTTGGAGTAACAGGAGTTCAAGCAGCTTCCGCTTTAAGTAGTGTAACTGTTAGTGAAGGAACAGGTGTTACGGTTACTGCTACCTCTGTAAGTGCTGCATCTACAATAAATAGTGTATCTGTAGTAGAAGGTAGCGGAATAACAACTACGGTATCTAGCGTTCTTACAACATCCCATATTGGTACTGTTAACGTTCCTGATGTAATAATAGTAGCTACAGGAGTAAGTGCGCAAGGTTTAGTAAGTACACCAACAGTTTGGTCCGAAATTATTCCAGGTCAAAATGCAGGTTGGACAGAAATAACAGATACGCAATCTCCAGGTTGGACAGAAATAGCAGCATAGGAGAATAAAATGGCTTCAACATTTTCAACAAATTATGGTATTGAAAAAATTACCACAGGAGAACAGTCAGGTACCTGGGGAACAACAACAAATTATAACGTAGATATATTAGATAGAATAGCGTCTTATGTTTCAGTAGCATTATCAGATGCTTCTACAGCTACTTTAACTGTAAGAGCAGGCTCTCCTACTGATGGAGCTAATAATGTTCAAAATGGTATGTATAGAGTTATTAAATTTACCGGAACATTAAGTCAACATTGTACGATTACAATAGCTCCGGCTACTACTACTGCGTTTTTTATGATTCAAAACGGTACTTCTGGCGGTTATAATATTCTTATGTCTCAAGGAAGTGGAGCAGCAAAAGTAACAATACCGAGCGCAAAAGCTAATATTGTTTATTGTGATGGTAGTGATGAAGTAATCTCTATTTCAGATAAATTAGATTTAGAAACCTTTGATAATATTTCTATTTCTGGAAACACTATTTCTAGTACAAACACTAATGGTAATATTGGGTTGTCTCCAAATGGAACAGGAGAAGTTGTTGTTGGAAATGGTTCTGCTACTGGTAAAGTATCAACAAGTGGTGCCTATGATTTAATTTTAGACACTAATGGAGGCACAAGTTCAGGATCAATCAGTATTACAGATGGGGCTGATGGAAATATTTCTTTAACTCCAAATGGAACAGGAGAAATAGCAGTAGGAAGCGGAAGTGCTTCTGGTAAAATATCCTCTAATGGTGCCTATGATTTAGAATTAGACACAAATGGAGGTACAAACTCAGGTGTAATTAAAATAGTAGACGCTGCAAACGGAAATATTGAACTAACTCCTAACGGAACAGGAGAAGTTGTTGTAGGAAGTGGAGCTGCTTCAGGCAAAATATCTTCTAGTGGCGCATTTGATCTTGAATTAGATACAAATGGTGGCACGAATTCAGGTTCCATTGTAATTACAGATGGAGCTAATGGCGATATTACTATAGCAACTAATGGAACAGGTGCTGTTGACCTTTCTGATGATGTAGTAAAACAAGCACAAATGAAAGATTATGCGGAAACAGTTTATGCTAATGGTTCTAAAACAGGAGCTTTTGATTTAGATTTAACAAATGGTAATGTTCAATCTTTTACTGTAGGTAGCGGAACATTTAATGTAGGAATTACAAATTCATTAGCAAGTCAATCCAATTCTTTAACTCTTATTATTACAAATGGTGGTGCTGGTACAGTTACATTTAAAGCAGGTGCTCATGGAGGTGGAGGAAACTCTGCTAAATGGGCAGGAGGCACTGCACCTACGTTAACTACTTCTGGGGTCGATGTATTAACTTTTACAACTTTTGATGGTGGCACTAATTTTTATGGATTTGCTGCTGGATTGGCGATGGCATAATGAGTTTAGGAGCTAACAAACAAGCGTTAATGGGTGCTGCTGGTTCAGGTGGTGCAGCTGAGGATTTTTATGATTACCAAATAGCTAATAGTGCAAGATTCGATGGGAGTTCTACTTATTTAACTAGAACAGCAAGTGGTGCTTCTACAAATAGTGATAAAAAAGCTATATCTGTATGGTATAAAAGAGCAGGAACAACTGGTAATACAGGTGCAACATATATAATGTCTTGTCAACAAAATAAATTAGCTGCACTTTTTGTAAATGATGGTTCTACAGCAGATAATTTTGGTTATTATACTGATAATGGTGGACAAAATGGTAAAAGTAAATTTTTACAACGAGATTTTAGTGCATGGTATCATTTAGTATTTCTTTATGATGCAACATTGTCAACAGGTGTAGATAGAGTAAAAGTTTATATTAATGGAGTTCACTATACAACTGCTGATACTACTTTTTGGAATATTGATAATAATGGTTATCCAGATTCAGGTACGCAAATTGGATTTGGAATGCAAAGTAATGAAAACAATATAGGAAGATATCAATATAATGGATCAGGATATTTTAATGGTTACTTAGCTGATTTTATAATGATTGATGGAGGAACAGTACCTTCTATTTCAGATTTCGGCGAGACCAAAAATGGCGTCTGGGTGCCTAAGGATCCTAGTGGACTTACATTTGGTAATAATGGTTGTTGGTTAAAATTTACTAATTCAAGTGACTTTGGAGAAGATTTTTCAGGTAACAATAATGATTGGACAGCAAATAATTTAGCAACACACGATCAAATGCTAGATACTCCAACTTTTGGCAGTTCTAATGGTGGTAATTTTTGTACTGTAAATCCAATATTTAGAGGAACAAATACTACTACTGCATCTTATGGAAGTATAAGTGAAGGTAATTTAAAATTTCAATATAATACAAGTAGTACTAATACTGATGGTTATTGTGCTTGCACACATAAAGTACCTGCATCTGGAAAATGGTATTGGGAGTATGCTATTATTGGAGGTGGAGGTAATTCAGGTTATAATCCTGGTTACGGAATAGCTGATCCTAATAAGGAATTGTACGCATCTGGAGATGGTGGTAATAAAGGATTTGTAAATTCTATTGTTTACGACAATAGTGTTAACAAAGTTTTTAAAGCAAGATCAGAAGTAACAGCTTATGGTGGCTCAAGAGGTTCTGATAATGATGTTATGGGTATTGCTATAGATATGGATAATGGAGCTTTTTATGTTAGTAAAAATGGCACATGGTATGATTCTGGCGATCCAACATCGGGTGCTAGTAGAACTAATGCAGGTGCAACATGGACACCAGCAAGTGAATATACAGCAGGTGCAGTTCCTTTAGCTTGTGCTGGAGGTGGAAATCAACCAATAACAGTAGCGAATTTTGGACAAGAAGGTACATTTGGTGGCACAGAAACAGCAGGTGGATATAGTGATACTAATGGTTATGGTAATTTCTTTAGTTCTGTACCGTCTGGTTATTCAGCAATTTGTAGTGGAGCATTGACAATAGCAAATGCAATAGACCCTGCACAGACTGATGACAATTTTCCAATGAAATTACATAATACATGGAGATATACTGGTAATGGTAGCGAAAGAACTATAGATACTTCTGCTCTTGGTAATGGTTTTGATGTACAGTTTGATTTATTATTACCTCGATCAGATACTTATTCACAAGATCCTTATTGGTTAAATACATCTAAAGGATTATTTGGTGCTAGTTCTAATAATTATTATACAAAATCAAATAGTAATGCAGTACAAGCTCAACTACCTCAATACAATTTTAAATCACAAAGTGGTGCTGATTATGTTTTAACTAATGGCACATGGTTTAATTCTGGATCAACTCCTGTGTTAAACTTTGGCTGGCGAGCTAATGGTGGAACTACAAGTGCTGGCTCTGGAGATTTAACATCACAACATCAAGTAGATCCAAGCGGAGGTTTTAGTATTGTAACAGCTGTAGGTGATGGAGGTTCTGGAGATAAAACTGTATCACATGGATTATCAACAGCACCTACTTGTATTATATCAAAAAATTTAGATTCTACCTTTAACTGGGATACTTACTGGGCAGAAGGACTAACAGCATCTACTTATGGATTACGATTAAATACTGGTGATGCTCAATTATCTGGAAGATGGGGTACAGTTAATTCTTCTATAATGACTTGTAAAGATAATTACACTTGGGCAGGTACAGATAATTATATTTATTATTGTTTTACAGATATAGAAGGTTATATTAAAACAGGTGTCTATGTTGGAAATGCAAATACCGATGGCACATTTGTCTATACTGGATTTAAACCTGCATGGCTTATGGTGCGTTATGTAGGAAGTGGAGAATCATGGGTTGTGTCAAATAATCTTAGAAGTCCATTTAATCCTGTAGAAAGAAATATTAGAATGAATAGTAGTAATGCAGAATCCGATAGTTCTACATTTGAAATTGATTATTTAAGTAATGGATTTAAGGCACGAACAACTTGGGAAGGTTATAATGGAAGTGGATATAATATTGTATACTTAGCATTTGCAGAAAACCCATTTAAATACGCAACAGCAAGATAGGAGAAAAAC
>Ga0209992_10001399_pt1 | contig 25758 bp, 29 predicted proteins | sample 2SBtaG_2_FD_182564 | JGI IMG/M metagenome (GOLD analysis project Ga0209992, IMG submission 182564) | Deep subsurface microbial communities from Kolumbo volcano to uncover new lineages of life (NeLLi) - 2SBTROV12_ACTIVE470 metaG (SPAdes)... | ecosystem: Environmental > Aquatic > Marine >... | reverse complement strand
TGCATGGCCTATCATGGCCTGGGCCATTACATCTATGCGGGCGAAGATCTGCCGCCAGATGCTGAGACAGAGAAGCCGCCACCCCAGGTTCCAGATCCACCTAAAAAAGTCGATCCACCTGCACCAGCTGCTGAAGTTATCCCTGAGTTTTTAAAGCGGGATACCAAAACAGATGATTGGGCTCAAGAGCAGATTGACGGTTTTAATAAACACAAGCATCTAGGCGAACATATGGCATGGAAGACTGTTACGAAACAAACAATGGGAGAATTAAAAACAAGCAATCCACCACGTTATGAGGCGGTGGCTGATGCATTTAAAAAACGCTATCACCAATTAACAAATAAAGGAGTATAAAAAATGAATGATCGATGGGTAGATATTTTTAAGTTTAATCTGAATAAAAATCACGATAAGTTTGATGGCACTACAGCACTAAAAGGCATGGGGCCGAACTACGGGAATGCTAAAATTACAGTCCCGACAGCGATTGCCCCAGGCAATTACAAGGTGGGTGCTTGGCAATGGGAAGACGGCAATATTTCAGTCACAATTCAAATCGACAAAGAAATGGAAGGCTGCCCAGCTTTACCTGATGCACCAGCTGTTGCTGCACCTCCACCACCTGTTGCAGAAGGGAGTGAAGATGATGACCTCGCTTTCTGATTTCGGTGCGTTGTTGACGGTGAAGCAAACGGCTGAAGTTTTGTTTGGTGCTAATTATGATGAGACAGCTGTTAACAGGCTGTATCGCATGATTAAGAAAAACCAAATTGAATACTCAGTTGTGGGTGATCGAAAGTTTATTCCCGATTGGCAAGTTGAGAAATTATGCAAACGGCAGCAGCCAACAAACGTGGTGCAGTTCGATGACCCAAGTGGTAACTGATTTATTAAAAGAAGGCATTCGCACTGTTGAAGAGCGCGATAAAACGCACGGCAACTATCGTGAGAATTTTGAACATTGTGCTGAGTTGTGGGGAGCCTATTTGCAGATGCCAATCGCTCCCGCTCAAGTTGCAGTGCTAATGGCTTTGCTCAAGTTCTCCAGGGAACAAAGTGGTTCAGCGCACCCAGATCATTTTCTGGATGCGCTGGGCTATGTTGCCTTGGCGGGTGCGTTGAGTGGTGAGGGTGATTAGAACCCCATAGCATCACCCAGCTGGTCAGCATCCGCTTGTTTGTCAGCCTTAGTCTTCTTAACCCAATGGCCATACTGGCGGCGGGTAAAATCTGTAGAATCGTGACCAAGTAGATCTGCAATCTTTCCCCAATTATTGCTATAGGCATTTAATAACATACTTGCAAAAAAGTGCCTGGCATCGTGCCATCTAATTCTATCTATACCCACAGCATCACAAGCTACATGCATTATTCTTCTACGCCAGTTGTGGCTAGTTTTATTCCAGGTGCCGACATTTGTAGGGAAAACCAAATCTTCGTCTTTTGAAAAGTTCGATTTCAATTTCCACTCTACCAGTAATTTGTGAAGAGCTGGCGTAATTGGCACATATCGAATCCCCGATCCAATCGAGGTATCTTTGCGAAGTAATTTTGCCTTTGTTGTGCCAACGCCAACCTGGTCACCTTCACCAATGATGCGAAGGGCACAGCTAACTGTAATCTCTTTGGCATCAAGATCGATATCGCTCCAGCGCAGAGCGGCCTGTTCAGAAAAACGTAAACCTGTTTGAAACGCAAAACTTAGGATCGTGCCAAAGTTTCGATATTTGATAGGTTTTGGTGGTTGGTTGTGACCGATTTTTCCATGCTTTTTTTGCGCTATGCGCTCACGTTCCTTATTAACGCGTTCATCTTGCCACAACATATGATTGCACAAATCTTTAATCAGCTGTGCATCAAACGGCTCTTTGCGTGGGCCAAAACGAATTTCGTCCTCAGTCTTATTGTGGACATTTTCAAACAAGACGACACTCGTTTCGGAATACTCACCGCGCTCCGCTACGTTCCTGGCATTCAAAGGTATCCAACCTTTTGCACGGCCAAGCTCTAACACTTTTACAAGTTGCTTTAATTTACGATCTTTCGTTGTTCGCGATAGATGTCCAAAAGGGCCATCAAGAACTGATTGGATTTGGAGATGGTTTAGATCCGAACATTTGATATGCCCGATATGCTCTTTCCAGCATTCGGCATTTATAATGTAACCGCGCACAGCTGTGAACCCGACATTGCCCTCATCTCTTCTGCGCTCGTAGCTTGTCACGACTTTCTTAATTGCGTCACCAACAGTGCCGCCCTTTGAAGAGCTGGCACCGCCATTGTGCAGCTGCGCTGAGTTAACCTCAGCTGCATATGCTTCGGCCTCTTCGCGAGTTTCAAAATATTTCTTCTCGCCTTTATTACCAAGCTTCGCAACGCCAGATGGTTTTGTATTTACAAGCCAGCTGGCCCAGCCTTTAGCTTTTGCATATTTACATTGTTTTGGAACTACGTTTTTGATTTTCATTTTAATTCTCCCCTCTGTTAATTGGTAAAACATGAACTTCAAATTTAGGTTGCTTGTAGTAAACTGGCCCCCCAATGCGAAACCAACGTGGGGCAGGTTTTTTTAAAACGACTTCGTTATCGCTAACTTCGCCCTGACGCTTCGCTATTTCCAAATCTTCCTCAGTGCGACATTCTCGATAAACTTTTTCTCCAGATATTTTATTGACCATGCGTTTGTACAAAACTTCGCCGCCCGCCTTTTCAGATGCTTTGCCAATGCCCGATGAATTTGGGCGATTGGGAATTGCATCAAAACTCCCATCACTAAAACTTGTCACAGATACTGTTGCGTAATTTGCACTGCTTTTTGCAGTCTTTCTTACGATTGAAATCTCACCATTAAAATTAATAGTAAGCTGGCCCTTTTCGTTAATGTAAGCTGAGTTATTCATTTTAATTCTCCTTATGCCGCTGCTTTAAAATTAATGATGTTGTCTTCAGCTGGGGCGGCATCGCGTTCTGCGATGCGCTTTAATTTCCAAGCTGCGATCTCTTCTGCGATCTCAGCAATCGTTCCCAATTTAGGATCTGCATAGCCGTGACCGTTTTTTGCTTTTGTCTCAACGCGAGCTCTAAAAGCATCCAAATCTTCGCCACGCTTTTTTTGTGCATTATGATTTACTGCGATGTTTACTGAGTCTGCTGAATCGAACTCCCAGGCATCCATAACTGCGATACCGCGTAACATATGAATGCGAGGCTTAACGTAGGCAGCTGCGAACTCATCGTCCTCAAACAAGCCGTCAAGGAAACCAAACATCTTGGCGATACGGCATTTCCAATCTGTGGAGTTTACTTTCCAGTAATCGCCAGATGATCCAATTGCGATGTGATTAAATTCTTCAACAAGATCTTTCAAATAATCAAAGTCTTCGTGAAGATGCCAAACTGGAACCAATCGCTCTGTATCGATGCCAGATCCAATCGCCTCAGAGATCATGCGGCGGTTGTCAGCTGTATCGCCATCAATAACATCAGGGATAATTGCGACAGCCTGGGGGCAGCGTTTTAAAACATCAGCTGCCCAATCGAAGTAGCCATCCAAATAAGCGGTATCGTCTGCAATCGAGATACCATTTTTGAATGCAGTGAATGCACCGTTGTCTAAAAAGAAGATCTCATCTTCGCCAACCAACTCAATTGCTTGGTCAACTTGCTTGCCAATTTTATTGCTGCCTGGACGGGCATACCAATAAGAAGCTAAGAACGATCCACCCGCTAATGCCTCGATGGCTGGGCGGCCATTGTGCTTGCCGTTGATTGGGAGGCCGTGGACTACATTTGAGTTATTCATTTTTAATTCTCCGTTTCATATATAACTGTTTTTGTGTGAGTGTAACTCACAGCTACTATTATAGTCATTTTGGTTACATATGCAAGGGTTTGACCCACGGTTTATGGAGGGCCAGGCACAAGAAAACTGACCAGAGAAATGACCAGTGGCTTTTAAATTTTTTAGGAAAAGGCTGTAAGTTATTGAAAAGGTTGGTGACCCCGACAGGATTCGAACCTGTGACATTCGGTTTAGAAAACTAAGTAAGACGTTATACATAGACTTTATATTCCATACCTGGCTACACATCGTTGGTATTCTGCCATTCTTAAAATCGATTCGCCTACACAAATTATATGTATCACATAAATTATATACACGTATGACCAGAGCGTGACCAGTGAGAAATGACCAGAGAGGATTTTAACTAAAGATTTAGGGGGGGGTGAGTTGCGTAACTTTAAGTTACTGAGGTAGGATTTTTTCTTCAAACCAATCGACAGGGATCAGCTGGTTGCCAGAGGCGAGGATGCAGATTTCATCATTTTTTGGATTGCGAAAGAGAATCGTCCAGGTCATGTTTTTCCCGCGCCATACTTCGATCAAATGATCAGAGCCTGGCATGGTGCCCAAAAGCAAGATCTTTTTATCCCGCCCAATCGTAGCTTTAAAAAAAGATCGTTCCAGGCAAATAATCGGCATTACGCGACCATCAAGTTTTTCATTGCCTGATGCTTTGAAAGCAAACCAAAATACCCCGACAATGCACACAATGATTATTGCCACTGCATATTTAAAAAGTTCCATCACTTTTTGGGAGCCATAGACCTGTCACCAAACCAAAATGCGACTGAGGCACCTAGCATAAAGACAACCGATACTTCGATCTCAATCTTACCTGCATCTGTTGCATTGAAATAAATAATTGCCGTCAGCACGATAAGGCCAAATGTCAAAATCGGTCTGACAAGGCGTAGGATATTTGTGCACCATTTGGATGGCTTGCCCATCGAGGCATCATGCTGGTAAGCCGCCATACGCATATCGGCAGCTGCTGAGATCTCAGCAATGGCCAGTTCGTTCTCGCGCTCTTCTGTGCGGAGCTCCGCATCGAGGCGGTGCATCTCCATTGTGCGTTCGTGATCTCTCTGGCTTTTCTTTTCTTGCTGCATATTGTCAAAGATCGAAAAAGCTTTTCCAATGACGCTGCCTAGCAAACCTGACGCACCGCCTGTCGCAACTGTTAATATTGTATCCAGCATTACCAAGATCTCCTTCGTCCTAGATCGACATGAACAAATGTACGATAGCTAATTCCAAAACCTGTGAAGCCGCAGCTGCGTGCCAGCTCGATCAACTCTGATTTATTGTGACCCGCTAGAGGAAGATCTGCTGCGATCCCCAAACGGTGACATGATTTAACTGCACCCCCAACCCTGGCATTGTGATAGGCCGATCTGTAGCAGCTGCTCAGTTTTAATGGGCGGCCTAATCGGTTGCGTAAAAGATCCAGGGCATCGAGCAGCTTCTCACTAACCAGGAGCTCGCCCGTCCCTTTGCACGCCAGCTCATGGGGCTTAAAATATTTACCCCGCCAATCGGCGGGGCTGATGTCATCGTAGTGTTTATAAAGCGTGCTCATTTTTCGGTCACAGGAGGATGGCTGCCATTGTGTAATTTACGCAGCAAATCAATTTCAGATACCATCATCTTTTGCGTAGCGGCTATCTCAGCCAGCTGAACATTTCTTTTTTCCAAAGCACTTACAGAATTGATCTCAGACAAAATAGAGACACGACTATCTAATACTGCCCTGGCGGATTCGGCTTCATCGAGACGATGGTCTACACGGGTAAAAATCTTATCGTGTTCAGCCATCTTTTCCATCAGCTGCTTGATCTGGATACGAGCGGTGATGAATGCCCCAACAAGCGAGACAGCTATGGCACCAAATTGGGCGAGATCGCGGATCGTAAATTCCATCACTTAACCTTCGACATAATGATAAAAATTAATATTGCGCCTAGCCCAAGACTAAGGATTAAAATATTTCTAGCGATTTGAAAAATTTTATCCCATTTCTCTTTTTCTTTTTCACGGTAACGCGCTTTCGCAGTTTTAGCTTTTTCAATTCGATCTTGACGCTCTATCAATATCTCATCCCACGCACCAGGGAACCGCCGATTAATTAAATTTTTTACTTCAGCTATCGCCTCATCAGCCTGGCGTTGTTGTATCTTGTAAGATACCACAGCTTGCATCGAGGTTGGATCTGAATTATCCCCTAGCTTTTTGCCAAGCATCTTGTTCCATTTTTCGGTCACAGGATTACGGGACTTAGACGCAATCTGATTTTCTGCTTTAAATAAGTTATCAATATGTGCAGCCAGCTCATCTGGTTGAGCATCTTTTTTACGGAGAACGGATTTTATTTGGCTAACGGATTTGGTGACGAGGCCAATCCCCTCGATTACTGCAAGAGTTTCTGCAACAACCATTTATAAAACTAATCTCCCTTTGGAAAATCAGTTTTGACTTTGTCGCACGCGGCAACCCAAGCTGTCATCTTCGTGTCATCGCCTTTTTTCTCATCGTGAAATGCTTCAAGGAAATCGTGCATCGAAGGATATTCAACTCTTCTAATTATTTTATAATCTGACATAAACTTTCCTAATCTATCGCTGTCACGGTTAAAACTGGCTTGCCAACGTGCGAACCACCAGTGCCATCCCAGTAAGCAGTTTCGTGAATTTTTACCGTTGTTGCTGTGGAATAATCCCTCGCTTGGAGTTTTATAATTTTGCCACTACTCCAACTCGAAACCTTACCAGCACCAGCATCATCGCCATCGCCAATTCTGAAAACCCACTTAAAATATGGCCGATTTTCAATCATGGAATAAGTCGAAAATCCTCCCCTCGCATCAGTAACTTCAGTTCCAGCTAGAAATAATTTAATGTGCAAAGCCGCTGTTGCATCAGCGTATCCAGTGAGAAATTGAAATTCGTAAATGACAGATGATGTTCCAGATGGAGGTGTGTAGTTGATCGAAGAACCTGTAATGTCTGCATACGTTTGAGTGCTATTTTGTACGGCAGTAACGTCAGTGGATGTATAAGTTCCAGAGGGAACAGTAACGGCAGAGCCATCACAAACCAATGGAACAACCTCAAGAATTTTTCCAGCACCGCCTACAGCCTCAAATGCAGGAGGTGAACCAGCACCCGTACTTGTTAGCACTTGACCATCTGTTCCTGGCCCTACAGCACTGGGATCGCCTGACGCATCATAGGTAATAATTTGCCCGTCTGTGCCGCCGCTCATTTTTGCCAATGTTATAGCGTTATCATCAACTGCCGCCGTTGAAATTTTCCCCTCGATAGGTTGAGGTCCGATAATACGCATTATGTTATCTCCATTACAGAGAGTGTAGCATCAACGCTTGAACCAGCAGATGCACCAATTGTCATTACATCAGTTGTCTCCAATACATATTTTTGACCGCTGAGGACTTCGAGCGTTGTGTCTGCAGGGATAGACACTTCATTGAGTAAGGTAACATTCTCATTCGCGGTACTCCCGCTTCCCGTTCGGTTTGCTGTGTCTGACGTAATTTTGACAGTTACAGTTCGAGCTGCATTGATTTTATTACAGAGTGCCAACCCCAAAATTACTGAGGTTGTCGATCCAGCCACAGTGTAAATTGTACTAAAAGTGCCACTATCTATAGCGACATCGGCAATAGTCAAAACTTTAAATGTATTCGCCATAGAAGTTCTCCTTTTTTAACCTAAAGCGATTGCTAGTGCAGTGGCATCGGCTGTCGATACCTCGCCCGTAGCTCCAGTTGCCCCCGTGTCACCACGAGGTATTGTGAGTGCAAGCGCACCCGATGAACTTGTAAATGATGCACTGGCTGATGAGCCAGCCGACCCCGTACTAACGCTAACAGAGCTGACGCGCCCTGTCGTAGCTTCCAGGGTATTGCCATCTGAGGTAAATCCTAAAATCTTAGATGCTCTCGTTGATGCATCATCAACAAATTCTGGTGTGGTGATACTATTAGTCTTTGATACCTTAAAAGATCGATCCAGCTCCTCTTGCATCTCCTGAGTAATATTTGTCAGCTTGTCTAGGGCATCCTCATGGCTCGCGGCGGGAAAAGAATCCGCTGGCTGATAATCTGTGGCCTGGGTTTTTGCACTCAGCCTTCGGATAACCACACTTTCAGCTGAGGTTGGTGCTGTAACAAAAACAACGTTGCCGCCGCCTGTTTCGCCCACACCTGTGACTGAATAATTGGCAGAGCCACTTCCTTCACTGCGAAGCGACTCAGCACCCGTTGCGGTAGTTCTGACGTACACTTTTAACTCTGTACTTGCAAAAACCTTAAAGGTATAGGCAAAGGTGGTGGTGCTGCCATTGCCCGAATAAGAATTTTTGATCGTTGTAGTAGAAACTGTCATCGTCAGTAACCTCTCGCTTTGATAGTGTTGTATTTATCTACTTCTTTTTGAATTTCTGCATCCCTCTCAGCTATTCTAGCGTTTAAGCCTGGGCCAAGTTTTGGATGATTTCGTAACATTGCCATAGCATCTTCTCTGGCATCTTTTATACTGTCATTAAATAGAGCTTTTATTTCTTCTCTAGCCAAAGCATTACCAGTAGCAATACTAGCTGCTTGGTTAGTTTTAAATTCTTTGGTTTTCATCATTTTAGTGACATATATTTGAGCTAAGTTACCAGCTGTCTCATGGAAGTAATCACGCTCTTTGATTGTAAACTCAATGTCAGCATCATAATCATCGGGATGATCACTTATCGGTAATCGTAACCTGGCAATTTCTTTGTCCATCGGGTTTGGTTTGTAAGGCGATCTAAAACGAACCTCGCTAATTGGCCGCCCCCACAGATCCCTTTTAATTCCCAGTGTCTCAGAAAACCCTGGCAGCTTTGCTTTCATAGGATCAAGAATGTCTTTTTTAACTCTTTTGAGATCATTGTTTAGTTTTCTAATCTCATTCCACATAGCTGACCCTGGTAAAGCCGATCCAAGATATTGCTTCATAAGAGAAACTGATCTTTTTTGTGGGTCTTGTATGGCCATTAAAAATTTAGAAATCCCAGCCAAGAAAGTTTTGTTTGTCATGTTGTAGCCAATGGCACCCGTCACACCAGCAACAACTTCAAGAGCCGTATTTTCATCTGTGTGTGGGTGCTTAATAATTTCCATAGCATCAGAGACAATGCCAACTATCGTTGCTACAGGCTCAAACGTATTGTAATTGATCCACTCATTGCCGATTTTTACAGAATAAGGTTTTATGCCCTGGCGTTCATAAGCTGCACGAACCCGTGGGTCAGATGATATTCCACCTGTAATATTATCGGAATCAAATTGAAATGCTAATGTCGTAAAAGCAGCTGACCCCATCGCCCATCGAGCATTAGCCTTAGCAGCAGCTGCTCCACCTTCTTCCATAGCGGCTTTATATCTATTTGTTCTCCAGGCAAACGGGCTGCGCTCCCCAACATAAAGCAAAGCGTTAGTTGGTGTTTTATAAAACGGCACCAACCATCGAGCCTTACCGCGCATCAGGTTCTGTACTTTTTTCCAGTTACCAACCATCTCAGTCTGCAAGGTAACATCTTTAGATAAATTTTGAGCTTTAGCCACCATCTGTTCTGATGGTGCAAACACTAAATTAGCAACGCGGGTTGAAAGAGGATCGCCGCTTAATCCCTCTTGCCTGGCAATGCGATAAGCTTCTTCGTAAAGTGAACCCCTATAACTCACAACTTTGAAAAATGCGTCTTCAGCCTGGAGTGCCCGCATTGGAATACGAAAACCAGTTAATACTGAACCTATAACATCAATAGCCTTGCCAAAGTTACCTTCGTATTGCATCCCAGCTGCTGAGAATGCATCTGGCCCGCCTTGCATACCTGCCTGATTGGTATCGAATTTTGAAGACAGCCCTAAAAAGTTAGGATCTTCACGATAGACTGCAGCTTTACCAGCAGACATCATGGCCTCTTTCACTGCCATAAATTGACCAAACATTTTAGCCTGGACATCGCCAAACGTCACATCGCGTGTTTGACCACGCAACCCCTTAGTTAGGACTTGCATCGATGCAGCTCCGAATGTCTCAGCATTATCTCCAAGGATCATTGCTACACCGCCAGCAATATTTTTAACGTGACTCCAATACCCCGATAAAATTCCATTGATCCAAACTTCGTAGATTGCATCGGCCTTTGTTGATTTTTTGGTCAACGCCTTTGCCAGCTCTAAACGATCAACAACATCGCCGCCCATTGAATAAGCCTCGATTGCTTTTTCCATAGTCTCAGGGCCACCAACATTATCCAGCAGCTTTGCAACATCCAGATTAATTGCTGATCTATCGACCTGGTTCGACACGCGCAGAGCGGAAAGAGCTCTGGCAATGTCGGTCTGAGTGCCTTTGAACGCCATCTGTAATTGCGCCACTAGCTCTGCCTGTTGCCGCCAGGCAAGATATACTGCATCTCTGCCTGGGCCCATTCCAGTAGCCATTGCCTCATCTGTAAGTTTGTCGAGGATGGCTACTTCTTTTAATAGCAAGTTTTTGCCCGCAACCAACTGCGCTGCTAATTGTCCTGGCTGACTATGGTCAACCTGCAACCCTCCCATAAAATTAGCTTTTAACGCATCACCATCGATACCAAGCAGATCTGCCATGTCTCGTGTTTGCTGCAGCGTAATTGTTTCAAGTTGCTTTGGACTCTTTTTCGCCAGCTGGCCTTCAATCTCTTCACCAAACTGCGACAGTATCGCTCGAACATTCCCTTCATCAGGAATCTTATCATCGCCAGCTTTGCCAACAGCGCGGATACCTGCAATCATCCCATCTTTCATCGTGGGGCTATTTTCTAATCGGGCAGCTAAAATGCGATCCACTTCCGCATCACCGATAGTAATATGCGGGATATACGCTTCATTCACTTTAGCTTCATCTGATATACGCGCTGGTATAATTTCACCGAATTGAAGCAAACTACTTTTACTGGTTATCTCATCACCAGAACCATAAATATTTAAATTTCCAACATCGATTTGCACTTCTTCGCCATCAAGATTTACAGATGTTGCTTTTCGCTGATTTGGGTTTAGCGCATCTGTTGCTATTTTTTCACTATCAAGACCTCTTAGTCTAGCATCCTCCATCTCTTTTTTGAGGCGTAGTTTGTTTAATTCCCAATAGGCTGATCCAAATTTATTTGACACATCACCCGAAAATACACGCCCTGCAAAAACAGCACCTTGCCTGGCTATATCAGCCAGGGCAGCAACCTGGACTTCATCATTGTGATGGTCACTAGGCGGGAACATTGTGCCGTCTGGTATGATTAGCTGGTTTTCCTCTTCCGCTGTATTTGCGTGCAAGTTACCTAGCTCTGATAAATCTGGTGTACTCATTTAATTTCCCAATAAAAAACCCGCCGATTGGCGGGTTGTAATAACTAGTTTCAAAATTTCGGTCAGGCAGGTTTAGACTCTCGCGCTTGCATTACCGCTAAAGCTTTTCGACCGAACTCTTTTGCTTGTTCTGGTGTCATATCAGCAAGTGTAATTTCTTGCGGGTCTTGTGGATCATGTATGTGATCTAAGTTATTATCTTCCTCTTTATTCTGCATTTATTTCCTCCAACAATTTATAGGCAGCTGTTGCATAATCCATTGGTGCGCTTCTGCCGCTGCCAATTTTATATTTACCATGCAATTCTTTTTCTGGATACCACACGGTTGCTTGCAGATCAGCTGGCGTAATATCATAACCCATTGCTCTCATTTTTTCTAGTGCTTTTGCAACTGTTGCTCTCATAAAATTACGCTCACTTGAGTTATTTGGTTGCTCTCTCATTACGTCCTGTGCACCTTCGGCCACTCGTTGTGCTGCCTTGTTTAATTCTGTGCGTGGTTGAAAGTTATTTTTTTTATACACGTTGAATATTTTGTTGGCCTGATTAATTAATGCTTTGTCTGTCTTTGATTTTGACCCAGACAATTCTCTAAATTTCGCTATTCGTTTTGCCTGTGTTTCCTTCGGGGTCTTAATTAAAGAATTACCTGTCCATCTTCCCCAGCTGGCCATCCACCATCGATCAAAAGTAACGGGGTCAAAGTTACCTCTTAGGTTTTGATAAAACCCACCACCAATTTTTGGCCCAAAGATAGCAGACCCAAAAGTCTCGTAGTTTGCACCTTCGCCACTAAGTTTATACCCCATCTTGTTAAGATCTTTAGTTGTAAATTTAGTATTTAAAAATTCAATAAATTTGTCTGGCCCCATTTCATCAATAATATTGTTTGCACGTTGCATCTGCAAAACAAGTGTTTGGCTCTCTTTTCCAAATCCTCCAACATCTTTAGTTAAGCTTTTTAGGTCTGTTGGGAATTTTCCTGTCTTTTTGAAGACCCGATATATGTGTTCTGCTGCCCTCATATTACTATCAACAGTTGAGCCGTTACTCGTAATTGCCAAGGCTATTTTGAATGCACCTTCATCAGTCGAACCAGGAACAAGCTCAGGGTGTATTTCTTGCAGCACCTCGTTCATTTCTTTTATTTTTGAATTATACCAATTACTAGCATTGCCTTCTCGATTTAAAGCAGCGATTGCTTCATTAGCGATAGTATTAGAAATAGTCTCAAGGCTTTTATCATTGTATTCTTTTACAACGCGACCAGCTTGCCGTGCCTGTTGATCCATAACCTTACCCAAAACAGCTTTTGTCCATCTTTTTCGAGGCGCATTGATAGGGGCCATTGGAACACTATCATCAGTATTATAAACCATATTAATAATGCTGTTTGGATTATCAGCCTCAGTTGGTATTGCGTGTTCCACTCTTGGCCCAGTAGATAGAGGAGTGTTAATTGTAGCCCAGGAGTCAGTTTTAGTTGGTAAAATATCGCTCTCATTAACATCGATTGTTTCCCAGGGCGGCACTTCAGCCCTTGATAGAGGCTTCATATTTTTGCGTGCTTGAACATTCCTAGCCTCAACTTCACCTGGCGTTAAATGGTAAGCTATATCAGGATAGTCTGCTCTTTCTAAAACACCCGAATAAACACGTTCTCCCTCAATTAGATCATCTATTTGCTCTTGATGGGTAGGAAGTTTGGAAAGGTCAAAAGGAACTGAGCCGCCACTTTCTTTGTAATCCATTTCCCATTTTTCATACGATGCGCTGGGGTTGCCATTTTTTAACTCTGCCCAGGAACGCCAAGCTTTCATAATATCTAATTCGTCTTCTGTAAGTTCTCTTGCTGAATCACTTAAATAAAACTTCGTTGGACTTGCCCCTTTAGCAAATCCTTCATGCTCTTGTATTGCGTGTTGAATTTCGTGAAGGACTGTAGACAGCGGATCATCTGAAACAGGAGAAACAGAAATATTTTTATTATCACGATTAAAAGTTCCTAATGTACTACCCATAAACTTTTTTCCAATTGGCGTATTTTCCAACCAAGGGTAAGCCTTAAATAGCTCTTTGTGATTTAGAGCTTTATTGAGCTCAACATTTTGTGTGCCTTTTAATTCTTGAAAATCAAACTCAGCATCTCTATCAGAGATTTCGTATTTCCATTTTTTATCCTTATCTCTAAACCAGCCTGTCTCTTCCCAAATAGCATTACGATCTGATCCAGCACCCTCCATTTTTTTTGCCTGGCTTAACATTGCCTTGTCAGCTGTTTCAGACATTGGGCCAGCAAACATTCTGAGGGCAGTGCCATTACCAATAAAACTATCAGCAATATTAATAGCCTTCTTACCTACTAGCTTCACACCTTTGGCAATCAAATCAGGATTAACCATAGCAGCTGTGAGAGCTCCACCAGCTGCAAAACCCATCCCCGCAGCTAGTGCACCGCGTTCTTTATTATAGACAAAAGGCTTGTTTCCAGCTTCAGCTTTTTGCTTAAACAGATCCATCATGGCTGCGTAGCCAGAACCTTCAACGCCAACAAAAGCAGATCCATATAGCTTCTTCAAAATTCGGTCACGCAGGAACCCTTTACCGATTTGCTTTGATCCACCTGCCAACAGATTTTTTACAAAAGCTAAACTTGATAAGCCTACATACGTTGAAAGATCACCCAACACACCTTTGACCAAACGCCCCGAACCGCTCCAGCTAAATGTTGGTAATTGATCATAAAGTTCTATACTGCCCGCAAGCGCGGCTAGAACTTCTGGCGGCATATTATCTGTATCGAGCCACACGCCAGCACCAAAACTCATGTTGTGTTCATTCTGCCCTAAAAATTCGAGCATGAATTGTCCATGATCTTTGTCACTCATCTTATCAAGACTAGACAATGCTGATGTTGGAATACCTGATGTTGTAGACACACTATCAACAATGTTAGCAACTTGGCCTGGTGTTGGAGAATTTCCCACAAACCCGACAGGTCTTTGTGGCGTTTTATTGCGAAGATAATTTACCATTATCGCACCAGCTTGCCGCATATCTTTACCATATGACGTTTCTGGGTTTACCAGATCACTTTCTGGTATTGTGCCTTTCTCTTGTGTTTGAGCATTTGGATTTCTGCCAGGCGGCGGTGCCCATGCATCAAATGCATCTATATCGTCATGTTCACCAGCTGGTACTTTATCTTGATACCAGGCGTAAATAGGATCGATACCCTGTTCTTCCAAACCTTTATAAACTTCTGAGTTTTTGTAACCAGCATGGCGTTCTTTTGTTACAGCAAATTCAAGAGGGTTGTCGGCTAATCGAGTTAGCGGGTCAGTCATTGTGGCCCCTCCGTTGCAGCTTTATAAACTCCTTTTACCCAAGCCGTAGCCGCATCCAATAGACTAGTGTTATCAGCAGAAGTGTTCATCGAACCTTTTGGAATCTGATTGGGTAAGCCACGTTCATCTAAAGGTATGTTTGCGTAATCTTCTAAGAACTTTATTTTTTGTTCTTCATCAAATAAACGGCGAATTGTCATTCGTTGTGCCAATGGTAATTTATCTCTGCCACGATCTTTTTGCATTTCAGACATTACCCTTGGCGATGGTAACGGCTCATCTGGATCTGCATCTACTTCAATTTTTGTCAAAACCCCACTATTGAGAAGAGCGTTACGCAAGGACTTTTTAGCCCATTTAATATTTTCTGGAGTTAAAAATTGTTGAGGATCTTCAATAACACTTTTTGCAAACACACTATCCATCGATGTAAGTGTACTTTTGATCATTGTTAATTTATCTTGATGGAATTTTGTAACTGTTGTCCAAAACGCTTCAGATGGTTGTTTGCCTTCAGCAATTTGCTCATCAAAAAAATTCATTGCCCCAACGCCAAAAACACCAAATTTTGCTTTAACAGTTTGTTGCCCTTTTCGATTTACAATCCCTACATTTGGATTTTTTGAGGATGTATCTACATTAGCTTTATTCATCGCTTCCGCAAGTAAAGTGCGATACCGTTTTCGATCTAAAAATTCTGGGTTCTTTGTCCTAGCAGCTGTAATATCTCTTCTTAAAAGATCGTAAGCCTTCCCCCCAATATACCCTTTTCGTTTCTTAGATTTGATATCTGCTTCAATTCTATTTAGATCGTCATCGGTAACCGATTCCTCAATCTCATCCTGTAAATATCGAAACTCAGCTGGATTAAATATTTGATCTTCGCCATTTATTTCTTCTATGATTCTTTTACTATCTTCTGGATCTAAATTTCTATTCCTAGCAATCTCACTTACAGTCGGCATCACCAATGGCCGATTGTCTGTTCCTTTAGGCCAACCAGGGCTATCTTTAGTAAGATTATTTGCAACTGCGTCTCGAATAGCGGTGATTTTTTGTGTGTAACTATCAGCAGTGTCATCACGCAATTTCGTTTTTATAACCTTATCACGTTGGATTTTAGTAACAGTTTCTTTAGCTTCTTTATTTGTTAATGACGTTCTTAGGCGTGACAACCGATCAATAAACTTTTGCTTTGTTTCCGCGTCAATACGCTGTACATCGGCAAAAGTATCATCGCCCTTTTTAGGTTGATCAAGTTTTCTTATTAACATTTTTGTGTCAGCTGCCGTTTCAATGCCATCCATCATTGAGGATATTCCCAACGCGCCGATGGTGCTTAAAAAATCACGTTCTTGGCCTCCAAAATAAGCATCCCCCATCAATGGCCTTTTTGATTTAAAAAGACGAAAAGTACCAAGCGCATCAGTGATGGCCTGTTCTTTATCTGGGCCTGGTGCCATTTCTGCGATTCGTTTTTGCTCTTCGCCCATAGTTGTCTTGAGGACATTCTTTGAGAAATCTACATACTTCCCACGGTTCGTTGCATTTATAGTAACGAGTGCGCTATTTATTCGTTGTGCAAAAACAGGTGCCATTCTGGTTCGCACAGCTTTACTTTTGATCTTGCTTAAAGCCGCTTTTGCGTTTAGCTCCAAACTTTTTCTAATTACTTCGCTCCATTCAAAATAATTATAACGTGTAGGGTTCCCCTTTGCGTCAAGTTTCTTTTTATTTTTCCAATCGCTAGGATGTGTTTGTAAATTAGCTGTTGTTGCCTGACTGATAAATTTATCAAATTTACTTGTTTCAGTTGCTTGATCTTGTGCTTGATCAAGTTTTACAAAATCTTCAAACCAGTTAATGCCACCTGCAACTAACGTCTGCCCAAATTTTGCCTGGGCGCGAGAGCCCGCACTCATTGCCTGTGGATTGGCTTGCACCGATAGTTGCCCCACACCACTGGTCTTTGGCAACGATACTTGGTTTTGATAAATCGGAACTTTCATTTATGCACCCATCATCAAGGAACCGACTTTAAATCCCCAGTTCGCCATTGTTGTGCCCGCGCGATATTTACCAGCTGTTATTGCATTCCTTGCATAGATCTGATCGAGCTCTGCACCCATCCTGGCATTGATACTTTGCTCATTAAGTTGTCTTTCTTTTGCAATAGACGCGGTATCCATTCTTGATGCGCTTAATTCCTGTTCTTTAATGGATTCCAAATAGACATCGAGTGCCGTCCCAGAATTAACCCAGCCATTCGCACGTTGGACTGCACCAACCTGGGCATTGAATTTACGCGCGTCATTGAAGAAATCTTGTTTTTCGATCCCCGCAATAATCTGCTGCCATTCTTTCTCGCGTTCAAAACCTTCAGCGTTACGTTTTTTAACAGCAGCGTTAAATCGATAGGCATCAGCTTCACCTTTTGCCGCGTCCATTCCTAGTAAAGAGCTCATTCTATGTCCTCGAATACATTATGTGATCTGTTTTATCGGGCCCGTAATTTTTCAATGTGCCCTCACGCTCAAAACCCAAAAATTCGATAAACCTTTTAGCGATATCAAAATCATCCCGCACCGTTGCCTGGAGGCGGTGCAGATCGTCTTCCGCTGTAATTTTGTCTATGTGATTTTTAAGTGTTCTAATAATCTTTAATTTATATTTCGGTATATTGTCGCTTGGGATTAGCCAGGCTTCGCCCATCCCATTCCAAATCGGGAATATTCCACCCGCTACAACTAGATGTCCATTGTCGATAAGCGTGAAGGCACGATCCTTCTTTTCCATACGATCCAACCAATGCCGCAAAGTATACTTGGCATCAGCGGTTGCCAGGGTGGTATTCTTGGTAAAAAGTTCCTCAGCATGATCTGCCTTGAAATCAATCAACCTAATCAAACGTCTGAGCTCTGGCTATGACCGAAATTAGCGTCATCGGCAACGGCAGATCCTGCTGTACCACAACGTATCCATCCTGATCAAAACCACTTGGCATCTCAATAGATTTGTCACCAGTAAACAATGGCACAGGCTCATCCATTGAATCAGCAGCTGATCTGAAACTAATGCGATCTAATGTTGTTAAGTCACCGCCAACCATTGCATTGACTGTTCTGAATAATCGCACAGTGGCTTCATCAATTCGTTTGACCTTTCCCTGGGCCGTGCCATCTGTTGCTCCAGCTTCGAGGCGCATGGTTTGCAGCGTAGAATTGTACGGCAATCCTACCTGGGCTTTAGTTGCCGAAACATCAAGTGCCACAGCAGCTGATGCAACCACCTTAGAATTATGGGTAGCACCATTTGTTAATATACTAACATTCTCTGTTTCTAGGTGAGCCAGCCCACTAAGACTTGTGGCAGCTGATCCCGAATAAGTTAGGCCACTATCAACAAAAAAACTTTCCTCAATATCAGTACCAAATTCCCAGGACTTCATATATTCAATATAGCGTTTTGTCGCGCCGTTGATCGTCCTTTGAACGACTAGCCAAACCTCATCTTCATTGGTGCCTGGTATCGATGCAACCGATTCAACCAAGGCATGGCTCTCACTTGTTACAGCTAGGCGAATATCATCGGTACTTGTGATTGATAGAAATCCTGTACCTGCTCGCGTTGTCTCGTAAATTGTCACCACGTTAGCGGCGGGATTCGCTACAGTAAAATCAGCATGGGCATTTATTTGCGTGTATATATTGTCAGCCGTTGTATTGTTATTTGTTTCTGTTTTAAATTCGAGTGTATCAGGTGTACCCGTAGTCGATGTAAAAATAACTTCTGTACCATCCGACTTTGTTAGAACTAATTTTGTACCAGCAACAATATTTGCATAGTCGGTTACTGTTACAGTGCAATTACCCGATACACCGCCAATCTTATGTTTGTGCCAGGCTATGACCTGCTCTTCTCTACGATAGGTCATGCCGATCAAAACACCATCAGTTCGCACGCACCATACGATATTGTCTGGTTCCTGTTGATAGGCCATCTCTGAGATGCCTTCCTCAGTAATATGCTCTGAGAGGATTGTCAGATCTGGGGCAACATAACTATCACTATCGTAATTATAGGTGAGCTCTCGAACTTTTCTGGCAGCTCGATGCAAAAACAAAACTGCATTGCCTACCTGGACAGGCTGCACATTTGCGCTGCCATAGGCAGATTGCTGTTTGATCTGCGCGTTTGTAGGTGTCAAAGGCTCATCAGTTCCAGATGCTCTGACCGCAAATTCACCACCACTGGTTCCCACCAGCAACGATCTCGAACTACTTAAATATCGGATTACATTTACCTGGTTAGATCCAATGGTATATGTCAGCGAACTATCTGCGAGTGTACCGCCTGTAAAATTCTCAAAATCGCCACCAACACTAAAGTACAATGTTTGCGGCTGTCCATTTGTCGCTGCCAAAACAAATCGCTGCTCGTAGAAGGCAACTGCACTTGGATAATTACCAGGGTAAAATGCACCCAATCTCCAATTGGTGTCAGCAACAAGTTTACCAACAATAGTAACCGTTGCACTCGCTGCCTCAGTCACAACATCATCTGATGGCGCGAATAGCATTGTATCTTCAGTTACTGCCACTAAAAGTCGATCCGCATTATTCGCTGATGTGGATGCGCCCGTAGTCGTAACAGTCATTCCCACCTGGAAACCTTCTTCAACAAATTTCTTGGCACTATCGGTAACCCGATCATTATGCTCTAAACCTGTCGAGCTGGGATCTCCCTCAACAAAAGCTATCGTTGCAGCTGTATAGGCTGGCTCCAGCTCTGCAATAAAATTATCGTTTTCCTGGGCCGTTGCCGTACATACTGTTGTGTTCGTCACAGCTGTAATCTTGGCATAGCCATGATGCAGTTTGATCAATCTTCCAACATCAACAGCTGATGTAAATCCAGCACCGTTATTTACGCCTGAGACTGAACTCGCTGTAATCGTGATGCTTGAACCCGTTGGGCCATTGGCCGTCATCGTTGTGGTGCCAGTGTTGGCATCCAGGAAAGGGCCACGCGCCAGGCTTACTTCTGTTAACGTCCAGGCAGTATGCGATGTACGTTGTATCTTGCGTACAGGGTGATCTGGATGCACCACATACATTACATCAGCTGACTGCGCGAACTTGAGAGCATCGAGCTGGGCTGTTGTATATGTGGTTGTGACCTCAATAGCAGCTGAGGGCGATCCCCCCACAACTTGACCACCATCTTTATAGATCCGAAAACCGTTATTAAAAAACTCCAGGACGTATGCCTGGGTTACGTTAAATTGAAACGCAACCAATCTCGATTGCGCTGTATGACTTTTGCAGTCTGCAACGTATCGCGTGCCTGGCCTTCTCGATGCACCACCATGCGGGTGTACCAGGAAGTTTTCCAAAACATTGCATCCATTGTAATATTTAGACAGATCTGTTCTGCCGCCCAATCGTGGAGACAGCTCACCAGCTGTAAAATTACTAAATGCAAAGTTTACTTTTGCCACGTTTTACAACCTTGAGTTAATTAGTACATCCGACTGTAGCGCACCCGAAGTCGTTACCCCTGTCATTGAGCCTGGTGTTCCCTCAGTCGCATCAGTAAATCGAGCCTCTGATAGTTTGCTTTCATAGAGCGCATACAAATTTGCGGTCAGAGACGTTGACTGCACCATTGCAAAACTTATGTCGGCTGCTAATCGTGCTGCAATAGTTTCATTAAGTAGCGAATCCCATTCATTAGGATCTTCAACACGCGCTAGGTAAATCAGATTGATGGTAGATTCATCAGTTAGTATTTTTCGGCCTTCAACCTGAAAATCAATATCCAGATAATCGAGTTGCATCACCCGAAGGCAATAAGGATCTGTTGGCAGCGTAAATTGATATGACCAATCAAAAGCTGGCGTATCACTATCAGCTGCCAGGGCAACTCTTGTTACCAGGCAGTTCCAGGGATGAGCCCGAAACACGGCATCACGCACCGCATCAAATCTTTGATTTGTGACACGCGCTGATTTACTGTCCTCACCACGAGATATAATATTGGTTGCACCCAGCATATTTAATGCGGAATTAATTGTCTCCACTTCACTTGCCATTTGCGGCTCCTAGAAATATGAGTAAAACTTTTCTTACACCCTCATGCGGGGTGACACGATGTTCCTCATCGGAACTAAATATCAATGCGTCCAGGTAGTTCTGGTAACTCGCATCTCGAAATTCAAATACACCGCCTGTAAAATTCTCTGGCGGGCTTAATAAAACGCTGGCTGACCAGCAACACCACAGCATATGATCCATATCACCTGTATCGTAATGCCAGGGATGACCAGCTGCATTTCTTTCGACACAGCAATAGCTTTGATCTGTAATTGCAGCATCGGTATTTTCTAATATTAAATTAGTAATTCGGGAGACTAACGGCTCACTAAAACTTCTCTTCCCAATTTGGGATGATAGTGTCTCAGCTTCGAGTGCCGTCAGCACTCCCGAAATTACCTGTCTCAGTTAATCGAGAACATAGAGCATTTGCAGCTCTACGAGTCCCGTGCCGTTAGCACCCGCAATGGATACCGTTACTGGTATACCCGTTGCGTCTGCATCGACAACTGAATTGCGACCAAGGGCATTAGTTACTGCAATATCAACAGTAGTGATACTGGTTGATGCTGCCGCAGCTTTATACTCATCTACATCAGCTGCGACAGATGTCCCAGCTGCGTTATTGTAGATGGCGTGCCCCACACTGGCTGTCGTTGAACTACCTAACGCAGCGTGCGTTAGTGTTCCTGAGAGAATACGAGCTCCATTTGGTAAATTAAACATATGGATGTCGGATTGCTCTGCCGAAGCAGTGTAACTACCATAAGCCACGCGCACTCGACCTGAGTATTCGTTTGGCTTAACCATTTCAACAGGATCGTTTTGATCCCATTTAGTTTTTTGATCAGAATAGACTGTACCCATTTTTCAATACCCCCTATTCGCTGCACAAGATTTCGCAAACCTTAGCTTCCTCCATGCGAGTGGCACCAAAGGTGGCACACACATAGACTTGCGTGGAATACGATTTATCTGCGCGTGGTTCAATTTTAGTCATCAAGTCACGACCCATCGCAAGTTTGATGCCGTCCTCAGCCCACGCAAATACTTTGCGATAGGAAGAGCCGTCAACATTCAAACGAGTTGAGGTTATAAACTTAAATCCCATAAAGGTATCAACATCACCCTGTACAAGTGCCTTGACTGAATTGTAATCAGAACTTGTAACTTGCGTGGTATTAAGCAGGTCTTCGATCTGCTCAGGTCCACACGCAATGTAGCGTGGTATTGATGGATCGACAGAATTATTATCGAAAACCTTTTTACAGGAAATCAATTTTGCAACTGTTAATCCAGCTGCGGGAGATCCCACAGCTACCGTGTTAGCGTTACTCGTAGATGTTGAGCCAGATTTACCAGTGCTTGCTGTTCCCAGCGCAGCAGTAATAATGGCATCATCAATCGACCTTCCTATGGCATAGGCCGCGGCGTTTGCATACGAATTTTGAGGCGAAATTAACATCGACACTTTGTCGGGATCGTCAATTAAATCTGCGTATTCGTATGATTCCATTGTTACCATTCTACGAGAATGGGGTGTATCCGATAATGGTGTATCGGCGTGTCTACTAGTCCTTTTAACAGCAGTTGCTGAACCTCATCACACTACAACTTTCGTTGCCACCTTTTACGGCTTTGTGCGCTGGACTTTCTCTTCATCTACTAGAGATGCTTGCCGTCAAGTCTCTACACGTTCCCTTTCGGGCTTCGCTCGGGATTAGCAGTTAAGCCTTCCCCGAATTTGACAAGTTTTCAGCTGGATGTCACCACCCAACTAGGCAGGAATTAATCTACCTGGTCAAAGAATGCTTTCTCGCCAGTGACACTTTCTTCACTAACGGCATTCCGCAACAAGCTACCCTTCTGCTGTGACAGCATCTGGATATTGGTACTGAACTGCTGACTAAAGGCTGTCGTAATTTGGGTGCTCAATGTACCCTCCTATAGTCTAAGTTAAAAAAAAAGCTACCCGCACAATGCGGACCCTGGGTTTAGTGTTACAGGGGCAAACGCTTATCCTGTATTTATTCTACCAACACGTTGCCTGGGCCAGCTGGCTTATCAGGCGGTTAGCGTGAATTACTCTTCTTCGGGGTACTTTTCCTCATTGAGTTTAAGTACCTGCTGAACATAGCTCTCATGCATAGGATGTTTGCCATCCCAGTACGGGCCATCTTCACGCATCAGCTCTTGGATCTTCTCATCGGCTTCAGCTGGTGTCATTGCACTGCCTTTATCGCCAACCAGTTTATCCTCGCTAATGCTAGAATTAATATAATGCGCTGCGTTTATGATTGTTTTCACAAAAGCTGCGTTGTTAATCAGAGGCGTGCCGTCTTCGAGGCGCAGATCCATCAGCCCCTCTTCACCAAACTCGCCAATTAAATTGTTACCTAACGTCAGGCGTTCATCGTATGCATTCCCATACTCTTGCCTTAGATCAGCTGTGGCCTGGGCCTTCGCTGCCTCGATGTCAACTTTACCAGCCTCAGCTCCCGCTAGACCTTCAGCTGTCATATCGTTGTACCAACCTGCCAGCTGCTGCGCTTGCCTGGGCGTTAGCCCCGCTTTGTGCGCTGCATCTTTAAACGATCCAGCGAACTCTTCATTAACTTCACCTTCACCTAGATCCAGCTCATAACCATCAGCTGCTTCTGGTCTGCCAAGTTTGGAGTAAACCTGCTCCCAATCATCATCGGTTGCCCACTTGCCAGGTACAGGGATCTTTTCCGCACCAACCATGCTTTGAGCATGGATCATTGTTTTAGCCAGGGCACCAACGTCTGCAATATTCTGCAATGATTGGTGATCTTTAATATCATCGGGTAAACTGTCTCTCCAGTTACCGCTATCTGCTACTGCATTGTCTGTTGCACTTAATACGCCAGACGGTGCTACCTCAGCTTCACCTGAGACATCCGCTACCTGTTCATCAGCCACAATTTTACTCCTCTTCAATATCCATGATTGGCCGTTCATTAACCATATTCTGCAAAAACAGAATTACACTTCGTTGGCCATCGCGAAATGCAGTCTCGTATGGGTCACTCGAAAATACGGGGGATCGCACATGAAAGCGCAACTCCAGGTCTTTCATAATTTCTACACCATCATCAGTGTTAAAAATCAGTTTATGGGCAGCACGTAAATCTTCTATGTTCATGCGACCTCTTCAATCGGTATAACACCTTCAGCTGCTGCAGCTTGTTCTTGCATTGCCTGGGCTTGCATATCCACTTCATTCAATGCGGTAACAGCTGGTGCAGCTTTACCTGCCGATTCAGCCATTTGGACTGCCTCAGCCTTTTCCTGTTCCATTTGCTGTTGCTGCTGGCGTTCCATTCTTATTTGCTCGACTTCATCCATGCCCCGTACCACAGCAGCTGGAATGCCCAGCACCTTGATTGCGTGTTTGGCCAGGCCGTCCATGTCGATCCAATCGATAATCTCTGGCCCCATACCCTGGAGAGGCCCAAGCATCTCAAGCATTCGGACAATGGATTGAACATCTCCGCTGCGCTGCGCTTTGGCAATGGGCGATACATACTCAATTTCAATGTTAAGTCCTGCCATAAATTCTGGCGGCGGCGGTAATCCCTTGTCACGGCTCAGGATGTTAAAGCATCGCTCGATGAGGGGCTGCAGGAACTCAGCCTGGAGCCGACCTAGCACTGGGCCCAACAATCTCATTTTCTCTTCTGTACGTTGTATAACCTCAGTCGCTGTCATTGTCTGGTTTTGTGCCAGGATTAATTGATCCACATAAAAGGCAGAGCGTATCGCCTGTCTGCGCTGCTCTTCCATCTGAAGGCCCAGGGGCTGATTGGCTCCAATGTTGAGGGGCTCAATCCTATCCCTTGTGCCTGACCGAAAAAAGTTGAGGCCGCCTGGAACAGTTCGTATCGGCAGCATGAAGCCATCGTCTGGCACCATCAATGGTGGATCGATCTGCTTTTGTGCTGCCCTGATTGTAATCTCAGACATTTTGTTAAGCATCTTGGTATCAGCCAGGCAGCTCATCGCAGGGCTGTGTCCAAAACCATTATTTTCTGTTGATGCCTTTAACCATCGAGGCACCACATAAGGCATTTCATCGTAGCCGCTTTCGCCCAGGATGGTTTTTTCTTCACTATCCAGGTACATCGATGCCCAGGGTTTATTCTGTGCTGTTTTCTTTGTGATATCACGATCATCACGCGGCAATACCACATGAACGAGCTCAACCATGCCATGCGGATCTTTTTTATCAGCGTTCTTAATTCGATCACTGACATTATCGCCAAATTGGTTCATGGCAGCCCGCGCTGACATTTTAAACTTTCTATAAACTGTATTGACCCGCCCGTTCTCATCTTCAGCCACAAAGCACTCTGCAATGTGCCTGGTTGAAAATCGGTAACTGGTAGTTTCGTCTTTTTCGACAAACATTATGGCCGTTCCGAAGCACACAAGATCGTCATACATTTCATGCACCTGCTCTTGAAAGTTAGAGCGTTGAAAGGCTTGGTACATAGTTTGCTCTGCCAGCTCTAGCCATTCTTTGGCGATGTCATCGTCTTCAAGACTAGGTTCAGTGTAGCGCAGAGTAAACCACGGGGTGCTCATATTGGTCAGCATTCCATGTAGGGATGCACTTAACATCTCAGCTGCATGAATAGCTGTACCATCAAAAATCAGCTCAGTACGCTTTTGACCAGGCGTTCTGCTTTTTGTAATGTCGGCTTTTCGAGGCCGCATATAATCTGCGACTTCCTGCCAGTGTGTTTCCCAATTCGAGCGTTGCTCTTCGAGATCGCGAAGCCTTCTAAGTAAAACGACTGCCTGATTGTCTGCTTGTGCCATATTACGCCCCTAACAACATTTTTTTAGCGGTTGGTGCCTGGCTAAGATCGCCATAAGGCGAAGTTAAGATGGTAGATTGACCGCCCGCAGCTGTACGGGTGCGTGTTGGGGAGCTGTCTTTGCTGCCGCCGATTGATGTTGCTGCATTCGGCTTTACGCCTGATGCTGCAGTTGTACCTGGAGCAGCTGCTCCTTGTGTTGAGGCCACCCTTTTTTTCTGA
>Ga0209992_10001398_pt1 | contig 25759 bp, 20 predicted proteins | sample 2SBtaG_2_FD_182564 | JGI IMG/M metagenome (GOLD analysis project Ga0209992, IMG submission 182564) | Deep subsurface microbial communities from Kolumbo volcano to uncover new lineages of life (NeLLi) - 2SBTROV12_ACTIVE470 metaG (SPAdes)... | ecosystem: Environmental > Aquatic > Marine >... | reverse complement strand
GTTCCCGGGGCCACGCGGAAGGCGGGGGCGATGCCGCTCGCGTGGCGGGCCACGGCCACGTGCGGCGGACGCACCTTCGACGGCGAAGACAGCGCGCCCGGGAACCGCTACGTGCTGTGTGGCTACATGATGGGCGTCTACGAGGTGGCTGGAGGCACCGAGGTGAGCCTGTTCAGCCTGTAACCGGCGGCGGCCGCCGCTACTGCGAGATCAGCTTCCGCAGGTTCCCGTACTGGCGGATCTTGAACAGCGTGAGCTCGCCGTTGCGCCAGTACTTCAGCGCGACCGAGACCATGCGCGCGTAGTTGGCGGCCCAGGCCATGTAGAAGACCGCGTCGACGTTGTCCTTCCAGAACTCCTTGTTGTCCATCAGCCAGCGGATGAACTCCCGCGGCACGAAGGACTTCGACGCCAGGCAGTAGATGGCCAGGTAGAACTTGTCCTCGTCGGAGCGGGGCCAGTCCATCGAGACGCGGAACTGCTTCCACGCCTTGGTGTTCTTGCCTTCGACCAGGTTCGGGTCGAGGTCACCGTCGGCCACGGCCTTCTTGGTGAGCGCGGTGCCCGGGAAGTAGTTCAGGCTGTAGAAGTAGATCGAGTACGGACGCGGCAGGTCGAGCAACATCTCCGCGGTCTCGATCTTCATCTCCTCGGTGGCGTAGGGGTTGTCGATGATGACGTCGTAGACCACGTCGAGCTGCATCTCGCGGTTGGCTTCCGCGAACTTCATGATCGCCTTGTTGCCCGGCGAGCGGTTGTGGATCTCCTTGGATTCCTTGGCAGAACCGGACTCGATGCCCGTCTGCACGCGCACCAGGCCCGCGCCCATCAGCCGCTTGAGCATGTCGGGCCGCATCATCGGCGGGATGAGCAGGCACTCGAAGGGGATGCCGATGCGGCTGGGGTACTTCTCGAGGAACTCCTCCATCCACTCCTCGCCGAAGGCGAAGGAGGTGTCGTCGTCGATCTTGATGCGGGCGGCCTTGGGGAAGGCCTTCTTCACGTGCTCGAGCTCGCCGAGGATGTGCTCCACGGAGCGTGCGCGGTAGAACTTCTTGCCCTTCTCGTCGTACACGTCGCGCAGGATGGAGACGTAGCAGTAGCTGCAGTTGTAGGGGCAGCCGCGCGAGAAGTAGATGCGGTACTCGGCCGTGCGCTTCCAGGGCTCCTCGACCGTGATCTTGCCGCCCTCGATGTAGTGCTTGTTGTCGTCGACGGTGTCGGGGTACGGCAGCCAGTCGAGGTCCTGGATGAGCGGGCGGGGGCCGTTCTGATGGATCGCGCCGTCGACGTTGGCCCAGATGTTGGGGATGGCGGTGGTGTCGGCGCCGGTGGCCAGGGCGTTGCAGAGGTCGATCGCGGCCTGCTCGCCTTCGCCCACGCAGAGGTAGTCGACCTCCGGGATGCACTCCTCGGGCACGCTGGTGGGGTGGATGCCGCCCCAGATGAGCGGGGTGGAGCTGAAGCGCTGCTTGATGCGCTTCGTGACCTCGGTGGCCATCGGGTAGAGGCTCGACATGAAGCCCACGCCGATCAGGTCGGGCTTCTTGTCGGCGATGATGCCGAGCGCCAGCTCGACCTCGTCGTCGTGGGGCATCTCCAGGGCGTTGTGGCGCCAGTCCCGCAAGAAGATGATGGTGGTGTCGAAGCCGGCGCGCTTCAGGGCGGCGGACACGTAGCGGATGCCCGCGTTCTCCACGCTGTAGATGGTCATCAGGACCACGTGGAAGGGCTTGCCTTCCTGGTTCATGACGGGCGCGGCCTGCTCGACGGCGTATTCGGTGTCCATGGGTGTTCCTAAGCCGGTGTCGGCACGCCGCGATCGCCGCTGGCCGGGATCAAGAGCCTCAAGCCGGCGGTGGCCTTGCGCCTGAGGTCGGTGGGGCTGCGGATCTGGAAGAGGTTGCGCACCACGAACTTGGGGCGCCAGTAGAAGCGCTTGTAGGCGAGGTCGAGCAGATCGCGGAGCTCTTCGCGGGAGAAGTACTCGTCCCAGACCTGGGCCTTGAACTCCTCGTTGGGGGCCTCCATGAAGCTGAACCACGGCACCGAGTCCAGCACGCCGTCGCGGTCGCCCTCGTCCCAGAGCGCGGTGCCGGGGAAGGGGGTGAGGATGTTGTACATCACGAAGTCGGGGTCGAGGTCGATGCTGTACTGGATGGTGTCGAGCACGTCCTGGCGGGTGCGCTCGACCGGCGTGCCGATCATGAAGTAGGCCACCGTGCGGATGCCGACCTCGCGGCAGAGCTCGAAGGCGTGGTGGATCTCCGAGGTGGTGACGTCCTTCTTGAGCCGGAGCAGGCCTTCCTCGGTGCCCTGCTCGACGCCGAACTGCACGCGCCCGCAGCCCGCGGCCTTCATCTTCTCCAACAGCGGGCGGTTCACGCCCTTCACCCGGCAGCGGATGGTCCAGGAGACCTCGATGCCCCGCCGGAGGATCTCGTCGCAGAGGTCCTCCACCCGGCGGTTGGTGATGTTGAAGGTGTCGTCGACGAAGTAGATCTCCTTGATGCCGAGCGCCACGCAGGCCTCGATCTCGTCGCACACCCGCCCCGGGCTCATCACGCGGTAGCGGTGCCGGGGGGTGTTGCAGAAGGTGCAGCGGTACGGGCAGCCGCGGCTCGTGATCATGGTGGTGAAGATGCCGCCGTCGCCCATGACGTCGTAGTACTGGTCGTACTCGATGAGCGTGCGGTCCATGATCGGGTACTCGTCGAGGTCGTTCGAGAAGTACACGTCCTCCTCGGGCACCGGGTCGTCGGGGTGGGCGATGACGCCGGGGATGCCCTTGGCCACCTCGCCGGCTTCCCAGACCGCCAGGAGCTGGCGCATCGGCTCTTCGCCCTCGCCCTTCACCGCGGCATCGACGCCCGGCAGGCCGACCGAGAGCTCGGGGAAGTCGTTGATGTGGGGCCCGCCGAGCACCACGTGCTTCACGCTGGGGCACTTGCGTGCGGTGGCCACCGTTCGGTGGCAGTCGACGAGGCCGACGGTGTAGACCGTGATGCCGACCACGTCGGGGGCGAAGTCGCGGATCTCCTGCTCGACGCGGGCGTAGTCGTAGCCGTGCAGCTGCGCGTCGCAGATCTGCACCTCGTGGTGGGTGTGCGCCTTCAGGAACTGCGCGATGCGCAGCAGGGCGAGGGGTGGGTAGCTGAGGTTCTCGGCTTCGACCGCCTCGGGCACCTCGGACTCCACCGTGTGCATGGCAGGAGCTCGGACCAGCATCACACGCACGAGAACTCCTGGACAGGGGACGACGACCGCATCCTGGATTCTGGCGAGCCGGCCGACTGGTGTCAAACGCTGTGGGCGGGGTCTACGTAAGCCGCGCCACCAGGGTACGGAAGAGGCTCCTCACGAGCTCGCTTCGGGCGTGCGTGCGTGGACCCACGCCGGGTCGACGTCGATCTCCGCGACCTCCTGCACCGGGCCGGTGAGGCGGAGGGGATCGCTCGGCTCGACCAGGAGCTCTCCACCCGGCATGCGGACGCGGATCTGCAGGCTGCGGTCGCCTCGGGCTCGGACCGCGACCGCGATCGCACAGCTCGAGGTGCCGCTCGCGGCGGTCTCGCCGGCTCCCCGCTCCCAGATCCGGGCCTCGACGAGACCGGGGCCGAGCGGTCGGGCGAACTGCACGTTCGTGCGGTTCTCGAAGCGCGGGTGGTGTTCGGTCCGTGCCCCGAGCTCGCGCCAGGGCAGGCTGCCGAGCGGCTCGGTGGGGAAGAACACGCAGTGGGGGTTGCCGACGTCGACCAGCCACGCTTCGCCGAGCTCCGCCGGGAGGCCGAGAGCCGCTGGATCGACGGGGCCTTCGAAGGTGGCCGGCGGCATGTCGAGCGTGATCTGTTCGGCCACGGTGGCCGCGATGTCGCCGGCGATGGTGCGGAGGACGTGCTGGGCGGGGGCGCCGCGGTGGTCGACCAGCCAGCGCGCGAAGATGCGCAGGCCGTTGCCGGAGCGTTCGGCTTCCGAGCCGTCGGGGTTGAAGATGCGCACGCTCGTGCCCGGGCCAGGGACCAGGAGGCCGTCGGAGCCGGGGCCGGTGTGGCGGTCGCAGATCGCCCGGATCAGGGCTTCGGTGAGCTCGGGGCCTTCTTCGTAGACGAGGTAGTCGTTGCCGAGTCCGTGGTACTTGCGCAGCCGCATGGAAGGGGCCTATCCCCGCGGGACGAGGCGGAGCTCAGGCGGATGGCTGCACCAGCGCGCCGCCCCGCTCCCGCCGCAGCTCCAGGCCGCCGCGGGTGAGGTGCAGGCCGCCGACGCGTTCGTCGAGCGCGTTCAAGGTGAGCGCGTCCATCTTCCGGGCCAGTACGTAGTGCCCGGCCTCGGTGAGCTGCAGCTTCGCCGGGGGGGCGCTGGCGGCCAGCCAGCCTTCGCAGGTGACCAGGGGCGTGGCCGCGAGCGCCATGCGGCGCAAGCGGTCGAGCAGGTGGAAGACCAGCTCGCCCGTGAGGTTCGGCTCCCGCGGGTAGATGCGCTTCCAGACGTCCCAGACGTTGGGCCCCGCCTCGGACACGCCGCGCAGGAGCAGCTCGTCCCAGTGGCCGAGGCCGTTGCGGGTGGAGGGGAACTGGCGGTTGTGCAGGTCGAGGGTGAGCCGGGTGGCCACGGGGAGCTGGTCGACCTGGTCGACCAGGGCCAGCAGGCCGTCCGGCTCGCTCGAGCTGATCGCGTCCCACACCCGCAGGTGCAGCGCCCGCTCGTCGTCGTCCATCGGGCGCCAGCGCACCTTGGCGCGGGCGATCACCTCGGGGTGGGTGTCGTCGAGGCGGAAGGGGCGCTCGGGGTCGGCGTCCAGGGCGCCCAGATCGGCGACCTCGACGGGGTGATCCGGCAGGCCGAGGGTGCGGAGCAGGCCGCAGAGGAACGCGGTGGCCACCTGGTCGTAGCTGGAGCGCCCCATCCAGACCCGCAGCGCCGGAGCGCGGGCGATCCGCTCCGCCGCCCACTCGACCCGCCCCACCCAGAGCTCGAGCAGACCCGGCAGGGCGGCCGGGCTGTAGGGCGGCATGCTCAGGCAATCCCTGGACAGCTGCTCGGCGAGCCAGACCTCCATCTCGTCGACCGGGCCGAGCGCTCCCTGGTGCCGTGGGAAGGGCAGGGGCAGGAGCTTGTCGGCCAGGTCCGGGAAGGCGCCCTTGAGGCAGCCCCTGGCGGACATGGTGGCGACGAGGTGGAGCGGTGCCATGGGCTCGGTCTATCCTGCACCGAGGAGGCTGCATGGGCCGTGATCCGACCGACGCCGAGTGGCGCGAGCGCTTGACCCCGGAGGAGTACCGGGTGCTGCGGCAGGCCGGCACCGAGCGGCCCGGCACAGGGCGCTACTGGCGCGAGAGCCCGGACGGCAGCTACCGCTGCGCCGGCTGCGGCACGGAGCTCTTCACCCGGGAGCAGAAGTTCTTCAGCTCGTGCGGCTGGCCCGCCTTCGACGCGGCCCAACCAGGGGCCATCACCGAGAAGGTCGACCGGACCCACGGCATGGTGCGCACCGAGGTGCTCTGCGCCGGCTGCGGCGGCCACCTCGGGCACGTCTTCCCCGACGGCCCCACCCCCACCGGCACCCGGTACTGCATCAACTCGGTCGCCATCAAGGGCGAGGACACGTGATCCGCGTCGACCGCCGAAACGACAAGGCCTGCGCCATCGCCGAGGCGCTCGGGCAGCACCTCACCCCCGATCAGGTCCCCGAGGGCGTGTGTGTGGTCATCGGGGGCGACGGGTACCTGCTCCGCGCCATCCACGAGCTCGGTTCGGACCCGGTCTACCTGGGCCTCAACGCCGGGTACATGGGCTTTTTGCTCAACGACGTGCACGACGCGGGGGCGGTCGCGCAAGACATCCGGGACGGAAGCTTCGACGTGGTGGGCGTGCCGCGGCTCCAGATGGAAGCGGTCCGGCCCGACGGCTCGTTGCTCCGCGGCCAGGCCCTGAACGACGTGGTGCTCCAGCGCATGAGCGGCCAGTCGTCGCACCTACGCGTGGTGGTCGACGGCGTGGAGGTGGTCAAGCGCTTGAGCTGCGACGGCATCATCGCCGCGACCGCGCTCGGTTCCACGGCGTACTCGTTCTCTGCGGGTGGACCGGCCTGCCACCCCGCGCTGCGCTTGATCCAGCTCACGCCCATCTGCCCGCACGCTCCCCGGCTCGGCACGATCACGCTGCCGATGTCGGCGGTCATCGACGTGGAGGTGCACGATCCGGCCCGTCGGGCGACGCGGGTGGTCACCGATCACATCGACCACGCGGCGGTCACGCGGGTCACCATCCAGGACGCTCGTCGGGATGTCCGGGTGGCGTGGTTGGAGGGGCGGAATCCGACGGCGAACCTGGTGAGGAAGTTGATCCACCCGTAGGTGGCGCCCTCAGATCTCGACCTCGTCGGTGAGGTCGTCCGGCAGCTCGTCGGGCAGGTCGCCGCCGATCTTCCAGCTCGTCATCCAGCCGGCTGGTACGAGCGCGAAGGCCGCGATGGTGACGCTCGTGAGGCCCACCAGCACCAACAGGCCCAGGCTCCGGATGCCCTGGTTGGTGGCGAAGGTCAGGCTCGCGAAGGAGAGCACCGTGGTGGTGGACGACAGCACCGCCGCGTAGCCGGTGGTGGTCATGGCCTTCATCACCCGGCCAGGACCTTCCTCGCCGAGCCGGTGGAGGAGATGGATCACGACGTCGACGCCGATCCCGAGCAGGATGGGCACGCCCACGATGTTCACGATCGACAGCTTCACGCCGAAGATGGCGACCGCGGCCGCGGCCCAGCTCATGCCGCCGACCAGGATGGAGACGGCGCCGAGGGCACGGCGCGGCTGGCGGAGATCGAGCAGGGTGGCCAGGCACACCAGGAGCAGGGCCAGGCCGGCCACCCGTGGCATGTCGGCCTTCACGACGTCGAAGAGCGACCCGACGGCCAGGAACTCGCCGGCCGCGGGCGCGTCGGTGACGTGCTGTTCGACCGCCTTCAAGAGAGCGCTGGTCTCCCGCAGATCCCACATGTTCCCCGACGGCGTGAGCAACAGCCGCCAGGACGTGCCGGTGACGCCCATCAGGTGCTGGAGCGAATAGGGCAGCTCGTCGGGGGTCATGGGCGAGAGCGGCGTGTCGACCAGGTGCTGCAGGTTCTGGCGGATGGGGGCGGGCAGGTAGCCGTAGCTCTCGTGCTCCGCGAGCTGCGCGATCTCGCCGAGCAGGGCGAGACGCTCGCTCTGATCCGCCGGGATGATCGAGCGGATCGACACCACTCGCTGGATCTCGGTGAGCTCGTCGTCGAGCATGGCCTCGTAGCGCGCCTGGCCGGCGTCGAGGGCCTCCTCCGAGGGGTAGGTGACCACCACCGGGGTGTAGCTGTCGCGCACCAGGCGGCGCTGGGTGTCGGTGAGGTCGCTGTAGGCCATGCCGTCGCGACGCAGCTCCGAGAGATCGTGTTCCCAGCCGATGCGGGGGATCTGGGCGATGCCGACGATCGTCAAGAGCACCCCGAAGCTCAGGGCCAGGGGAGCGAAGCGGTAGGTGGGCGGACGATCCTTGTTGACCGGGAGCTTCACCACCCGACCCGGCGTGGGCTTCGTGGCGCGCCAGCGGATCATCAGCGGGAGCACGGTGAGCACCGACACCAGGCACAACAGCACCCCCACCGCGAGGATCAAGCCGAGCTGCGAGAAGCCCTGGAAGCGGGCGAACATCAGCGCCGAGAAGCCGCCGGCCGTGGTCACCGCGGCGGCCAGACAGGGCGGCCCGACCGCGTCCCATGCGCGGACGATCGCGTCCTCCACCGTGTCGCTGCGCCGTCGTTCCTCTCGGTAGCGCGAGTAGAGATGGATCGAGAAGTCGACCCCGAGCCCGACGAGGATGGCACCAAAGAAGCTGGTGAAGCTGTTGAGCGTGCCGACGGCGAGGCCCGCGAAGCCGAAGGTCCAGAGCCCCGCCAGCAAGAGGGGCACGAAGACCAGCAGCACCGCCTTCGGGTCCCGGAACGACACCGTGAGGAAGCTGAAGACGAGCACCAGGCTGATCGCACCGGTCCAGCGCATGTCGTGCACGATGCCTTCGTAGTCTTCGACGTTGTGGCGGTAGGCGCCGCCGATCCAGACGATCTCCACGCCGCGTTCTTCGGGCTTCAGCTCCGCGATGTGCCCGTCCACCAGCTTCATGATCTCCCGTGCGAAGGGCAGGTGGTGGGCGGACTGGGTGGGCCGGATCAGCAGGCGGCTGAACTCGCCGCTGGAGAGCACGCCGCCCAGGCGGTTGTCGCCGGACTTCAGCCGCTCGGTCATCGGGCCGAGGTCGAGCAGGCGACCGGCCACGAAGGGGTTGGCGATGGCCGGACCGAGCGACAGCGCGCCCTTCAGCCGGTCGCGGATCGAGCTCAGGTCGTCGGGCTCCACGTTGAGCACGCCCAGCCGCCAGGCGAGCTCGTCCTCGATGTCGTAGAGGACGTAGCGGATGTCGGGGTGGTCCTTCAGGCGGTCGGCCAGCTCCCGCATGAAGGGATCGACGTCCTCCTGCTCCCCGGTGACCGCCACGGTCATCAGGTTCACGCCGGCTTCTTCCGCGTCGAGCTGCTTCAGGGCGGCGATCGACGGCTCGTCCTCGGGCATGAGGTTGAGCAGATCGCTGTCGACGTGCAGCGTGGACGCCGACAGCACGCTGAGCACGCTGAGCACGAGCACAGCGAGCTTCGCCAGGCCGGGGCTGGCGAGGACGGCCCGCGCGATGCGGCCGTGGATCGTGGTGGGCTCGAGGGTCGACACGGAGACGTCACGCCCTATAGCGCGCGCTCAAGGGAGTCGGGGCGCCATCCGTATCCCTGGTCGGAAGGGCAGCCGGGGACCGAGGTCGCACTTGAAGAAGCGAGATCCGTCGAAGCTCCCGCCCATAGGGAGCGTCGAGCGCGCGCGCTACGTCGCGGACCTGAAGCAGCTCTATTCCGAAGGTGAGCTCGTGGACGGGCTCGACCGACGAGCTGCGCGGGTGCCCGACAGGCTGCTCCGTGCGCTGCTGCCCGGTCTGATGCCGCCGGAGCCTGCGGTCGCGTAGTGCTGGGCGGGGCTACCCGCGGACCATCTTGCGCCGCGGGCCGCGCTTGGCGGGCGCTTCGTCGACGTCGGGCGCATCGAGCACGGCCACCACCTCGACGTGGGCGGTGTGGGGGAACATGTCGAAGGGACGGACGTGGGTGACCGACCAGCCGCGCTCCACGAACTCGGCGAGGTCGCGTGCCATGGCGCGGGGGCTGCAGCTCACGTAGACCACCCGCCGCGGGTGCAGGGAGAGGATGCCTTCGGCGACGCCGGGCTCCAGGCCGCGGCGCGCGGGGTCGACGATGACGAGCGGCCGGCGACCGGTGAGGCGCTTGGCCAGGTCGGGCAGCACGTCGAGCACCTCGCCGCACACGAACTCGGCGGGGATCGCTGCGCTGGCGGCTTCCCGGGCCCGCTGCACGGCGCCGTCGTTCGACTCGACTCCCAGGGCCCAGCCGGTGCGGGGCGCGAGCGCCAGGGCGAAGCCCCCCACGCCGCTGTAGAGGTCGACGACCGGGAGCCCTTCTTCGGCCTGCGCCAGCTCGATCACGTGACGGTAGAGCACGTCGGCCATGGCGGGATGGGTCTGGAAGAAGTCGCCGGCGCCGATCGTGTAGTCGACCTGGGCGAGTCGCTCCGTGATGGTGCGCCCGCCGACCAGCCTCGAGGTGCCGGCCACGCCCTGACCATCGCGCGCGAAGATGGCGTTGCCGGGGCCGTCGTTGATGTGCAGGTGCACGCCGGCCACCTGGCCGTGGCTCTCCTCGAGGGCTTCGGCCAGTCGCCGCAGGAGCTGGTGGTTCCGGCCGGCCACGAGGGTGACCAGGATCTCGCCCGTGAGGTGCGACTGCCGCGCGACGACGTAGCGCAACAGGCCGCCGAAGCCGGGCTCCCACGGCCTGATGTCGAGCCCGAGGGTGTGGTAGGCCACCGTGCCCATCAGCTCGCGCAGCTCGGGGGTGGTGACGGGGCAGTGGGGGATCGGCACGATGTTGCGCGTGCGGCGGCCGAAGGCCCCGATGCGCGTGCGGCCCTGGTCGGAGCTGCCCACGCCGAGCTTGATCAGGTGCCGGAAGTTCGAGGTGCCCTCGGGTGCGGCGACGACCGGCTCGACCTCGACCTCGAGGCCCTCCTGGTCGAAGGCGTGCTGCACGATGTTCCGCCGCTCGCGCAGCTGACCGCTGTCGTTGATGTGCATGAGCGGGCAGCCGCCGCAGAGCGCGTAGCGGTCGCAGTGGGGCTCCACACGGTCGGCGTGAGGCTTGTCGCTGCCGACGTAGCGGCCGATGAGCTGGTGCTGGCCCTGGTGGATCAGCCGCACCCGGGACTCCTCTCCGGGGATGCCCTGCCAGATCAGGAAGGGCTTGCGGCCCTCTTCTTCGCAGACCGCCTCGCCCCGCGCGTGCCAGCGCTTCGGCGTGAGCGCGAAGAAGCGCCCCTTCGGTCCGCGGGATCGGTTCATCCCGGTTCCCTATCCCGTGCCCTGGGAACTCTTGCGTTTTTCTCTTGCGCGGTCCCGAGAGGGAGCGGTACTCTTGCCACGTCAAGAGAAAAGGCAGTCTGGATCATGGGCCTTCCCGCCGAAATCCCTTTCAACGAGCTGTACCGGGCCGAGGGCTCGGACGACGCCGTCCAGCGCATCGGTGAGACGCTGCAGGGCACGGGCTTCGACGCTGTGCCCGAGCTCTACGACCAGGCGCTCGGGCTGGCGCGCGACGGCCACCTCGGGCGTGCCCGCGACACGCTGCAGATGCTCTTGTGCCTCGATCCCGACGACGGCCCGGCGCACCTCCTGCTGGGCAAGGTCTACGCGAGCCAGCGTCGGTGGGACCGCGCGGCGTCGTCTCTGGACGCCGCCGCCGCGTGTGGGCAGCGCCTCCCCCCCGGCATGAAGGACGCCTTCGAGCAGGAACGCGCCGCCGCGAACCGTCCCGCCGAGCCCCGCACGGCGACGCGGCGCGACTCCGAGGTGCACGCCCTGCGTGAAGAGGCCCGCCGGCTGCGCAGCGACAGCATGCACGCCCGGCGCGTGGCCGAGGCCTACCAGACGCGCAGCCAGCTGCTCACTGCCGCGACGGCGGTGTTGGGTGGCATCGCCCTCATCCTGGTGGGCGTGATGATCTTCGGCGGAGGGCCGGAGGCCCAGGCCCTCGAGGTGGAGGAGCTCTCCAGCGGGCTGAGCATCGACCAGCTCGAGGCCCAGGCCCCGACCGCGACGGTGGTGGCGCCGGTGTTGGTGGCCGAGCCGACGCGCGAGGCGTTGCCGGTCGAGGAGCTGCCGTCGGTGACGGTCGCGTCCACGGAGTTGTCGGAGCCGGTGGTGGACACGGTCGTGGAGCCGGTGGCGCCGAGCGAGACGATCTGGACGGTCGAGAGCGGCGACACGATGTGGACGATCGCCAAGGCCCACTACGGCGACGCGATGCGCTGGAAGGACATCGCGGCCGCGAACGACCTGCCCGAGCACGCTGGTCTGTCCCTGGGGCAGCAGCTGGTTCTTCCGGAATGAGTTCAACGAGTTTGGAGGCGCGGAGACACACGAGATGACTCCCCTCCCCGTGTCGGCTGCCAGGTGCCAGGCCCCCGACGCGGTTCCCGAGGAGGGCCGGCCCGCCGCGACGGTTTGAAGCCGCGCGGTGGGTCGGCCCCCCGCCCCTCTCGGGGCTCGCTTCGCTCGCCCCCTTCGGGGTTGTTTTCCTGGGGGGAGGCCTCTGCAGGCCTCCCCCGTCGGTCCGTTGCGGCCTGGCGGCCGCGGGACCGACTCCCCCTCCAAGCGGCTCGACCTCGGGCTTGCCCTCCCGGGCTACGCTCGGGTCTCGTCTCGGGCCCGTCCGGGGCCCTCGGGGTGGTGGCCATACCGCTCGCCCCCTTCGGGGTTGTTTTCCTGGGGGAGGCCTCTGCAGGCCTCCCCCGTCGGTCCGTTGCGGCCTGGCGGCCGCGGGACCGACTCCCCCTCCAAGCGGCTCGACCTCTTGCTTGCCCTCCCGGGCTACGCTCGGGTCTCGTCTCGGGCCCGTCCGGGGCCCTCGGGGTGGTGGCCGCGGGGAGCGGCATGGCGCTTGCGGAAGACCTGGCGGCCTCGCGGGGGAGCAGGTGGGCTACCGACCCGGCCGACGCGCCAGCGCCCTCGCGCGTTCGGCAGCCGGGTCGTTGCCCGTGGCCGCCTCGGCCAGGGCCTCCACGCGCCCCTGCCGGGCTGCAGCTTCCACCACGCACAAGCGCAGGTCTTCGTCGACGTCTTCGCTCACCGCCCGGCGCTGGTCGCGTAGGTAGGCCACCCACGGGTCGGTTGCCTGCACGGCGGGGTACGGCACCGCGCCGTGAGGTGCTCGCGCGCGGCTCGGGCCGCTCGGATCCGCGCCCATCGCGGCCGTTGTGGCCTCGACCAGCTCCTCGAAGGCCGCCTCTGGCCGCTCCGAGACCACCCGCCACGCCACCGCGGCACGCAGGTGGCGGTGCGCCCTGTCGGGCAGCCAGACGGCGATGCCGCCGCTCGCCTGCTCGGCCTGCCACACCGACTGCAGCGTGCTCTCCGCCCACATCCGATCCATCGCCCGGTCGCCCAACGACGCGGGCAGCGCGGCACCCACCGACGCCACGGTGTCCGCCACCACCAGCCAGTCCCCGAGCGTGCCCGGCACCGAGGTGGCTGTGAGCCGCGCCAGGTGCCCCAAGCACCGGTCCCCGTTCGCCTCCACGCCCAGGCACAAGGCGGCGGCCTCCCCCGGACGTCCCGACGAGAAGGCCGCCTCGGCCGCGCGGAAGAAGCACTCGCGTCGCCATCGGCTCGGCGCCTCCTCCAGGCAGGCATGCGATCGCTCTCCCCAAGGCGACACCACACCCTCCAGCGGCAAGCTCCTGCGCGTGCGCGTGGATGTCTCCCACAAGTGCGGCCGGCCCGCCACGAGCCTGCACTCCTCCGCCAGCTCCCGCGCTCCCGCCAGCGCGTCGCAGCGCTGCGCCACGCCGGGGTCGTGATCGACCAGGGCGCGGAACGCCGCCACCTGGAGGATCGGATCCGGCTCCGCCGCCAACGCCGCCAACGCCGCGTCCGGGTCGGCGTCCCAGCGCTCCGGCCACGAGGGCTCGGGCAGGGAACAGGCCCAGAGGAGGAGGAGCAGCGCCGCCACGACTACAGCGTGAAGGTGTAGCTCTCCACCGCCGTGGGGCCGTCGAAGGCGCTGAAGGTGATCGACCGGATGCTGCTGCCGAAGCAGGTGTCCAGGCTGGTGCCCTGGTACTCGCCGCCCGTGATCCGCGCGCTCGACACCGAGCCGTCGGCGTTGATGCGCACCGTGACCGGGATGCGGCCGGTGGGCATGCTGCCGAACTCGGTGCGGTACTTGTACAGGCAGCGCTTGATGCCGCTCGAGCTGTTCATCTGCTCTTCGAACTCGGCACGGTCCACGGAGTCGCGCCCCGTTGCGCCGGCCTGCGACAGCGTGGGAGCGACCACCACCTCGTCCGGGGTCTCCACCGGGCTGGCCGGTGCAGGCGCGGTCTCGGCGGGCTGCGCCGCCCGATCCGGGGTGCTGCTGCCACCATTCGCCAGCTCCGTGCCGCTGCCGCTCGGGCGCAGGCGATCGGGCGCCGCCACGTCCGCGCTGGAGATCTCCTCGGCGGGCTCGACCGCGTCACGCTCGCTGCCGGCCTCCTCGGCCGGGGGCTCCTCGGTCGCCTCTTCGGCCGCTTCGCCTTCGGTCGGTCCCTCGTCGGTGGCCTCACCGGTGGCGGCTTCCGCCGGAGCCTCGGGTGCCTCCGGCGCCTCGACCGCGGCGGTCTCCGGAGCCGGCGCGGGCGCGGGCGCGGGCGCCACCATCACCACGATGCCGCTCACACCACCCGCGAACAGCAGGCTGAGCACGAAGGCGCCGACGATGCTGCCGTGCTTGGTGCCGAAGCCGCTGGTGATCAGCACGACCGCCGCCAGGGCAGCGCCCCAGAGGGCCGCGAACAGGCCGACCAGGTGGGCCGCGTCGTCGCCGGACAGGACGAGGATCAGCACACCCAGCACCGCGATCGCGGAGCCGGCGAAGGCCACCTTCATGTCGCCTGTGGGGTCGTGGCTGCGCTGCGGCATCGGCGTGCCGACCGGCGGGGCCACGGGAGCCGGGGTGGCACGCGGGGGAGCCGGGCTCGGCGGCGGGAAGGAGCGCGAGAGCTTCTCGGAGGCGGAGCGCTCGTCGCCCACCGGGACCTCGTCGGTGCCGGCGTGGTCGGCCAAGGCCTTTGCGATGTCCTCCTTCCGCATCAGCGACGTGGGCGCGCCGTCGTCCTCGTCCTCGGTGTGGTCGACACCCGCGGGCTCGGCCTTCTGCTGTTCGAAGGTCTGGCGATCGACCGTGGGCTCGTCGTCGACCTCCTCGTCGTCTCCAGGCACACCGTCGGCGACGGGCGGGTCTTCCTTCTTGATGAGGATGACGCTCTTGCACTTGCGGCAGGTCGCACGGTTGACCTTGCGCGTGAGCTTGTCGTCCTTGATGCGATAGCTGGTGCCGCAGTTGCTGCACACGATGCGCATGGGGTCTCCGGACGTGAAAACGCGCCCTTATCTCATCCTGGCGATGTTCGCGTCTGCGGGCTGCTCGGGAGCTCCGACGACCGACACCGCTGGACCTTGCGCCGCGGTCGCAGAGGTCGTCGAGAACGCCGTCGTCCTGACCGGCGCGTGCGGCCGGCTGACCTTGAGCCCTCGGGTGATCGGCGACGCGGGCCTCACCGTGACCCTCGAAGCGACCGACGAGGGCTTCCGGCCCGTGGTCTCGGGCACGGGAACCCTGCGCGGCGTGGTGCTCGAAGGCACCTTCGAGGTCGACGGCGAAGCGCCGATGGCGAACTGGCGGCAGGGTTTCCAGTCCTGGTCCTGGTCGGGGGTGACCTCCCCCGGAGCGCCCACCCTGGACGACGAGGGCGTGCCCCTCACCGGCGGCGAGAGCACCACCTTCGCCGCCCTGAACGACACACCCTGGTCGAGCTGGTGGGTGGGCCTCGCGGGCCGCGCCGACGGCGGTGCGGTGGTCGCGGGCGCCCTGGCGGCCGAGCGCTTCTCCTTCACCACCCACTTCGCCGACGGCCAGGCGTGGCTCGTCTGGGGCCACCGCGGCGAGTCCGTGCAGGTCGAAGGCTCCACGGCGCTCGAGCCTGCGCGGGTGGCGCTCGGGGACGACGCCTGGACCCTGATGCGGGAGCACGCGGCGGCGGTGGCCGGGGTCACGCCGCCCCGTCCGGTGGGCCAGCCTCAGACCGGCTGGGCCACCTGGTACGTGTTCTACGACCACGTCGACGAGGACGACGTGCGCTCCAACCTCGCCTACGCCGAGGAGCTGCGGGCCTCCGGCACCGACCTGGAGCTCTTCCAGGTGGACGACGGCTGGCAGACGTGGTGGGGAGACTGGACCGCCGGCGACGACTTCCCGGGTGGCACCGCACAGCTCGCCACCGACATCGCGGCTGCGGGCTTCACCCCCGGCCTGTGGATGGCGCCGCTCTACGTGGACAAGCGGGCCCCGGTCTACAGCGAGCACCCCGACTGGTGGGTGCTCGACGAGCAGGGCGAGGAGCTGGTCTACGGCCACCTCGAGGGTGGCGACATGGTCATCGTGGACGTGACCCACCCGGACGCCGGCCCGTGGATGGCCCAGCAGGTCGCGGACCGGGTGGCCGAGGGCTGGACCTACCTGAAGCTCGACTTCCTCTATGCCGGCGCCGAACACGGCGTACGCCATCAGGACGTGACCGGGCTCGAGGCGTACCGCATCGCCATGGACCTGCTGCGCGAGGCCGCCGGGGACAGCTGGGTGCTGGCCTGCGGCGCGCCGATGCTGCCGTCGGTCGGCTACGCGGAGAGCTGGCGGCACGGGGCCGACATCGCCTTCACCTCCGACCCGGACCCGCAGCAGGGCTACTACCGCTGGCAGGCCCGGGCCTCGGCGGCCAGCACCTTCGCCAACGGGATCTGGTGGTGGACCGACCCGGACCAGCTGATCATCCGGGAGCCCTTCACCGACGTGCAGGCGCGGGGCGCGGTGGCCAGCGTGGTGGCGGCGGGTGGCCCGATCCTGCTCGGCGACGACCTGCCCGCGCTCAGCGAGGAGCGCCTGTCGATCGGCATCGTCGACGAGGTGCTCGCGCTGCGGGGGCTGGCATCGGAGCCCGTCGCGCCGCTGGCCCACCTCTCGGGCTTCGACGTGGGGCCGCCCGCCGAGCTGGTCAACCCGGACGACCGCGTGCCGCGGATCTGGCGGCTCGGGGACGATCACGTGGTGCTCCTGAACCTCTCGGAGGACGCGGTGACCGTTCCAGGTCCCGGGGGCACGGAGTTGTTGACCGGCGAGGCCGGGATCGGGGGAGCGGTGCGGCGCCTGGAGCCGGGCGCTGGCGAGATCTGGGCGCTGTAGGGCTCGAGGCTCGCAGTCCCGCGTCGCTACTCCTGGACGTAGCCCAGCGCCTCGAGCGCCGCGCGCTCGTCGTCGCTCATCTCGACCGCCACCCCGCCCGTTCGCCCCTCGTAGCGGACCGGGTCGCCCTCGGTGGGGTGAGGGCCCCCCGCCGCGCGCCAGCGACCTTGGCTGTGCTCGACCATCGCATCGGCCGGCACGACCACGAAGTCCAGGCCGGCCTCCTCGACGCGGACCGGGCGCTTCACGATGGCGCCGTCTGCGAGCACCACCCCCTCGCTCTTCAGCACACCCTCGTCGGCGTGCCAGGGGGTGCCCAGCTCCTCGGTGAGCCGCTTCTGGAGTCGGGCGACGTCCTCGGGCCGGTCCTCCGACAGGTCGATGGCCTCCGCCTCGTCGGCGAAGAGCTCCACCTTGCGGGCCTTCAGGTCCCAGTCGAGCCTCAGGCCGTCCTCCCAGAGGCCCACGCGGTTGGTCTTGAAGCGGCTGGTGTCGGACACGAACGCGCGGCCCGGCAGGACCTCGTCGCCGACCAGGCTCGCCAGCAGGCTGATGCCGTCGCCGGCCATCGGCTTGCCCGCCAGCGCGCTCAGCGTCGGCGCGATGTCGTGGGTGCCCACCGTCTCGGAGATCACCTGGGTCTTCACGCCGGGGCCCGTGACCAGGAGCGGCACGCGCAGCTGCTCCGGGTAGAGCGTGTGGGCGTGGCCCCAGCTCCCGCGTTCGAAGAACTCCTCGCCGTGGTCGGCGGTGACCAGGAAGAGCACGTCGCGGTCGCGGAAGCTGTCGTGGAGGCGCCTGAGCTGTGCGTCGACGTAGGCGATCTCCTCGTCGTACTGCGCGACCTGGTGGGCGAGCTGCGCGGCCTCCAGCGGCTCCTTGAAGTACTTGAAGTAGTTCCGGTAGCGGGCGTCGTCGTCGGTGCCCGCCCGGTCGAACAGCTCGTCCCAGTCGCCGGGCGCGGCGTAGGGGTAGTGCACGTCGTAGAGGTGCAGGAAGAGGAAGGTCGGCCGCCCGGCGCCCTGCTCCTCGACGCAGTCCAGCCCGGCGTCCACCACCTCCTGGGCGTCGACCTCGCCGCGCAGGTTCTTGCGCTCGTTGTCGATGCCGAAGTCGTCGAAGACGTCGAAGCCCCGCTCGAAGCCGAACTTGCGGCTCACGTACATCGTGGCCACGGCCCCGCAGGTGACGTAGCCCTGGCTCCGGAGCTGCTGCGGCAGCCAGGCGGTGTCCAGGTCCACCTTCTGGTCGTCGTCGACCACGAGGTGCGTGGTGGGCAACAGGCCCGTGAACAGCGTGGTGTGGGTGGGCAGGGTCCAGGGGGAGGGGCTGCGGGCGTGCTCGAAGCGGGTGCCGCGGGCCGCGAGCTCGTCGAGGAAGGGCGAGGTGGGCCGCTCGGTGTAGCCGTAGCTCCCGAGGTGGTCGGCGCGGAGCGTGTCGACGCTGACGAGCACGATGTCGGGACGGTCGCCGCCCGCGGGCAGGGCCTCGGGCTGCGGCGGGGCCACCGCTGGGTCGGGCGCGCCCGTGCAGGCGAGCAGGATCAGGACCACGAGCGCCACTCCGGGAAGCCGGCGGGGAGGAACCACAGCATCAGCGGCAGGAACACGGCGAGGGCCAGCCCGCAGCCCACCCACCGCCAGCGCTCGCCGACCAAGAGCTTCAGGCTCTCGATCGGGGCCGCCAGGAAGGCTCCCGCCCACAAGAGCCAGATCGCGTCGAGGGGCACGCGGTAGCGCGAGAGGCCGGCGAGCAGGCTGATCGCGGCGCCGTGGTAGGCCACGATCAGCCCGGTCACCAGCAGCATCCAGCCGCGCCCCCGTGAGAAGGCGCCGAGGGTGCCGAAGACGATCGCGACGAAGCTCCAGATCACCGTGCTGACCATGAGCGGCTCGCGGGTCCACCTGGGCAGCTCGCGCCACTTCCCCCACCGCAGGTGGCGCGTGAGGAAGGAGTGGGGGTTCATCAGCTGCGCCAGCCGCAGAGGGACGCGGCTCACGAACTCGCGGGGCTCGCTCTTGATGAACGCGACGCCGCCCTCGCGCTCGCAGTCGTCCCAGGCGATGGGGCCCAGCTTCTTGTCGCAGCGCTCGCGTCCATCGCGCAAGAGCTTGTTGAAGCCGGACTTGGTGAGGGTGCCGTTGCCCCAGTCGAAGGTGACCGGGTCGAAGGTGTTGTTGCCGAGCCACATCATCTGGCCCATGGTGCGGTCGCTCAACACGAAGCCGCCCCAGCGCTCGGTGGCGGTTGCGCTGTAGGGCGCCACGAAGAGGGTGGCGGCCAGGGCCATGGCGGCCACGCCCTTGTAGGCCCCCGGCTCCTTGTGGCGCTTCCACAACAGGCCGAGCATGAAGATGGGCAGCATGTACTGGGCGACGCCGCGGAAGAGCACGCAGATGCCCACGAGCGCGCCGGGCAAGAGCCCCCTGGCCGGACCACCCCGCCGCGCCCAGTCGAGAGCGAAGAGCGCGAAGAAGAGCACGGCGGTGTAGAGCACCTCGGACCAGAGGCTGGCGCCGAAGAAGATCAGGGTGGGGGAGAGGGCCAGGAGCCACAGGGTGGTGCCGGCCGTGCGCTTGCCGAAGCGGCGGTGCATGCCGCGGTAGACCACGACCAGCGACACCAGGAAGATCAGGGTCTGGGTGACCTTGACGGCGGCCGGGAGCCCCATCGCCCAGTCGTGCGCGGCCATCAGGTAGGGGTAGCCGGGCGCCCACAGCCAGCCCGCCGCCGCCTGCGACAACCCCTCGCCAGCCATGATCCGGGAGCTCAGGCCCAGGTAGGTGCACTCGTCCCGCACGCAGGTCTGGCTGGGCCAGGTGACCATGGGCAGGAAGCGCAGCCACGTGGCGACCAGCATGCCCCAGTGCAGGGTCTGGTCGCGGTACCAGGGGCGCGCGGTGGACATGGGCGCCCCTAACGCGTGCCGGCTCAGTGCTCGACGACCGCGCCTTCCGGGCAGGTGAACCGGACGCGCCTGGGTGACGTGTCAGCGGATGGTTCCAGCACGTATCGTCCTGCGCACGTGCGTCGTCCCTCGCTCAGCTCCCAGTCGATGGGTCCCTCTGTGCACTCCATCGCGTGGACCCAGTCGCCTGTGATCTTGCCCACGAAGGTCTTGCTGTTCCACTCGTTGGAGCCGAACACGCTGCGGTGGTAACCATCGGAACAGGCGAGGTACGAGATCTCGAGCACGCTGTTCCTGGGCTGGACGAACTCCACGTCGACCCATGCGGGCAGCGTGATGTGCAGATCGCCCTGCTTCCACTGGATGAGGTGGCTGTAGCCGCCCGCCATGGACACGCTGGTCTTCCCCGTGGTCTTGGCCTCCACGGTGAAGGGCACGCCGAAGTGTCCGTTGAGGTGGGTGCCGAGGCGCACGGGTTCGCCCGGAGTGATGTGGACGGTGACGGGCGCCTCACCGAGCTCCGTCTTTCCACGAGTGACGCGTGCTCCGGTCGGAGAGGTGATCACACGGAGGCTGATGGAACCCTCCTCGTGGGGCTCATCTGCTGGGCGCTCGCTCTCCTCCCAGACGCTGACGAGCAGAAGGTCTCCGACGGTGGTTTGTTCGCTGCTGCTGAGTACCTGGACGCAGGCGTCGACGCGGTCCGGCTGCGGGAACAACTCCACCAGCACGAGCCAGGAGAACCCGCGTCGTGCCAGGTCGGCTCGGTTGCGAGCCGCGTCGTGGTGGTCTACCAGCTCGGGCACGACGTCGAACAGTTGCTCCGTGGTGGCGCTGCCAGCTTCGAGCTGGCCGAGCAGGTCGGTCACCAGGGCTTCTTCGTCGAACCAGCCCGGAAGCGCCCCGTAGCCTCGGACCTGCACGGCGAGGGGCCCGTCCACCGACGGGTCCAGGGAACTCGCCACCTCCTTGGCGATGGTGTCTGTCGGCGTCGCCCAGGCTCGTGGCGCGAGCGCTCCGACCAGGATGACGATGAACGCTGCCCGGGCGAGCCAGCGGAGCGTTCGAGTCGACTTGTCCATGACGGATCGTACACCGTGGAGGCACCCGACGTGGTCGCCCGCAGCATGCGATGATGACGGCGATGTGCACCGGCACCAGCATCCGTGATTCGGCCTTGCGTGGTCGTGTCGGCCACGAGTGGTGCAGATCCCCGGTCGGTGGTCGATAGTGTTGGTGTGGGCGCTCTGGGCGGGCTGTGTGTTGCTGTCGGAGGCCGACCGCCTCGCATGGAACCACGACAGCGGTGGCTCTTCGACGGACACTGGAGCAGGGTCATCTGGCGAGGCCAATGCGCTGGACGTGGACGGCGACGGGTGGACCGCGGAGGAAGGGGATTGCGACGATGACGCCGCCGATGTCCACCCCGGCGCTGAAGAGGTGTGCAACGACGTAGACGATGACTGCGACGGTGACGTGGACTTGCCCGACGAGGACGGGGATGGGTGGGGTGCCTGCGACGATTGCGACGATGAGAGCTCGGGCGTGCACTCGGGCCGCGACGAGGACTGTGACGGCGTGGACGAAGACTGTGACGGCAGCGTCGACGAGGGCCTCTCCGACGAGTCCGTCCGCATCTCACAGCAGGCTGCCGCGGACCACTTCTGCGACTGCTACGACTCGACCATCGCTGGCGACCTCTCCATAGGCGGCTCGAGCATCACCGACCTCGACGGCCTGAGCTGCCTGCGCGAAGTCCTGGGAGACTTCGATCTCGATGGCGACAGCATCGACGACGCCAACGGACTGAGGAACCTGGAGCTGGTCGGTGGGGACTTCGATCTGGATGCTCCAGGCGTGGAGCCATCCGATCTGGCTGACCTCGAGGAGATCGGGGGTGACCTGCGGCTCACCTACACCGAGTTCACGGACCTCGATGTCCTCCAGGCCGTCGAGTCCGTGGGCGCCGACATCCGGATCTCCTACAACGACAGCTTGACGGACCTCGAAGGGCTGTACGGCGTTCGCTATGTGGGTGACGACCTCAGCATGAGCTTCAACGACAACCTGACGACGTCTGAGATCGACGCCCTGGTGGCCGAGATCGGGTCCTACGTCACGGGAAGCATCAGCCACAACTTCAACGCGGACGACTGAGGCGGCTCCTCACCATCGGGCTGGTGAGCTCCTGTAAGCGTGACGCGTCGTTGGGCGTCGTGGGCGTGTGCGCCACGTGCTTCATCCAGACCGCTTGACCCAACTCTGCGGACTCCTCGCCCTGGTGTTGCTCGGCATGCTTCCCGTCGGTTCGCTCCTCTACGCGGCCAGCGAACCTGTGCAGACGCCGCGAGTGGACCGCATCGACTCCATGCTGCTGGCCCGCCTCGCCCCGTCGCTCGAGTCGACGCGTGCTGCGCCTTCCCGGGACGTTCGGCCGCCGGACGAGGGCGGGTCCGAGCCCGAGCCCGAGCCCCTGAACCCGGCCCGGTTCTTCCTGTGAGGCGCGATGGTGCCGCCGGGTCCGGCGGGCAGGGTGGTGGTGCAGGATCTGTTCTCCGAGAGGGATGTGGTGAGCCTGAGCCTCGATGCCGCCCTGAGCTCGGGGGTTGCCCAAGAAGAGCCGTGCTTGGACGATGCGCACCCGGCCGAGGCGCGGATGTTCGTCAGCCACGCCCTCCCGCTGCTGGAAGGGGCGAGGGCCTCGGAGTCGGTCGAGGCGGCCCTCACGGCCTTGGACGGTCGCCTGGCCGCCTGTCCTCCTGCGTCGGGGAGGGCGCGTCTTGGAGTCCGGGTGGCCAGCGGGTCCGTGGTGCGGCTCCGCGTGTTGGACTCCGATCTGCCGGAAGAGACCCTTCGGTGCGTGCGGGACGTCGTTGGGCGGAGGTGTCTCGGCCACGCCTTGCACGGCAGCGCGTTGATCGACCTGAGGTTCGCCCGCCATGTCGAGACCTCGATGGAGGCGACCGCCGGGCTGTCGAAGTAGGCTGCACGTCGTTGGTTCGACGGTGTCGTGACTCTGCTCCATCTCCCTCTCATTGCCTCGCTGTCCTGCCTGCTCGGTCCTGCCGAACGCGCGGCGTGGCTGACCTCCGACGAGGACCGCGACGGGTTCCTCGGCGTGGAAGAAGGCGGCGACGACTGCGACGACCTCGATCCGCTGGTCTTCGTGGGTGCACCCGAGTACTGCAACGGCCAGGACGACGACTGCGACGACGCTGTGGACGAGGACGCGCTCGACGAGGTGATGTGGTTCGTGGACGCAGACGGCGATGGGGCGGGGGTTGCGGGCGACGTCGAGGTCGCCTGCACGGCCCCCGATGGCTACGTCGCTTCGTCGAACGACTGCGACGACTCGGACGCTGCGCTCACACCTCACGATGTCGATGGAGATGGCAGCACGTCCTGCGACGGCGACTGCGACGACTCCGACGCAACGATGTCCAACCGCGACGAAGACGGCGATGGCTTCTCCACGTGTGCCGGGGATTGTGACGACACCCGGGACGATGTGGCTCCGGGCGCCCTGGAGATCTGGTACGACGGCGTCGATCAGGACTGTGATGGGGGGAGCGATGGGGACCAGGACGGCGATGGCGTCGACGGCGGGTCGGGTGGCGACGACTGCGACGACTCGGACGCCGAAGTCCACCCAGGTGCCGCAGAGGCCTGTGGCGATGGCGTCGATGCCAACTGCTCGGGCTCGGATGGCCTCGAGGTGCCCGACGCCTTTGGCACCATCCAGGACGCTGTGGACGCAGCTCTGGGCGGGACCGAGCCGGTCTGCGTCTGGGGTGGGGTGTACTTCGAGAGCGTGGTCGTCGAAGGAGGCGACGTGGTCGTCGTGGGGGTGGCGGGCCCGGACGACACGGTGATCGACGGCGGAGAGGACGGGGTGACGGTCAGCTTCGGCGAGGGCGCTGGCGACGAGACCCTGTTTGGCGGATTCACATTGGTCGGAGGACAGAGCGAGACCGGTGGAGGGCTCTCTGTCGTGGACGCCAGCCCCACGCTGCGCCACCTGGTCGTTGTGGACAACGTCGCCCAGGCGTCCGCGTCGAACTCCGACCTCTACTGGTCTGGCACCCTCATGGCCGAGGCGGTGGGTGGAGGCGTCTACATTGCTGGCGACTCGGCGCCGCGGCTCGAGAATGTGGTCATCGCAGGCAACCGCGTGGAAGCATCGGTGAGCGCGATCTCCGAGACTGAGCTGCACCTTCATGCGGACGCCTATGGAGGTGGGCTCTATGTCGGGGACGACGCCGAGGTCGTGGCGGTCAACGTGGTGCTGTACGGGAACCAGGCTCACGCGTCGACCGTGGGCACCATCTACTGCCAGGACGGCGTGTTCACAGGCCGCGGCTACGCGACCCCGCTGGGCGCTGGTGTGTATGTCTCCGAGGGCGGCTCGCTGGAGCTCGTCAACGCGGTGGTGGCCGCCAACACGCTGTCGACGGACACCTCGGTGGCGCGTTCGTGCGACGGCTTCGCGTCGGGGTCGTCGGTGTACGACTACGACTACGACGCGGGTGGCGCGCTGTCGGTTGCCGGTTCGATCGACGTGTCCTACAGCGACTTCTGGGAGAACGCGTCGAGCTTCGATGGCGTCTCGGACCCGACGGGCTCCGATGGCAACGTGGCCGTCGATCCGGGCTTCGTGGACGACGAAGCGCGTGACTTCACCCTCCAGGGCGGCTCGGAGCTGGTCGACGCCGGTGATCCGGCGATCGAGGATGCCGACGGGTCGCGGAGCGACATGGGAGCGTATGGGGGGCCGGAGGCCAGGTGGGAGTAGGGGCGGTCACCTCAGCCCCATGATGTCGTGCCTGCAGTTGTAGTGGATCGTCCGGGACTCGTCGAGCAACACATCGCCGCTACTGCTGGTCTCCGACATGTGTTCGGAGGCCACGAGCGTGTACCGACCGGGTGCTAGTTTGACGATGTCCGCGTGACGGAGGACTGTCCTGTCCCCGGCCTCGCTCACGACCGCGACCCGCGGGCTCTGGTCATCGCATGCCACGGTCTTCAATCGGATGTAGATGGAGTGCGCTACGGGCGAAGCTCCCCCGGACCCGTCCTGGTCACCAGTCGGATCCGACGTGGGATCGGGCCCTTGGACCTGCCGAGTGTTGCTGTCTCTCGTTCTGACTTGTTCGGCCGCCTCGCGCTTGGCCTGCACACGAGCAGCCTCCATCTCACGCGAGAAGTCGTCAAGTTCGCGGGGCAGTAGGTTGTCGTCCACAAGCTCCGCGTCCTCCTCCACCGACGGTTCCATGGGCACCGGGCGCATCGCGGTCGCTGGTACCGTCTCTATGCGTGTCTCGACAGGCGTCGCGGCCCACCACGCCGCCGCGCCCAGCGCCAGCGCGAGCGTCCCGACACCCATCGCGACCGCCGGCACTCCGCGCCGTCGCGGAGGCCAGAGGTCCTCGACCGGCTCGGCACTGGCTTGGACCGGTGGGTCGCTCGGTAACGGGCGTGCCGGCGCTTCCGCTGGTGGTGACGAAGGCGTCAGCGTTCGATGGAAGCGGGCCGGCGACGGAGCATCACGCTGGGTGAGGAGGCGCTTCAACGCGCCAGCATCACGGGGCCGGGCAGCGGGATCCATCGACAGGGCGCCGTCGAGGGCGAGCCGGAGCGCACGGGAGACGTTGGCCGTGGCGGGGTACGACGGGAGCCGTACCTCACCGAAGTAGAACCGGGCGGCCGAGGCAGCGCTCCTCGGGTCGATGGGCAGCGCGCCGGTGAGCAAGCGGTGCATGATCATCGCAAGAGCAAACACGTCGGCGGGGGGGCCGATGTCGGTGCGGCCCTCGAACTGCTCCGGCGCCATGTACGGCACCGTGCCCATCTGGCTCCCCGTCCGCGTCAGGCCCTGGCTGTCCGAGCGGATCTTGGCGAGGCCGAAGTCCGTGATCACCGGTCGCCCGAAGCCACCGTCACTCCGGTCCAGCAGGACATTGGCCGGCTTGAGGTCGCGGTGTACGACCCCTCGCGCGTGGGCCTGCGCCATGGCGTCGAGCAGTGGGCTGACGAGGGCCAGGGTGGCCGAGCAGGTCCACGGTCCAGGCCGCTCGCTGATCAAGGCCTGCTCCAGGCTGGGCCCGTGCACGAGATCCATGGCGATGGCCAGGTGCCCCCCGCCCTGCACCAGCTGATGCACCCGCACGATGCCGGGGTGGCTGAGCTGGGACTGCACCCACGCTTCCTGCGCGAAGCGCGCCCGCAGCTTCGGGTCGAGCGCCAGGCTGGCGATCAGGACCTTGAGTGCGACGCGCTGGCCACTCCTCAGGTCGCGGCCGCGGTACACCACACCCATGCCGCCCGCAGCGATCGGATCGTCGATGACGTAGTGATCGAGTCGGGTTCCACGGGCGAGCATCGGCGGGTCCTAGAACGACACGGCGAGTCCGCCGCCTGCCCAGACGCCGGCGTCCGCG
>Ga0209992_10001397_pt1 | contig 25767 bp, 26 predicted proteins | sample 2SBtaG_2_FD_182564 | JGI IMG/M metagenome (GOLD analysis project Ga0209992, IMG submission 182564) | Deep subsurface microbial communities from Kolumbo volcano to uncover new lineages of life (NeLLi) - 2SBTROV12_ACTIVE470 metaG (SPAdes)... | ecosystem: Environmental > Aquatic > Marine >... | reverse complement strand
ACCATTCATTTACTGATGATACAGCTTCTGCAACCGATGATCCAGAATCAATTGTTACTACAAATACTTATCCTGGTGCTGTAAACCCAGATGTTCTTCTTGGTGTTTTGAATGGTGAGACAGGTGGTGGAGGTCAGACAAATGCAATTCCTTACGTTATTACAAATGACATTTTGGTTCTTCCTTCAACTACTTATGAAGATTATGCGCAAGGCGCAGGAAACTTCTCTCCTGTTTATTTGCAGATTGATTCGACAATTATAAAATTAAGAGACGAGCCAGAAAATGTTGACTGGAGTCAAGGTGCAATTGATTTCCATAACCATAACTTATTCATTGCTGACAATAGTTTCATAACAAGTATCCATGATCCTCTTTTGGGGACAAAAATTGATTATCCAAATTCAAATCTTGGCTTGTATGAAGAAGGAGCTACTCATGGAGATTGGGGTTCTGTTCGTTTCTACAATCGATCTCTCGATTTCTGGGAATCTTGGTTGAGTGTTGACACCTTGTGTGCAGAGACAGATGTTGCTGTGATTGGTGGAACAAATGGTGGTGGAACTGAGTACTCTGAAGGTTTTGGTGGAAATCTTGACACCCAACTTGAAAACAGAGGAGCAGGAACTGGAGCATGTAATCCTTTCGGACCATGGCTAAGTCACCCAATAAACCAATATGAGGGGACAACTGCTGATGATGATGAAGCTTGTGATCCTATATGTGATTGGTATCCTCAGACTCCATTCTCAGATAATCCTGCCAGCAGCATAATAAGCAGAATGTGGAATACTGTATTGAAGTATGGTGGTGAGTCATCAGAAGGAATGGTTTGGATACAAGAGTCAAGTCCAATGCTTTTCCAAGTGGGTCTTGAAAGTTCTATTTCCAATGCTATGTATATAGATGGAAACAATAACCATAGCCCAAATAATATTAGTTTCCAAGGTGTGCAGGCTTGTGCTTCTCAGGGATGTCAGATTGCTGCAGGTGGAGCTGGTTTGTTTTTCACAACTTTCCCAAGAATACAATTGGCTTCTTGGCAATCAAATCTTCTTGGTGTATGTAAGTTTGTTGATCAGGGTGGTATTAACCTGATTGCAAATTCAAATACTATCTGTACACAAAATTAAACTTGACGAATAGTTTTTGTGTACCTGATTTAGGGAAAGTCAAAGGAGATGTGATTTTGGTCTCTTGGCTTGTAAAGGAAGGAGAGAAGGTCAAAAAAGGCCAGGAGATTGTGGAGCTTGAAACAAGCAAAGTAACTTTCTCGATCGAATCTGACAAAACAGGCAAAATAACAAAGATGAAAAAACAAGGTATAAAAGTTCTTGTAGGTCAAGAAATTGCGATTATAGATTAAATGTATTCATTAAAAAACATTTCAGATTTTCTTCCAGAATTAGAAAAGGGAATTTTGAGGAGAGGTGAAGTTTTTGATTCAAAAAGCTTGATGAACCTGAATGAAAAAAGAAAAAATTTTCAGTTGGAATATGACAATCTAAGATCGGAATCTAGAAAAATGGGACAAAAAATAGCAAATTGCTCAAATGAGGAAAGAGGCTCCTTGATGGAAAAAGTCAAAAAAGTTTCCAATAAGACTAAAGATGTAAAAAAGAAAATGGAAGAAAACAAAGTTCAGCTTTACGACGAGTTGCTTAAGATTCCAAATATTCCTGCTGATTGGATTCCTGATGGGGTTGAAGGCAAGGTTGTTAAGGTTTGGGGAGAAGCAAAAAAAGAACAAACTCCATTTCATTGGGAAATAGCTGAAAGGTTGGACATTTTTGATTTCAAAAGTGCTTCAAAAATATCTGGCTCTGGTTGGCCTTTATTGAAAAAGGCTGGTTCAAAATTGTCTAGAGAGTTGGGAAATTTAATGATTGAACATCATGTATCTAAAGGTTTTATTGAAGTAAGTCCTCCCTTTTTGGTAAGTGAGGAAACCATGCTTGGAAGCGGGCAGCTTCCAAAGTTTGCTGATCAAGCCTACAAAACCGAAGATGGTCATTGGTTGATACCAACTTCAGAAGTTCCATTGGTTAATTTACTTGCTTATGAGGATTTGAATATAGAAAATTTACCCTTTAGGCTTACTTCCTGGACACCCAATTTCAGAAGAGAGGCTGGAAGTTATGGGATCAAAACAAAGGGGTTAATCAGGGTACATCAGTTTGAAAAAGTAGAAATGGTTAGTGTTGTTGATGCCAAAGACTCTAAAAGAGAATTAGATTTTTTGGTAGAAAATGCAGAAAGTTTATTGGAAATTTTAGAAATTCCATATAGAAGAAGATTGCTAGGTGCTGCTGATTTAGGCTTTGCTTCTTCAGCTACATACGACTTAGAGATACCAATGCCTTCTGATGGAAGTTGGATGGAAATTTCATCAATCAGCATTTGTAATGACTTTCAATCTAGAAGAGCAGGTGTTTTCTGCAAGGAAAAAAATAAAAATTTTTATCCTTGCCTACTTAATGGAACAGGTTTAGCTATTGGAAGATTGATTGCTGCTATTTTAGAGCATTGCTGGAATGGAAAATCTGTTGTTCTTCCTGAGGTGTTACAAAAAAAATTCAATAAAAAGGAGTTAACTTGTGAATAATTTAAAATTATTAAATCAAACTGAAGTAAAAAATATTTTAAAAATGAAGGATGTTTTGCAGGCTGTTGAAGGTGCATTTGGTTCATGGGGAAGGGGAGAAGTTCAAATGCCTCCAAAATCCTATTTAATTTTTGATAAAGAGAATGGAGATTTGAGATCTATGCCAGCATATCTTCCAGGAAAAAATGCTGGTGTTAAAATTGTTACTGTTCATCCTGAAAATAGATTTAAAGAACTCCCCACAGTAATGGCTTTGTGTGTTCTGAATGACCCAAATACAGGCTCTCCTGTTGCAGTTATGGATGCAGGATTGCTAACTGCAATAAGAACAGGTGCAGCCGGAGGAGTGGCTTCGAAGTGGCTTGCAAAGGAATCTTCAACCGAGATTGGATTAATTGGTGCTGGGGTCCAAGCTAAATACCAAATGGAAGCTCATTTTGAGGTTATGAATGTTGAAAAGGTGAAAATTTTTGATCCAAATAAAGATGCTATAGACTCACTGAGTGAATGGCTGTATCAGGTTTCGCCAAATTTAGACTTGAGTGTTACCTCCCTTAAAGATGCATGTGATGCAGATGTTTTAATCACTACAACCCCTGTTAGAAAGCCTGTTGTTATGAAAGATATGGTTGTGAGGCCCCATACTCACATCAATGCCATAGGTGCTGATGCTGAGGGAAAGCAAGAGGTTGATGGTGATTTGATCAAGAGGTGTAATGTGATTGTTGATGACTGGACACAAACAAGTCATTCAGGAGAGATTAATGTCCCTTGTCATGAAGGGTGGTTTTCTAAAGATATGGTTGCTGGAGAGATTGGAACAATTGTAGCTTTGGAGGATAGCTCTTTTAAGGATTCTTTAACACTTTTTGATTCAACAGGTCTTGCTATCCAGGACATGGCAACTGCAAATATAGTTTTGGAAAAGGCAATTGAGGATGGAGTGGGTCTTGATTGGAGCCCATTAGATTAGCTTGGTAATTGATTTAAGATCCGATACTGTCTCAAAGCCAACAAGGCAAATGAGAGATTTTATTTCAGCTGCAAAAGTTGGTGATGATGTTTTTGGTGATGATGAGTTAACTGTTTCATTACAAGAAAAATCAGCAAAGATGTTAGGAAAAGAGTCTGCTCTTTTTGTTCCATCAGGAACAATGGCTAATCAAATTTCCTTGAGGACACATACAGAGCCTGGTGATGAGATAATTCTTGAGCAAGGTTCCCACATATACATGTATGAAGGAGGCTCTTACGCGGCATTGTCAGGGCTATCTGTTGGATTGGTGAAAGGGGAAAGAGGGATAATGAGTCTTGAAGGTATCAAAAGTGCAATACGCCCACCTGGAGGATTGTCTCATTACCCAAAAACTAAGTTGATATGTGTAGAGAATACGGCAAATGCAGGTGGTGGCACTGTTTACCCTTTGGATCTTTTACATTCAATTACAGAATTGGCAAAAATCGAAAAATTAAAGACACATCTTGATGGTGCTCGAATATTCAATGCTTCAATTCAGTCTGGAAATAGTGTAAAAGAGATTGCAGAAGGTTTTGATTCTGTTTCTTTTTGCCTGTCTAAAGGTTTGGGTTGTCCAATAGGGAGTCTTCTTTGCGGGTCCAAAGAATTTATCGACAAGGCTCATCGTTTCAGGAAGATGTTTGGTGGGGGGATGAGACAAACGGGATTGTTGGCTGCGGCTGGGCTGTTTGCCTTAGATAACAATATAGACAGATTGAAAAACGATCACAGGAGAGCGAAAAAGCTTGGAGAACATCTTGATTGCCTTGGATATGATGTTGATCCTGTAGAAACAAATATGCTTTACATCTCTGTTGACAAGCTGGATGAAAATATAGATAATGTAGTTGAATCCTTAAAAAAGGCGGATGTTTTAATACATCCAGCTTCCAGCACTCATTTAAGAGCTGTTTTTCATATAGGAATAAATGATGATGATATATCTGTAGTCCGTGATGCTTTTGAGGATATAAAAATAAAAAGGACCTCTTAAAGAGTCTTCTTGATTTCTGTCAATTTTGGTTTGACTAACCCCTTATTCCTCTTTTTAATGTATTTGACAAAATCTCTCTTTGCTTTTTCGTTGTCTTTTTTTTCTGATTTCAAATAATCTAAACATTCTTTTGAGCAGCATCCTTCATATTTTTTCGAACATTCTTTACATTGGATGAAAAGCATGTGACATAAGTCGTTTTCACAGTTGTTATGATTGTCAGACTCTTTTTCGCATTGATGACATTTGCTGAGGATATCTTCTGTTATTCTTTCTCCAAGTCGATGGTCAAAGACATAATTTTTTCCTATAAATTTTGATTTTGTTTTTTTCTTTTTAACATAATTAGCATAATTAACGATTCCGTTTTTCAATTGGTAAACATTTTTAAAATTATTTTTAATCAAGTAAGAGCTTGCTTTTTCACACCTTATACCACCAGTACAATACATCAGTATTTCACAATCTTCTTTTCCTTTCAGCATTTTTTTTATTTGTGGAAGAATTTCGTTTGACCTTCTTACCTCGGGGTAAATTGCATTTTCAAATCTACCAATCTCAGTTTCATAATAATTTCTAACATCAACAGTAATCGCCTTGCCTTGTTTTATTTTTTCATCAAATTCTTTAGGGTCTAGATGCTTCCCAACTTTTTCAATGTTGTACTCGTTCTCATTGATTCCATAAGCAACAATTTCATTTTTTATTTTTATAGTTAGTTTGAAAAAAGAGTTTCCATCCTGTATTGCTTTGTTTAAAAAAATATCATTTAGCAAGTTGATTTTTTTGGTTAGTTTTTTAAATTTTTTCAAATTGAATTTAGGAATACTTATTTGGGCGTTGATTCCTTCTTTTGCAAGATATATTCTTCCTAATATCTTTAAGTTTGAAAACTCAGAAAAGATTTGGTTTCTAATTCCTGGAAGCTCTTTTATTTTTTTGTATTTATAAAAAGAATAGGTAACTCTCTCAAAAAGTTCTTTCTGAAGGTCATTTTCCAAGTCTTCTTTCGATTTTTTGTTTACAAGAACCATTTTGTTATGGAGAAATTCTATCTATTGTTCTTGGAAAGGGAATTGTCGCTCTTACATGGTGTATTCCAGTTACCCATCTAACCATTCTCTCAAGCCCCATACCGAATCCTGCTGTTTGAACTCCTCCATATTTTCTTAAATCATGATACCAAGAAAAAACTTCTGGATTCAATCCTTCTTCTTTTATTTTTTCTACCAGCAATGCTGGATCAGCTATCCTTACGGCACCTCCTGTAATTTCCCCTCCACCTTCTGGAGCCAAAAGGTCTACCGAGAGAGTCAACCTTTCATCTTCTGGATCTATAGCCATATAAAAAGCCTTACATGCTGAAGGAAAGTTTGTTATAAAGAATGGGTGATTCACATGTTCAGCTAAGGCTTCTTCATGCTCTGATCCAAAGTCTGAGCCAAACTTTACTTTGAAATCTAGTTCTTCAAGAATTTTCAAAGCTTCAATGTAGTGAATTCTTGGAAAAGGTGTTTTTATTTTTTTCAGTTTAGAGGTATCTCTTTCGAGAATATTTAAATCGTCTAGGTTTTTTTCTAATACTTTTTTAACCAAGGCTGCAAATAGATTTTCCTGAAGTTCCAATAAACCATTTAAATCCAACCCAACTGCCTCTGGTTCAAGCATCCAAAATTCCGTTAAGTGTTTTCTGGTTTTGCTTTTTTCTGCCCTGAAGGTAGGGCCAAAGCAATAAACTTTACCCAGTGCCAACGCAGTTGCTTCATTGTAAAGTTGTCCACTTTGAGAAAGGTAAGCCTCTTGTTCAAAGTATTCAAGATTAAAAAGAGTTGTTGTTCCTTCACATGCATTTGGGGTTAGTATTGGAGAGTCAACACGATAATACCCTTGAGAATCTAGCCAATTTTGAGCTTCAACTTCAATCGTTGACCTTATCCTAAGTACAGCAGCTTGTTTAGGTGTTCTTATCCAAAGGTGTCTATTCTCTAATAAGAAAGCTGCAGAGTGTTTTTTTGGCTGTATTGGATACTCGTTAGAACTTTCGTTAAGAATATTAATTTTTTCAGCTTTTATCTCCATTCCATATTTAGACCGGGAATCTTTTTTCAACACTCCAGTTATATTTAATGCAGACTCTATTGAGATATTTTCAACAAGATCTGAACCTTCGGTATCTTTTGTTACAACTACTTGAATTGTTCCTGTGCCATCCCTTGCGGAGATGAAGGATATTTTACCCATGTTCCTAATTGTCTGTACCCATAAAAGGATAGAGATTATTTTTCCATCTTTTTCTTGCTTTAGATTCTTGATTGAATACATAATAATTACAAATTGTAGATTAAAGAATCAATAATTATCCAAGGATCAACATCTGAAGTTTTTAAATCAAGGTCAGCTTTTGATAAAAGTTTGAAACCTTTTGTGATTTTTTCCCCTGGTACACTTTTTGCCTTTGACGTTAGTTTTGATGATTTCCAAAGCATAGTTGGTCCCAGGTCTTTTTTCAAGAGTTGGTTATTCCCATTTTTCGCCAAGGCCAATCTTTTCCATTCTTGTGTTATCCAGTTCAAAATCGAAAAAGGTTCTTCTCCAGTTCTTTTGAGGTCGGAAACTAAGTTTTTTGCTTCAATGATTCTTTTCCCTATTATCAAATCTACAATTTTAAAGACTGTTGATTGTGAATTTTTAGGCAAGTAACTTATTGCCTCTTCTTTAATTTCTTGCTTCTCGTAACCAAGCATTTTTAAAGTTTCTATGCTTTGATCTATTGAAGCAAGATTAAAACCAACTTGGTTTAATAGTTTATTTGGGGTTTTTCTGGAAAATTTATATCCACTAGAAGATAGTGCCTTTGATATGTATTTTTCTAAATCGGGAGAGTTTTTGAAGTTTGTTGGTAGTTCTTCTAAATGAATTTGAATATTTTTTTCATTTTCTATTTTTTTTAAAAAATCTTTTATTTCTTTTTTGACTTTTTTATTGCCTTCGTAATCTTTTTTTTCTTCTGAAATTATCCAATTTCCTTCAGTTGAACTTTGGATAAGTAATTTGAATTTTTCTTTGCACAATATGTTTTTTTTCTGAGAAAAGCCCTTTATCAGTTTTGTTAAATCGTTTGTTTCTACCCATGAGCCTCCTCCAAACATTGAAGACTGATTTAGTGTAGCTGTAATGTTTGAAAAAGAGTCAGAAAAGATTTCTTCAGACTTGAAATCTTTGATCTTCGATTTATCGATGTTGTTTAATTTTCTTAATTTCTTCTTCTTTTTTGTTATTAGCCAATGATTTCCAAGAACAAAATGAATCATTCAGATATTCAACCCAATGTCATTTCTGAAAGATGTTTTTTTTACTTGTAATTTTTTTATTTTTTCATAAGCAACTTTTTTAGCTTCGGTTAAATCTCTTCCTATTCCAGTAACATTCAGGATTCTTCCGCCATTTGATAGAAGTTCTCCATTGTTGTTTTTTGTTCCAGCATGAAAAACTAAAGATTTTCCTATATCTGGACTGCCCGGCTTTTCTGGCGCAGTCAATTTGATATTTTTTTCAGTTTTTTCTGGATATCCATTTGCTGCCAAAACAATTGTTAAGGCTGCTTTTGAGGTGTCATTAATTTCTTTTTCTTTGATTTTTTCATTTTTTGCAATCGCTAAAAATGTTTCAGCTGGGTCTCCTTTCATTAGTGGAATTAAAACTTGTGTTTCGGGGTCCCCAAATCTAACATTGTATTCAAGCAGTTTCGGGCCTTCTTTTGTCAGCATCATTCCAAGGTAAAGGACTCCACGATAATCAATATTTTCTTTTTCTAAACCTTTGATTGAATTTTTAACCAAAGGTTTTACGAGTTCTAAAAGAAGGTTATTTTTGGGGTTCCCCATATCTTCCACAGGAGCATAAGCGCCCATCCCTCCAGTATTTGGACCTTTATCATTGTCAAAACGTCTTTTGTGATCTCTTGAAAAAGGAAGTATTTTTGGGTCCGAATTTCTATTTACTAAAACATGTACTGAAAGTTCTGGACCAATCATCCAATCTTCAATAACTACAGTTTCCCCAGCTTTTCCAAGTGATTTATTTTCAATTAGACTTACTAAAATTTTTTTTGCAATTGTTGCATTTTCAGCAGGAAAAGCTCCTTTTCCCCCTGCTAAACCATCAGCTTTTATAAACCATGGACCTTGTGTTTTATCTATATGCTGAATTGCTTCTTTCAGATTGTCAAATGTTATATTTTCGGGAGATTTAACATTGTATTTCTTACAAAAATCCCTTGCAAAAGACTTGCTTCCTTCAAGCAAGGCTCCATCTTGGTTTGGTCCAAATACAGGTATGCCTTTTTTCCTCATTTCATCTCCAAGACCTTCAACAAGAGGTTGTTCTGGCCCAATAACAACAAGGTCAAAAGATTTTTCTTTTAGGGTTTTTTCAAATTTTTTTAAATGTGAGGTTCCACCATTTCCAGGAGAAACTAAAACCTCATGTCCAAACCTTTCAAATGCCCATGAGATAGTATGCTCCCTTCCCCCACTACCTATAACTCCTATTTTCATAGATGAGTTTCTCTTTTCATTTTTGACCATTCAAATTCTTGCATATACATTGCTGATTTCAAAAATATCATATCTACTTTTCCCGTTCTTCCATGTCTATTTTTTTCAATCATTAATGAAACAGGCGAATAACCTCTTTCGAGGCCATGTCTTTCCTCTATTACCTGAGCTCTTGATTGGTTATCGGTTCCAAGTTTTCTTTTCCTGTATTGGTCATAAATGAAAATTACACTATCGGCATCTTGTTCAATTGATCCTGAGTCTCTAAGATCTGAAAGCCTTGGTCTTGGATCTACGTCAAAAGATGTTCCAGGCATTTTTCCTTTCTCCCTCATGTCAATGCCTCGGGATAGTTGTGATATGGCTATTACAGGGCAGTCCAAGGTCTTGGCTAGCATTTTTAAAGATCTTGATATTGCTGTAATTTCATCAACTCTTGATCCATATTTTTTCTCGCTACTGCGTAAAAGTTGTAAATAATCAATTACAACAAGCCCCAAGGTTCCTTTCTCTCTTTTTAATCTTGAGCACTCTATTTTAATTTCTGCAACGGTAAGATCCGGTTCGTCTGTAACATGTAGCAAATGATCAAAATTGCTAAATCTATTGCTACTTAAAAGAGTTCCTACCCTCACTTGTTCATCTTGTCTTAATTTTGCTGTATTAAAAATATTTTTTTTATTTTTGAATTTCTTTCTTGCTTGTTCAATTGCATCTAATGTTAATACTCCAGCATCATGAACAGAATAAGCTAGTTTTACTTTTTCTTCTGAGCTGTATATGTCTTTTTGTTCAGCTTTGAATGCAGGATCAAGCCCTTGCTGGGTTCCTTCATTAGCAAGTATCCTTGTAAGAAGTTGTGTTTTGTCCATTTCTAAGGAAAAAAATGCTACTGGAAGCATTGACCTAACTGCAACTTGGAACCCCATGTTTAAAGCAAGGGCAGTTTTTCCTTCTCCAGGTCTTGAAGCTAATATGATTAGATTATTTCTTCTTAATCCACCTAACATTTCATTAAGCTTTTCATGATCGCAAAGAATCTCACTTTGTTTTTTAGGGTGCATTACCCCGTCAATAAATTCTTGAAGTTTTTCTCTCAAGGGCTGTAGTGTTGTTGGAAATCTAACTGTTTCTGTTTTTGTAACCCTCTCTTCAAAGCTGTTAAATAGATCAGCAATACTTTTCCCCTCATCAAGCGCTTCTTGGACTGTTTCTTTTGCTATCGTTGAAACTTCCCTTCTCAAATATAAGTCTCTTAGAGTTTTAAGTGCATTTTCAACACGGCTTTGTATGGGGCTGTCTTCAAGAATTTGTAAAAGATAATTTTCTCCGCCAATTTTTTCTAGTTTTTTTCTTTCCCTGAGGTTCCTTGTCAAGGAGATCAAATCAACTTCAATGCCTTCTGACTCCAGGGCTTCTATCGATTTGAAGATTTCTTTGTGTGAGTATTCAAAAAACCATTCAATCTGTGGCACTAATCCAGCATCTTCAACAAAAAGTCTTTTTCCTGATATGTAAGTTGCGAGGATGTATTTTTCAGCTAGTTCGTTATAAAGAATTGAGTTTTTTTTATCCTTGCTCAATGACTTCTACCGATATTTCAAATTCTTTTTCATCTGGAATTTTGATTTGAACTTTGTATTTACCAAGACTTTTTATTTCTTCATTCATAGAGATGTAACTTTTTGACAAATCTATTTTTTTGGATTTTAGAATTGAATCACAAATTGATTTTTTATTGACCGATCCAAACAATTTTCCTTTTGGTCCAGATTTTGCCTCTATCTTGATAGTTTTTATTTTTTTTACCTTTTTCAAAAGCTCTTTCAGGCTTTCTTTCTTTTCTTTTTCTTTTTGGAGGAGTTTCTGAGCCAATGTCTTAAGTTCGTTTATTTTTTCACCGGTTGCTCTTGTAGCTAAATTTTTTGGAAAAAGATAATTAAGTGCAAAACCATCGGAAACATCTTTCAACTCCCCAGTTTCTCCAACGCCTTGAATTTGTTCTAAAAGTATAACTTTCATCTTCTGTACCCCAAATTTAGACCATATTCATCATGATGTTGGTAATAGGGGATGATGGCCATTTCACGAGCACGCTTTATTGTTTTTACAACTAAAGCATGATCTCTACGAGAAAGCCTTGTTTGCTTTCTTGGCTTTATAGACCATTTTTGATTAAGAAAAGGCTTTAGGCTTGCTAGATTTTTATAATCCAGGGAGTCATTTAACTTAAAGTAACTTTTTTTTCTTATCACTCTAAGAGATTTTTTCTTTTCTCTTTCTTTTTTCTTTTTTAATTCTCTAAACGGGTGCGTAATTCTTGGCATTTTCTATTCCTCCTTTTCAGAAGAGGTTTTTTTTGGCTTCTCTTCTGCCTTTGGCTTCTCTTCTGCCTTTGGCTTCTCTTCTGCCTTTGGCTTCTCTTCTGCCTTTGGCTTCTCTTCTGCCTTTGGCTTCTCTTCTGCCTTTGGCTTCTCCGCTATTATTGGAGATTTATAGTTTGAATTTTTGAAAAATCTAAATCTTAAAATCCCTTCACTGTCTTTTAAGAATGTCTCTATCTCTTTTTTTGTTTTTTGATCTATATCAATTACAAAGAATGTGTAATCACCATCTTTAAATTTGTCAATTGCATAGGCCATTCTTTTTACTCCCCATGAATCTTTCGTAGTGATTTTTCCTTTGTTGGATTTGATTGTTTTTTCTACCTGTTTAACAATAGATAAATTTTCTTGGCTATTCTCTGGACTGAGTATGAGAGCCAACTCGTATGAGCGCTTTTGAATGGGGCGCTCTGGAAACTTATAAGACATTTTTTCTCCTCCTTATGGTCTAATGATCTGTAATTTACAGACAAAAAGGTTCGCCTATTATATAGTCATTTTGTGATTTTGTTGATAATTATTGCTGCAGCTGCTGAAACACTTAAGCTTTCAATATTTTTAATTGGAATAGTTATTTTTTCACCCCTGGATTCCCATGACCTTGGGATCCCTTTGGATTCATTGCCAAAAATAAGACAAATTTTTTCATTTTTCAACTCTATATCTTCAACTCTTTTACCACTATGAGCAGTTGCTAAAATCAATTTATGTTCAGGTAGTTTTAAAGATTCCTCATTATTCATTTTTGAATAATTTATGCCAAATGAAGCACCAGCAGAAGTTCTTAAAACTATTAAGTTGTACGGATCTGGAGAATTTTGAGAGAATAGAAAATTATCAATACCATGCGCTAAACTTGTACGTATTATTGAGCCTATGTTTGTTGGATCTTGCGAGAAGAAAACAACCATATCCTTTTTATAGTCAATATTTTTTTTTATAGGATACTTTCCTATTCCAATAATTGGTTCTAATTTTGGAATACTCATGCATTTTTTAATTAATTTTTCCTCTGCTACAAATATCTTTTGAAAGTTCTTATTTTCAAATCTTTTTGCATATTTTTTAGTAGTTATTATTTCAGGAAGCCATCCTTGATCGATACTATCTTTAAGGAGTCTTTCTCCCTCTATTCTGACGATATTGGCCTTTTTACGTTTTTGTTCATTTTTTAAGGATTTCAATCTCTTTATAAAAGAGTTTCTTTCAGACTTAATTTGGTTTTCCAGTTTTTAAAGACCCAGTTGTTTTTTTCTTTTTTCCAACAATGAATCCAGCCTTTTTACAGTAAGTTTTTTTATTTCGGTTTTTATTAAGGGATTTTTACCATCAAGCTTTTCTGCAAGAGCGGGATTGTTTTCATCTATCGCATTCAAAGCTGCAAGATTTTTAAATCTTTCTTCGTGTTCCCTTGTTACAAAAGGAGCAATTTGAATTATTAGTTTTTTAACGGTCTCGTCATTTGATTTTAAGGATTTTTCAATCAAGTCAAGATATTGTTCTAATTTTGTATTAAATTTATTTAAATTTGACATCAGAAACTATTCAGTTTTCTTTTCTTCTTTTTCTTTTATTCCATCTTCAGCAGACATGACGGTTATTTCGGCATCAGATAGAATTATCTGGAGGTGTTCAATTTCGCTTTTTACCTTGTCTTCATCGTGGTCAATGGCTCTTTGTAGATTGGCTATTGCTGTCCTTAATGAATCTTTTGTTGGCTTTCCAATGAATTTTTTTCTGTCTCTTATAAAAGCTTCTGCTTCGTATATTAATGCATTTGCCTCTGAGGTTTCTCCTATTTCATTTTCTTTCTGAGAAGTTCTTACTCCTATTTCAAGTTGAGCTTCTCTAACCTCTTCTGGGCTTAATCTTTTCTGGCTCGTTTTAAAGGAAACAGATTTTTCCTTCTTGGAGGCTCTGTCTTTTGCCGTAACTTTGACAATACCATTTATGTCATAATCAAAAAGGACATCAACTAGAGCTTTCCCAGCATCATTTCCCTCTATTCCAGAAAAAACAAAATCACCTAGTTTGGCATTTGCTGAAGCAACTTCTTTCTCTCCTTGGAAAACTGTTATTTGTGCTTCTGTTTGCATGTCCTGTGTTGTAACGTAAGGTTTCTTTTTTGAACAAGGGATTGCTGTATTCCTAGGGATAATTACTGAAAATTTACCATCTTTTACTTCTATTCCAAGTGAGTGTGGGGCAACATCTACAATAACCATTTCTTCCAATTTCCCTCTTTTTACTCCAGCTTGAATTGCAGCACCAAGTGCAACCGACTGCTCAGGATCAACCTTGTGTCCAAGGGTCTTTCCAACTAAATCCTCAACAAATTGTTTTACTTTTGGCATTCTTGTTGTTCCACCTACCAGAAGAATCGAATCAAGATCTTCGAATTTCAACTTCGCATCTTTCATAGATTGTTCTAGTGGTTTTTTTGTTCTTTCGACTAAAGGTTCAACAATCTCTTCCATTTGAGTTCTTGTTAGTGTTGTTTTTAAGTGTTTTGGTTCCTCTGACTCGGTATATATGAAAGGAAGGTTGATTGTTGTTTCAAGATGTTCTGAAAGGTCCTTCTTCGCTGTTTCAGCAGCATCTTTTAATCTTTGCTGGATAACTCTTTTTTGTATTTCGTCTATTTCTTTTCCTTCTAAATCAACTTTTTCAGCTTTTTTAAAGTTTTTTTTCAGCCATTCTGCAATTGCCCAATCCATGTCATCTCCACCTAATTGGACATCTCCATTTGTAGCTAGTACCCTAAATGCGCCTTCTCTTGCCCTGATAATGGACACATCGAAAGTCCCCCCACCAAAGTCGTACACCATTATCGTGTCTTTAGATTCGCTGTTGAGACCATATGCTAGAGCCGCAGCTGTGGGCTCATTTAATATTCTTTCAACAATAAACCCAGCTATTTCACCAGCGTCTTTTACAGCCTGTCTTTGTGCATCGCTGAAATAAGCAGGAACGGTTATCACCGCTTCTTCAACGATTTCTCCTAGGTGCTCTTCAGCATCCAGTTTTAATCTTTTTATTATTGCTCCAGCAATTTCCTGTGGTGTAAACTGCTCTTTTCCCAAGGTTATCACTTTGTCTTCTCCTAAAACTCTCTTTATAGAAGAAACGGTTCTATCTGGGAATGCAATTGATTGGTTTTTGGCAGCTTCCCCAACAAGAAGATCTCCTGTTTCAGACATTCCAACAACACTTGGGGTCAAAAGAGAATCTCTAGAATTGGGAATCAATTTAGGGGTGTCTTTATCCAAATAGCCAATAAGACTGTTTGTTGTGCCAAAATCAATACCTAATATGTTTCTCATAAGAAACCTCCCAATTTACCAATTATAAAATTAAAAGTAATTTGATTGTCAAAAAAAATGCTTAATTTTTTAAAAACTATATGAATCAGCCAAATAAATCCTAATTTTTACCTACTGAAACCTCAGCTGCTCTCATTATTTTTCCCTCATGGCCAATTCCAATTTGGTAAACTTTAACTATTTTTCCACTTGGGCCATCTTCTGTTCCAACTGCTATATGTTTGTTTGGGTCAAAAGTGTCACCTTTTTCAGGCTTTATTGCGGAAAAGCCAAGCGTGACTAGTTGTTTTTCAAAAAGCTTTGTTACATCTTCTATTCCTGATAAAACTTCTTGATTTTTTCCTGTTTTTTTTAGGAAATCTTCAGCTCTTTGTAACGCATCAAAAACCACTAACATTGGTTTTATGGAATTTTTTTGGACTCTGTTTTTTTCAACCTTTTCAAGTTCTCCTTTCCAAGAATTCAAAAATGATTCAAAGTCATTAACTTTTTCTGAAAGGTGGAGGACTCCTCGGGCTCCTTCAAATGCTTCAAATTTTCCCATTTCATCCTTTATTTTTTCTAAAGATTTTTTTAAATCGTTTATTTCTTCCATCAAGGGGTTAACAACAGAACCAATATTCAGATGATTTTCTTGAACATCTTGCCAGCCTTTCAAATTTATGTCTTCATTTGGGCTCATTAAGAGGATTGTAACTAACTCAAAATTTAATTTCAAGTGTAATATATTTTTAATAGATGTCAAAATTGATTGTAATAACCGGACCTTCTGGGGTTGGAAAAACTACTTTGGCTGATTATTTACTTCAAGAACTTCGTTTAAGAAGGGTGATCACATGTACCACAAGAGAAATAAGAGATGGCGAGGTTGATAGAGTTGACTATAATTTTTTTTCTAGAGATTTTTTTAAAAAACTTATGCTTCAAGAAAAATTTGCTGAACATGCAAATGTTTATGGAAATTATTACGGTGTTTTGAAAAAAGATATTTCAAATTCTCTTAAATTTTGTAATTCTTTGATAATTCTTGATGTACAGGGTTCAAAAAGTATAAAAAAGTTATTTAAAAATTCTATTGTTATTTTCTTATTGCCCCCGTCTAAAGAATCGATATTTGAAAGAATGGAAAAAAGAAACAAGGATTCGGAAGAAAGTTTAAACAAGAGGATTCGGTTACTGGAAAGTGAAATTTCTTGGGCCTCGAATGCAGATTATCGAGTTGTAAATGAAAATTTAAGAAGTTGCAAGGTTGATTTAAAGAAAATAGTTGAAAATTTTTTAAATGCTTCATAGTACAATAAAGGAACTTATGAGCGAAGAAAAACCAAGATACGAAGACATTATCGGCACTGACAACATAAGAGGAATTGTTGCAATTGAAGATTTGTTGAAAATTTTTCCAAATCGATATGTTGTGACTGAAATTATTGCAAAAAGAGCTAATGACCTTGAGTCAAGACTTGATTTGCCCAGGGTAGATTTGGGAGATAAGGATTTACAAGAGGTTGGTTATGTCCAGGTTGCAATTGCTGAATTTTTAGCTGGTCAGATTAAACCTAAGATTCCCGATGAAGCTTTTGTGCCAAAAAATCAATTTCCTGATGATTACGAAAAGATTCCTTCAAACGAAATTTAATCTTTTTTTGAGATTTCAATTATGAAAGTTTTAATTGGGGTTACGGGAAGCATATCGTCGTATAAAACTCCAGACTTAATAAGAAAAATAAGAGCAAAAAATATTGATGTTGAGATTGTTTTGTCAAGAGGTGCAGAGAAATTTGTAGGAAAGACTTCTTTTGAAGGCTTGATTGGCAAGAAGGTTTATTCTGATCTTTGGGAAGACCCCATGTCCCATATACACCTAGAGAGATCTTGTGATTTGATAGTGGTATGCCCAACAACTGCGCATTTCATTTCAAAATTAAATTCTGGATTGGCTGATGATTTGCTTTCAAATATTATTTTGGCAAAAAAATCAAAAGTTCTCCTCATCCCATCAATGAATACAAACATGTGGAATAACGCTGCTATAAGAAAAAATATTTCAGATTTAAAAAAACGAGGTTTTTCTTTTATGGATCCTGAAGAAGGCTCTTTGGCCTGCGGGGAGGAGGGCTTGGGCAGGTTGCCTGATTTGGAAATGATATTGTACGAAATACTTTTTCACCTTTCGGATAAAAGTTTTGAAAAAAAATCAGTTTTAGTTACCGCTGGGCCAACTCAAGAGTTTATTGACGATGTTAGATTTTTTTCAAACCCCTCAACAGGAAACATGGGTTTCTCTTTCGCTTTGAACGCCTGGTTGAAGGGTGCTGATGTTACATTGATTGCGGGACCTGGAACTCCAAGGTCTCCGGAAGGAATAAGAAGAATCGATGTTACGTCTTCTGAAGAAATGAAAGATTCAATTGAAGGTAGTTATGATTACGGATTTTTTACAGCTGCTGTTACTGATTTTTCTTTTAGAACCAGAAAAGAAGGAAAGCCTTCTAAGGATGATTGGTTTAAAGAGGATGTTTATTTGAAAAAAAGTCCTGATATATTAGAAACGAAGTACAAAATTTGTGGAAAAGTAATTGGATTTTCTGTCTATAGTGAAGATTCTTCCCTGAATGCTGCAAAAAAAGTTTTTAAAAAAGGTGCTGATTATGTAATTACAAACAATTCTTCAAATTGTTTTGGTAAAAAAGATACAGATGTTGAGTTTTTTGATGCCAGTTTAAGTTCAACAGAATTCAAAAATGTAGATAAAATGATTTTGGCTGAAAAAATATTAAATATTATTGGAGATAAAAATGATTAAAAAAAGGATTTTTTTATTTTTTGCTTGTTTCTTCTGTTTTCAGGTTTGGGCAGAAGACAACAGTAAAGTTGTTGGACATTTGGGAGAAGAGGCTAATCAGAAACCTATATATTTAGATCATATAAATTTAGGTTTGTATTTAAATTCTTCTAGATATTTGCAAATGGGAACAGATCCATGGGTTCTTAGCCTTATGGACATTATTACTTACAGATTAATGGAGATAGAAGCAGGTTTGAGAGGTTTGGAATACCCAGAATCAGATCTTGAGAGTTTCTTATTTGGAAATCCTACAAATGCAAAACTTTATAGTTACTATGCTGAAGTTTTTGATCCGAAACTTGTAAAAGAATATTTCAGGATCCGAAACCTGTCTGAAACAACACAGAAAGCGATAGCTTATGAGCTATTAGAGACTTACAACAAGGTTCCTTCAGAGGAGGAATTGCTAAATTTTTATATAGAAAATCAAAAAGCAGCATTTACAAGACCTTCAATGTATCGTTTGGCAATGATTGAATTAGACGATTCTTCAGAATCTGAATTGGTTGAATCAAAACTACTTGAAGGAAGTTCTTTTGAAGAAATGGCTGCTGCTCATTCTATAAATTTTCAATCAGCTTTAGAAGGGGGGTATGTTGGTCAGGATTTAACAGAAGCAACCATAAAATCCCAAATTCCTTTTGCAGCAAATGAAATTCTGTCTACTGAAATGGGTTCTTGGGTTGGGCCAATCAGTGTTTCGCCTTCTCTTGGAAAAAATCTTTTCTATTTTTTTAAAGTTCTTAATTTTGAAGCGGAAAAAGAATCTCCTTTTGAGGCTGAAAGAGACTTTATTATGGATTTTCTTGTGAACCAAAAAGCTGAACCTATTTATTCTGAATGGGTTAAAGAGAGGCTGAATGTCCATAATCTTCGTTTTGATTACAGTTTATTCAATACGGTTAAAGAAACCTTAGGGCTTTTTGATGATTCTGAACTTCTTGAGTCAACAGAAAAAATTGATGGTGAAGGTAGTTAGTTTTAATAAGATATTACAAAGTTTTTGTTGCATCAGATCTTTTTAGCTTAAGGTCTTGGACCTATTCTTTTAATGGAAGTATCAAACCCGGGACATGGGTATTTTTAAATAACTGGAATAATCAAAAAACCTGGGGGCTTGTATTTGAAGAAGTAAAACACTTTTCTGAATCAAAATCCATTTCAAAGATTGGCCCAAAGATGGATTCAAAAAGATATAAATTTTTTATAAAACTATTAAATTTCTTTATCCCCCCAGGAGCGTTATTAAATATTTTTATGCCCCTAAAAGAACCTATAGAACCTTCTGAAATAAAAAACGATTCACAAACTTTAAATATTTTTCCAAATTTAAAAACTTTAGAAAGATTTGGTAAAAAAAAGATATCAAAATCTAAAAAAAATATTTTAAGAATTGCAGATGGAGAAGATTTAGAGTTTTCTGGACTTGTGGACAGCATAGGGCTGCCTTTTGCCAACTTGAAAAAAATCAACATGTTTGAAGAAGGCAATCCTGATTACAGAAGTTTTTATAAAAAAAATCGACATTCTTGGTTTAGGGATTCAAAAACATTTTTACAAGTTTACAAAGATATTTTTGATTGTGAGATTTCCTACATTAAGCCAAGTGGATCTCCTTCTGTTGAAAATTATTTAGAAAAAGTAAAAACCAATGATTACCAGAGTTTTTTTAAATCAAATTCTAATTTTGTAAGAGAGGGGGGGGTTGGTGGTGTTAAATTTGTTAAGCAATGTTTAAAAGAAGATAAAAAAATAAGTGTCCTTGTTCCCTTCAAAGGGTTAGGGCATCTTTTTTGTCAATCTTGCAAAGAATATACAAAATGTCCAATTTGCAAAAAGGTTTTGGTTCTACATGAGTATGAATTGAGGTGTATTGAATGTGATGATTCTTGGCCAAAGATAAGCAGGTGTGATAATTGCGGAGACAGGCTTAAGAACCTTAAGAAAGGATTAGAGTATTTTTTGAATTGGTTTTTAATGCAGGGATTTTCTCGTGAAGATATTGAGATTATTAGTTCAGAGCAAACACCAAAAGAGACAAAAAGGGCTTTAAGGAATATGAAAGAAGGAATTTGTAAAGTTTTATTAACTACTAATTTTGAATTTCTAAGAGATGATTGTGGGCAAAATATGATTTGGATACCTTATTTAAAGTATTTATTTATAGGAGATGAATTTAGGTCTCACGAAAATGGTTGGTGGAAAATCCATGCAGTAAATAACTTTTGTTTGAGAAGGGATTTAGATTTGTTTTTGGGGTCTAAGGAATCTTTGCTGTTCCCAATAAAATGTTTCGAGGAAGGTGAATTTTCTAAATTTTATATAGATGAAATTGAGGTAAGAAAACAATTTGATTATCCTCCATTTGGAGAAATATTAATGATAATTTCCGAGAAGAAGATCAGGGGTGTTACTTATGAAGGGATTGATTTAGAAGATTTTGCAAGTGATTTACGCTCTCTAAGAGCTTTTGATAGCCGTGGAAAAGAAAAAAATCATGCTGTATATATTTTTCAATCTAAAAAAATAGAAAAAGATTTTAAAAAATTCATCAAAAGTTTAATTTCCAAAAATCAAAATATTAGAATTTACTACGAAGGTAAATTATGAAACTAAAAACTTTGCCAAAAGATTTTTCAATTCTTACTAAGCCGTGTACTGCCGTGAAAGACAAGATTTCCAAGAAGACAATTTCAGAAATGAAAGAGGTTTTAAGGTCAAATAATGGAGTTGGGCTTGCGGCTCCTCAGGTTGGCTTGAACATGAGGTTGATTTTATGCAAGGATGATCCTGATTCGGAAAAAATACATATTTTCTTAAACCCTCTGATAACAGAGAAAGAAGGTTTGGAGATAGATGTTGAAGGATGTTTATCGATACCTGATTTGCAAGTTGATGTTCCAAGGCAAACAAAAATAAAAGTTACATATCTAGATGTAAATATGAATAAGAAAAATATAACTGCCGAAAATTATTTTGCAAGGGTTTTGCAGCATGAGATTGACCACCTAGATGGAAAACTAATTATTGAAAGAGGCCTTGACGGAAGTTTTTTTTGCGAGGGAGAACCTTTGTCGAAAGAAGAGGTTTTTGAAAAATTTTTAAAATAGCTTTTGCTGGCTCTGATGATTTGTCATTGGAAATATTAAAGAGGCTTCCAGTGAAGCCATCCTGGATACTTACAAAACCACCATCTAGAAGTGGTAGGAAAATGAAACTCAATGAAAATGTAGTTATGGGTTATGCTCGCAAAGAAGGTATTGATTGTTTCGATAAGGCAAGTGCTGATCTGGTTGCTGATCTATTGATTGTTGTTTCTTATGGCAACATGATCCCTAAGAATATGCTGGATTACAAATTTGGATCATTGAATCTGCATCCATCTTTTTTACCAAAATATCGTGGATCTGCACCTATCCAAAGAGCTATTATTTCAGGAGAAAAAGAAATTGGGGTTTCTTGGATAAAGTTGGTAAAGGATTTAGATGCTGGTCCTATTCTTTTTCAAGGAAGTGTTGAATTTGATTACAAAGATAAAAATGATAATTACAATTCCGCAAAAAAGAGAGTTTCTATTGTTGGATCAAATCTTTTGACTAAAAATTGGGAAAATATTTTTAGTTTAAACTTAAATCAACAAAAGCAATCTGGGGAAGTTACTTGGGCGGCTCGTATTACACAAAATGAAAGGGTACTTGATTTTTCTAAAGGTTCAAAAGAGTTAAATAGTTTGATAAAAGCTTTAGATCCTTATCCAGGGGCAAAATGCAGACATGGAGATAGTTGGATCACCCTTAAACAGAGTTCTTTTTCTGAGGATTTTAATTTTCAGCCTGGAGAAGTTAAGGTACAGGGAGATTCTCTCATGATTGGAACATCAAAGGGTGTTTTGATTGTTGGTTGTGTTGTGCCTGAGGGAAGAAAGGTTATGACAGGAAGAGATTTTTTAAATAGTAGGCCAAATGCAAAATTTAACTGAAGTAAAAATAATCAAAGAACTTTTCAGAGAGCATCAGTTTAGGTTTTACAAGGGTATTTTTGAAAAAAAAAGAGTTTTTGTTTGGTCTGTAAGAAGTCCAAATTTTGCATGGAAATCTTCAGAAAAGATTTTTCAAAAATTAGTAAACAGATCAATTCCAAATGTTCTAACTCTTAGGAGTTTAAATTCTTTTAGAGGTGAATACAGATTCATCTTGGATGGTTTAAGGAGTTTTTATCCATTGAGGGACTGGCTTAAAGCAAAACCAAATTATGCTGAAAGGTTGAAAGTATCTTCTTCAGCTGTTCGCTCAATTTCAGGTTTGCATAGCAAGGGTTTTTCTCATTGTTGGATTAATGAGGACTCTTTTTTTATCGATGATAATGAAGGTGCCTACATGGTAGATTTCCCGATAAAAAAAATGTACTATTCTTCCCTATTGAACAAAGAAAAAACATCTGTAAAAAGTTTATTTGGATTTCCGCCAAAAACTGAAGATGGTCAAAAGGTTTTTGATATTAAGAATATTGCTGTTTTGGTTATAAAAATTCTTACAGGCTCTGTTCCACCATTGGTTTCTGGTAATTTTTCAATTCCAAAGAGCATAAATAGAGATTTGTTAAAGGTTTTAGAAAAGATATTGAATGGGGAAGATTCAAAAGTTTTATCACTCCTTCCCACCCTTATAGGAAGGCTAGAGATGATCTCTGAAGAAGAAGACACCTTGGTTGAAGGAAGTGTTTTCAATTATTTGTCAATATTTAGTAGAAAATATCTGGAGCCATTTTCCAGAATCTTACTGACCATCGCTAGCATATGGGCTTCTTTCGAGATTTTGTATTTATTAGGATTCAGTCAAATTGACTCCCGGATTCCCAATGTTGTTGGAGAGACAGAAAGTATTGGTTTATCCAAGCTCCAATCAAGAGGTTTTGTTGTAGATATGAATGGCTTTGATACTGAAAACAACATGGAAAGAGGATTGATATCAAAAACAAAACCCAAGCCGGGGTCAAGCTTGAAAAAGGGTGATGTTATTAAAGTTTGGATTAGTCCGGGAAAATTAGAAAATATCGTTCCGGATTTTTCAAATTTTCAACCAAGGGAATACTTTTCAAAATTGGTTGAAATGAATATTTGGCCAACTGAATTTCAAACAATTCAAAGCAATCAGTTTGCTGAAGGAACGATAGCTTCAACACGTCCGCATCCAGGTTCAAAAATAAATCAAGGTGATGCATTCTCAGTTAGTGTGTATTTTTCTTTTCAGACAAAATTATCTATTTTTCCTGATTTTAAAAACATGAGTGTAGGTGATTCTTTGGAAGTTTTGAAAAAAAGAGATTTTGAAATCACTGGAGCAGTTAGGGCGAAAAGATATTTGACAAAAGAAAATACTAGGCAGAAAATAATGTATCATTTTCCACAAGATGGTGCTAATTTGCCGATATTGATAAATCATGATTTGTTTTTTATCGTCAATGAACCTCGAGATTGGAGTTTCGACATTAGAGAATTGCCTACATGGGTAAACAATGGAGGTATTGAGATTGTTATAAAGTATGGTTCACAAATTGAAAACTGGGACGAGGTTATAACAAGAGGTTTAAAACATCCATCTTTTGAAAACAAGATTAAAAAGATATTAAATGAAAATAATACGCCCATCTTTCTTACAATTAGCCAAGGCGGAAAATTAGCTTGGAGTTCTTACTTTGAATGAAAATAGCACCTTCTATTTTAGGTTGTGATTATTTAAATCTTGGAAAACAGATTCAATCTGTTGTTGACGGCGGTGCTGAGTGGATTCACGTCGATGTCATGGACGGGAAGTTTGTACCGAATATAAGCATAGGGATACCAATAGTTGAATCTTTAGACAGGATTCAATGTTTTCAAGACGTTCATTTGATGATTGATTCTCCAGAAGAATATGTAGAAAAGTTTATTCAAGCAGGTGCAGATGCTCTTTCTTTCCATATTGAAGCTACAGATAAAACAACTTCTATTATTAAAACCATATCTTCAACTTCCTGTCTTTGCGGTATAGCCATTAACCCTGATACAGATGTTAAAGATATTTATCCATATCTAGATAAAATTGATTACATTGTTGTTATGTCTGTTTTCCCTGGTTTCGGAGGTCAGAAATTTATTGAATCTACACCAGGAAAAGTTGCTTGTTTAAATTCTTTCAGGAAAGAGAATGAGTTAAATTTTGAAATTGAAATTGATGGTGGGGTTACAAAAGAAAATGCAAAAATTTTATTCGATGCAGGTGCAGATATTCTCGTTTCAGGATCAGGAATATTTAAGCATGATTCACCTGCTCAAGCTGTTCAGGAAATAAAAGGGATGTGCTGTTGAAAAAGTTCACTAGTGAATCTGTTACAGAAGGGCATCCAGACAAGCTTGCGGACAAGCTCTCCGATGCTTTTTTGGACCTCTCTTTATCTTCTTCCGAAAAAAAAGAAGGAGTAAAGGCAGCAATAGAAACTATGTTTACTGGAAGGTACGTCATTGTTGCTGGCGAAGTTTCTGAATTTCTTTTAGAGAAAGTAAAAAAAGAATCTAAGAATTTGGTCAGTAGAGTTCTTACAGATGTGGGTTATTCCGAACAGTCTTTTGGGAAGTATTGGGACCAACTTCAGATTATTGAAGATATACAAACACAAACAAGCGAACTCGCTAAACCTCACGGCCTTCAAGATGGTCAAGAGTTTGCTGGAGATCAGGGAATGATGTGCGGTTTTGCTTGTTTGGAGACTGATACATGGATGCCTGCAGCAATTTCATGGTCTCATGATTTGGCAAAAAAACTAACTGAATTAAGGAAAAAAAAAGTTTTGCCATGGCTTAGGCCAGATGGAAAAACACAGGTGACTGTTGTTTATAAAAATGGCATTCCTTCTGTAGACACTGTTGTTCTTAGCACCCAACATGATGAAGACGTTGATTTGAGTTTTTTAAGAAAAGAACTTGAAGAAAAAGTTATTAAAGATGTTTTGGGGGGACATTTAAATGCCAAAAGCGAGTTCTGTATTCAAAATTCAGGATCTTGGTCGCAAGGAGGGCCTCTTGCGGATACTGGTTTGACTGGCAGGAAAATAACAGTTGATACGTATGGTGGCTATGTTCCCAATGGTGGTGGTGCTTTTAGTGGAAAAGATCCAACAAAGGTTGATAGGTCAGGAGCTTATTATGCTAGATTTGCTGCTGTTGAATCCCTCAAGGCTTTTAAAGAAAAGGAGATAGATAGGGTGGAGATACAGGTTGCTTATGCTATTCATAAAACAAAGCCCATTTCTTTTTACGTAAAAACAAATAGAAATGATCTTGATAAAGAAGTTAGCAATTTTGTGAAAAGTTTAAATTGGAACCTATTTCACATCAATAAGAAATTAGATTTATGGAATAGGACATACGAACCATTATCTTGTTATGGCCATTTTGGAAGAAGAGATTTGAACTTACCTTGGGATCCCTTGGTAAGTTAATGCATAAAAATTTTAATTTTGATTCTGTTTCAGGAATAGACATCCTTGAGAAGGTTAAAAGTAAAATTTCTTTTTCTTTAGATAGGTTTGCTCCAATAAACCCTTCTTCTAGGCATTTGCTTGGTCAAGAAGCGGCATCAGTTATTGATTCATGCACAACAAACATGATGAAGGCTATAGGTCGGCAAGATTTTTCAAATGGGGTTTGGACAAGTTCTGCAACGGAATCTCATTACCTGATAGCAAATTCAATTAAGCCTAAAAGAATTGTTGTTCCAAGAGGTTCGCGTTTAAGTTTATTAAATTCAGCAAAAACATTGTGTCTTAAGCATGACTCAGAACTAATAACCCCAAAGTTTGACAAATCTTATGGTTTTGATTTATCTCTATTTGAGAACCTGGATGAAGGTGATGTTCTTTTTATGGAAATGTCTTGTGCCGAGGTAGGGTTCATCCAAGACCTAGATAAGATTTCTTCAGCTGTTAAAAAGAGAGGGGTAAAGGTTTTGCTAGATATTTCTTCTTCAGCTGGATGGGTAAAAATAAATCATTTATCGGATTTTGCT
>Ga0209992_10001395_pt1 | contig 25769 bp, 19 predicted proteins | sample 2SBtaG_2_FD_182564 | JGI IMG/M metagenome (GOLD analysis project Ga0209992, IMG submission 182564) | Deep subsurface microbial communities from Kolumbo volcano to uncover new lineages of life (NeLLi) - 2SBTROV12_ACTIVE470 metaG (SPAdes)... | ecosystem: Environmental > Aquatic > Marine >... | reverse complement strand
GGTCATCGGCGCAATTCATGAGTCGAAGCCCGACCTCGCGCGATCCATCTCTGAGATAGTGACCAAACAGGTCGTTCCCGACATTCGCGTACAGTTCTGTATTCCAGCCGACGCGTGCCAGACCGAGGGCCACAATGGCAGCACTGCCCCCGGGCTCAATGGAGTATTCGGGAGAAACCGTGTCATATCCGACGCGCGGCAGGTTATCAACCTCACCGAGGATTACGTCGATGTTGAAATCACCGATAATGGCCAGTTTTCTGGCGTCAAAGGTGTCGGCAGATGGTATGGTCATGGTTGGAGAATCAGACTGAGATCATGCATGACAAGCGGGCCAACCCCCGGAATTTGGTTCTGATCCCGATTCACCGTAGCCCGACCATCTTTTCGAGACTGGCCGCGTCGCGCGGAAGGCCTGAAGTTAGTACTTCGGCTCCGTCCTCCGTTACGAGTACGATGTCTTCGACAAATACGGAGATGTCGAGATCGTGATTGTAGTACCAAGGTTCGACGGTGAAAATCATTCCCGGCTCCAGAACGGCGTCCAGCAGACTGGGATCGCCCGCCGACATGCCGATGTGATGGCCGAAGAAGCTGCCTGTCTGCATGTATCGCTTCTCGTTCTCGGGCGTCGCGCGATGTGCTATTTCGAGCAGGTCCCCCAGCGTCACGCCCGGCCGGGCAGCTGCGATGATGGCATCTGCCACCGATGTCATCATATTCAGCTTCTGTGCCTGCGCCTCGCTAAATGTGCCTGAAACGGGAAACGTCCTTCCCACGTCGCTGACGTAATAGTCCAGCTCTGTACCCACATCGAAGATCACCAGATCGCCATCAACCATTTCCCTGTTGCGCCGATCATGATTCGCCGCCAGGATGCGCCACGGCCACAGGGAATTGGGGCCTGACTTGATGATGGACGAGAATGAAAGGCGCTGGGCTCCGCCGCGCTTATATGTTGCTTCCAATTCGGCTTCGAGCGACCGCTCGTCGACACCTTCGCGGACGAAGCCTGCAGCATTCCGAATCGCATCGGCGGTGAGTTTCGCCACTTCCCGCATGATTTCGATTTCTTCCGGTCCCTTCACCATCCTGAGCCGGGCGATGGCTTCGAAGGAATTCAATACCTGCGCTCCGGGATGCAGAGAATGGATACGATCGATCAGGGTCATGGCCGGATTCCAATCCATGATGAAGTCTTTCTCGACGGGCAGGGCCTCTCCCCTGCCGCCCAGATTGACGGATATTCTTTTTCCTGCCATCACCCAGTCGGCGAGGTCGGATTCAAATGTCTCATACTCGAGTATCGCATCGATGCCAGAACGGTTGGCGATTTCAGGATCATCTGCGAGGGGCCGCCCCGGAAAATCGTTGCGGCGGGAGGCGCTTTCGAAGCGCGCATCTCTCGCGGGCGCATATATAATGGTGGCGTCTTGCTCGACGTCGATCACCAACACGGAAAAGGGCAGTTCGAGACCGGTGAAATACAGAAAATCGTCGGTCTGCCGAAACGTCCCGCCGTGTGAGCGGCCGTGAGAAGCGGGAACGAGGAAATAGTCCACACCCTGGGCGGCAAGCAGGTCAGTCAATCGATCCCGTCGGGCCTTGTACACCTCGACATCGTGTTTCAGGGTAGTCCACTCCAAGAACGTCTGTTCAGGCGTCTGGGAATGGCTCTGGGCGGTGGCATCGGTCGAAGGAGTGAGGCAAAGAATCGAAACCAGCAGGTTGACAAATCTTTTGGTCATGGCCCATTCAGTTGTGGTGGAACGAGAATCGCAGCTCAATATCGCACTATTTACCCTTCGATTGGAAATATCGTCGTGTTGGAATTGCCTGCTGAGAGATGGGATGGAGGGCAAACAAAAAAACCCGCTTCAGTCTATACTGAAGCGGGTTCAGGGTCGGAAGTCATTTCCGACGGATCGGGTGGGCGATACTAGACTCGAACTAGTGACCCCCTGCTTGTAAGGCAGGTGCTCTAACCAACTGAGCTAATCGCCCTTTCTGAACCTGAAAATACGCCTTTTGAGGCTTATTTCAGAGCCCGCAATATTACGCTGACTTTTAATGAATGTCAACGCCGTCTGTTGATATGTATGCTTCTTGTCGTATCTTCGCCTTTCTGTGTCTTTTCGGGACGAATACCCGTTTCGATTCGCGAAAAGCGCACAGAAATAGCCGCCCAGATCGGGTACGTAATATTTAATTCCAGCCCAGGAAAAACTCCTGACAGGATCCCATAGAGCAAGACAATGAAGCGTACGTATCAGCCAAGCCGCCGCAAGCGCGCAAACAAACACGGTTTCCGCTCACGCATGGCGACCAAAAACGGTCGACGTGTACTGGCCAGACGCCGTGCAAAAGGTAGAACAGTCCTTACGGTCAGCGATACCAAACCAGGCAAGTAGATCCGGCCATGACTGGCTCACGGACAACCCCGCGTTCCGAACAGGGACGAATGACGTTTCCGCGCTCCCACCACCTGAAGCGAAAACGTCTGATAGAGCCGCTATTCGATCGCAACAACCGGACAATCCGGTCGCTTCGCAGCGGTAGCATTCGAATTGTGTACAGACTCACTGAAAAAGGCACCGTGAACGTTCCGTTCCAGATCGGAGTCGCAGTCGGTAAATCCAGAGGAAACGCTGTTCGCCGAAATCGGATCAAGCGTGTAATCTGGGAGACTGTCAGACTGAATCAGGCCGTGTTGCATGGGATTGCCCATAGTCCGGATGATCTTTTGACCGCCATGATACTCTTTCAGGGATCGACAGAAGAAAACTCTGCCATCTCCGCCGATACGGCGAAAGCCCTGAAAAGCCTTGGTGACCGATTGGAATCACCTCCCGCATAAACGGAACTGCATGGCGGATCTCTCGTACCGCGAGACCACGAAAGACGGCATCTCCGACAAATACACCACCCACACTCTGAGCGAGGCCACCCTTGGATAGAAACGTCCTGACCGCCACAGTCCTTATTGCCATTATCATGGTGGTATGGTTGACCTGGCTGGCCCCCGAGGCGCCCGTCCCTCAAGATCAAGCGGCCATCGATTCAACGCAGGTCGAAGAGTCCACCGATTTCCTCGAGCAAGGTGCTCCCGAGGTTGGCGTTGTTCCGGAATTGGCGGCAGATGACTCGTCCTTCGTTCTTGGCCTTGACGGCGATGTTCGAGAAATCGTGGTTGAAAATGCTCTCTTCAGAGCCACGATGTCCACCAGAGGCGGGACATTCACGTCATTTGAGCTCAAGGAGTACAAAAACTCCCATAGTGATAGCGCTGTTCAACTGATCGATTCGACAAAAGGTGGATCCTTGGGTGTCGTTTTTACGTCCCCGGGGAATCGTAATTACGATAGCCGATCATTCATTTTCACGGCGGATACCGAAAGAGACAACATCCAGGTCGGAGATGCTCCTGCCACGCTCAACTTCAAGACGCAGGTCGGCTCAGGAAGTATCACCCTACAATACACGTTCAACCCGGATTCGTATGAAGTCGGCCTGAATGTCCTGCAGGAAGGGAATGCATCTTTCTCGACGAGAGAAGGATATGAGCTCGTCTGGAATGGGGGCGTACCCTTCTCGGAAACTACCCTCCAGAATTCAGCGCGGCGCTCCGGTGCATTTGCCCGCAGTGGTGGGGAGGTTGAATCTGTGGTGCTGTCATCGGATGCGTACGAAGAACAGTCGCTGCGCGGCGCTGTCGATTGGGTCTCGGTCAAGAATAAGTATTTCACCGTCGTGATCATGCCGTCGAGCCCGACCCGAGGGGCAGAGCTGATTGGTGAACGCGTGGGTGATGTGTCCGAGAACTATCTCAGACACGATTATCTGGCAAGCTTGATGATGCCGCCGGCAACAGCGGAGCCAGATACGTTTACTATGTATATGGGTCCGATGCTCTACCAGAACATCAATCATTATGATCTGGATCTGTACAATATGGTTGATTTCGGGTGGGATTTCTTCGAGATCATCACCAGGCCGCTGGCCAGATTCGTCTTCATCCCGGCGTTCACCTACCTCTCGCACGTGATACCGAGCTACGGTCTCGTCATCATCATTCTGTCTATCCTGATCAAGCTCATTCTCTTCCCTCTTACGAAGTCTTCCTTCAAGAACATGGGCAAGATGAAAGAGCTTCAGCCCCGAATGGAGGCCATCAAGGAGAAGCACAAGGACAACCCCCAGGCGCAACAGCAGGCCATGATGAAGATGTACAAGGAGACGGGGGTCAATCCGCTGGGCGGTTGTCTTCCGATGCTTCTCCAGTACCCGGTCATCATCGCACTTTGGCAGTTTCTACCTCAAGCCATCGAGCTGCGTCAGCAGGGCTTCCTCTGGGCAGCAGACCTTTCCTCCCCCGACGTCATTCTAACTCTGCCTTTTGAGATTCCGATGTTTGGAAGTGCCATAGCAGGATTTACGCTGCTCATGGGAATATCGATGGTCTTCCAGATGAAGGTGTCGATGACTGCGCAATCCAACGCGCAGGCCAAGATCTTCACCTATGTCATGCCAGTGATGATCTTCTTCATCTTCAATAAACTGGCCTCTGGGCTGAACCTCTATTACCTTTGCTACAATGTCCTGACGGCTGTTCAGCAGAAGTTTATCAACAAGCAGATCCACGAGAACCCGGAAGAGCTTGTACCGGAGAAGAAGAAAAAGAGCAAACCTGCCGCCAAGTCAGGCTCCAAGAAAAAGGGCGTTGGTGCCATCACCGGGAAGTCCCAAAAGAAGCGCCGTCGCTAGACCCGTAAAAGAATGAGAAATGGAACGGGAGATGGTGATACGATCGTCGCCCGCGCCACTCCGCGGGGGGCTTCGGCACTCAGTGTGACCAGGCTGTCTGGTCCCGAGTCGTTTACGATCGCAGCATCTGTTTTTGAAGGTACCGATCTGCGAGATCAGGCATCCCACACGGCGCACGTCGGATACATCCGGGGCAATCGGGGACCTATCGATCAGGTCGTGGTCACACTCTTCAAGGGACCTAACAGCTCCACGGGTGAGGATGTGATTGAAATCACCTGTCATGGTGGCGACGTGGCTACGGATGCTGTCATCACGCTTCTTGTCGAGCGGGGAGCGCGACACGCCGAACCCGGCGAGTACACATTGCGCTCTTTCATGAACGGGAAAGTCGACCTCGCACAAGCCGAAGGAATTGCAGAGCTGATTCATGCACGTTCCGCCCGTGCGGGGCGCATTTCCATGGCGCACATTCGGGGCAAGTACTCGGAAGAGCTTTCTGCTATCCGTTCTGATCTGATGGAATTGCTTTCGATGGTGGAGTTGGAACTGGATTTTGGTGAGGAAGACGTAGCCTTTGCCGACAAAGGCCGCCTTGCCTCGCTTTTGGATTCGGCGGACGAGCGTTTGGGACTGCTTCGTAACTCGTTCCGACTGGGGCGCGCTATAGCGGACGGCGTGCGAGTGGTAATCGTGGGCAAACCCAATGCGGGAAAGTCCACCCTTCTCAACGCAATCGTTGGATACGACAGGGTCATCGTCAGTGCGACTCCTGGTACGACTCGCGACGAAGTTGAGAGCGAAGTGGAATATGGCGGAGTGCGGTATCAGTTTGTGGATACCGCAGGTCTGCGGGAGACGGAAGATCACATCGAAGCCGAAGGCGTAAGGCGCTCGCTTCAGGCGATTCAGGGCGCTGACCTTATGATCGAACTGGTCGATTTGACGGAGATTGTTTCACGTGAAAAAAATCTCTCGGACCGTGGCCGACCGGGTGAGTCAGAAAGCGATCCGGACGTAGGTGACGCGCCCCGCTTGCGGATCGGAAACAAGACCGACCTTCTAAATGATATTGGTGCGAGCGGAGCCGGTTACGATCTTGTTCTTTCCGCTCACGATATTGCGGATGATCCCGAGGGCTTGGCTTCACTGATGAACGCAATTGCTGAGCGGACGGTAGGTTCGGACGCGTTGAACGAGGAACACCATGTGGTCACAAGCCAGCGCCAACGGGCCCACGTGCTTGCAGCGCTGGAAGCCGTGACGAGGGCTCGTCACACGTTGGAATCTGGTGGTTCAGGAGATATGCTCTCATCCGATGTTCGAGAAATCGTAGATGAGATTGGTGCTATCACCGGCGAGATTACGAACGAAGATATTCTGGACCAGATCTTTTCAAGATTCTGTATTGGGAAGTAGGGAAGAAAAAGCAATGGACATAACATGAAGGGACATAACGAGTAACGGGAATAATACGATTTGACTCAGCCAGAATACGATATCATAGTAGTTGGCGGTGGCCATGCCGGAAGCGAGGCAGCGGCTGCTGCGGCGCGAATGGGAGCGAAGACGCTTCTGATCACGATGAGCCTGGAGGCCATCGGCAGAATGTCGTGCAATCCGGCAATCGGTGGGATCGGCAAAGGACAGATAGCGCGAGAAATTGATGCGCTAGGCGGCATCATGGGAAAGGTCACCGATGAGTCAGGACTTCAGTTCAGAATGTTGAACAGAAGCAAAGGACCAGCCGTCTGGTCACCACGTGCTCAGTGTGATCGGTTCATGTATTCAGCCGGTATCAGACGAGAACTCGAAGCTGAACCGAACCTGTTCATGCGCAGCGATATGGCCGTGGATCTGCTGGTAGATGGAAATCGGATCTGCGGCGTAAAAACACAGCTGGGTGTAGACATATCTGCGCAGTCCGTCATCCTCACAAGTGGCACATTCATGAACGGCCAGATCCATATTGGCGAACGCACCTACGGTGGAGGCAGAATGGGTGAAGGTGCTTCGACAGGCTTGACCGGCGCACTGCACAAACTCGGATTCGAGTCCGGTCGACTCAAAACGGGTACCCCTCCCCGACTTGATGGAAGAACAATAGATTATGCCGTTCTTGAGGAGCAGAAAGGAGATGAAGCACCGGTACCCTTCAGCTATATGACGGATGTCCTGCCGGAGCGGCAATTGTGCTGTTGGTTGACCTTTACCAGCCGGGAAGTGCATGATATCCTGCGGACGGGATTTGACCGCAGCCCCATGTTTGTAGGCCGAATTCAGGGAACGGGCCCCAGGTATTGTCCCTCCATCGAAGACAAGATAGATCGATTTGCGGACAAAGAGCGACATCAGCTGTTTCTCGAGCCGGAAGGATGGAATACGCACGAGGTGTATGTGAACGGGTTTTCGACGAGCCTGCCAGAAGATGTTCAGACTCAGGCGATACGTTCGATTCCCGGTCTGGAAAAGGCGCACATGCTGCGTCCGGGATATGCCATCGAATATGACTACTTCCCTCCTTTTCAGCTTCGTTACTCGCTGGAAACGAAGGCTGTGCGCGGGCTTTTCTTTGCGGGTCAGATAAATGGCACGACAGGCTACGAAGAGGCTGGGGCACAAGGACTTGTAGCAGGAATGAACGCAGTTCAATATGTCCGGGGCAACGGCCCGATTGTTCTGAAACGGTCCCAGGCGTACATCGGCGTTCTGATCGACGATCTGGTGGCAAAAGGCACGGATGAGCCGTACCGGATGTTTACATCCCGCGCAGAACATCGGATGATGCTCAGGCAGGACAATGCCGACGAGCGGTTGTCTGAACTCGGACACAAGTTGGGTCTGGTTGACGACGCGCGCCTCGCGCGTATGCGCGCGAGGCGCGCAGCACGTCTGGACACTACAAAAAGAGTCAGCAAAACAAGCGTCAAGCCGGGATTGGTGAATGAATACCTCTCCTCTCTCGGAAGTGCTCCGATCAATCAAGGCGAGCGGATATCGAAAATTGCGCTACGGCCCGAGGTCAAACTTGCTGAGTTGCTGAGGCATTCCGAGCAAATGTCACTGGTTACAGACGTTGAGGGTCTCGAGTCTATCGTAGACATGGTAGAGATAGACCTGAAGTATCAGGGATATATCGATCGTGAAAATGAGTTGATCGACAAGATGGACAAGCTCGAGAGCCTTCAGATTCCTCTGGCCCTGGATTATCATGCTATAACCAACATCACAATGGAAGCGCGCGAGAAACTTTCGAAGATCCGCCCGGAAAACCTGGGTCAGGCATCCAGAATATCGGGGGTCTCCCCTGCTGATGTTTCCGTGATGATGGTTATGCTGAAATCCGGGAAGATTCCCAAGATCCTGGTGTAAAAGCCTGAATCAAGCATTATTACAAGTAGTGTTTCACGTGAAACACTCGAAAACGGCGCCAGAAGGCGCTCAACCCTGTTTCGCGGAAGCTGGACGTGTATCCTACAATAGACATACCCTTATCGGACGAAAAACGACGGTTATTGGACGAGTATGCATCCATGTTGCTGAGCGTAAATCGCCAGTTCAATTTGATTTCGCGTTCAGACATTCAGCAGGTCCGAAACCACCATGTCGGACATAGCCTGGCGTACGGTTTGAAAGGGTTTCCAAACGCCTGTCACATTGTGGATTGGGGATCAGGAGGTGGACTTCCGGCTATTCCGATAGCAATACTCTGGCCCGAAACACGCGTCACTGCAGTTGATTCGAATGCAAAGAAGACGCGTTCGATAGACCTGTTCTGCCGCAGACTTGGCATCTCCAACTGTTCTTCCTGGCATGGGCGTGCAGAGAAGTGGCCTGGAAAAGCCGACTACTCCGTGTCTCGGGCGACCGCACCGCTGACGGATTTATGGCGATGGCACGAGCGTTCAGCGCGAGATTGTGAGCAGTCCGAAGGTGATTGGAAATCGGGCCTTATTTGTCTGAAAGGGGGGAATCTGAGGGATGAAATCGCAGACCTGACCCAGAGATATGCGGGTTGCGAAGTCCAGACTATTTCTCTGAAAGACCACTTCGAGGATGCGTACTTTGAAACGAAATCGCTCGTTCATGTCCACATCTAAATTGTTTCTCTGATGCCCAAAAAGGATAAACAGGGTACACGAACTGAACGCCTGTTTGCCGCGGTTCTGTTGCTTCAGAATCGCCCCAACATGACCAGCAGGGACCTTGCTGAGCATTTTGATGTGAGCCGACGGACCATCTTTCGCGATCTACGGGCTCTGTCTGATTCGGGTGTTCCATTAACCTACTCCGAAGGTGGAGGATATGAGATTCTGGAGGGGTATCAGTTACCTCCGCTCATGTTAACTGCCAGGGAAGCGGCTACATTGCTTGTCGGGACTGAGTTCATGAAACTGCAATCCGACGCCTCATTGCGAGAAGACGCGGACGCAGTCTCCCTGAAAATCCGTGCCGTACTGCCACGGGAAATCCGGGAATATGTCGACCAGCTTTCCGACAATACCGTGCTGGATCCGTACTGGATGCACGCTGTGCAGGCCGAGGGAGCAGAATCCGGCAAGTGGTACAAACTCTCTGAGGCGGTTGCCAGATCACGAAAGGTGATCATGGAATATTTTGTTGACAGCCGGCAGGAGCTGACTCAGAGACGGGTCGATCCGCTCGGACTCATTTATTATACCGACCACTGGAATCTAATAGCGTTCGATCATCTGCGCGAAGAGATCAGAAACTTCAGGCTGGACCGAATAGAAGAGATGTTCGTGTTGACCGAGCGATTCGAGCGTCCGGAAGGATTTGATCTCCAGAAATATCTGGAAGAAGATGACCAGCGGTCGAATCCAGTAGAGATCATTCTGTCTTTCAGCGCCGCCGCTTTCAAAAGAGCGCGAGTCAGCATACCGGCTCGTATCGAAGAAGAGAAAACAGAAGGAGAGAGGGTCGTCGTAACGTTCAAATTTGAAAATCTTGACTACCTGTCACAGTGGATTTTGAGGTTCGGACCCGACGTGAAAGTAGTGGAGCCAAAATCTCTGTCCGAGGCGCACATTGCAGCAGCCCGATCAATTACAGGAAATTACTAGTATTCAGTATTACTGTAACGAACGATTTCAAAATTTCTTATAACACGTTGTGTCACAATGTGTAGCAAGGTATTCTGAACGCTTGTGTCTCAATTCTAAAGCGCCAAAATATATCGGTTCGGGTAAAGGCCTAATCTGAGAGAGAGTCAGACAGGTTTTTTAGAAGGTCTTTTGCGCCCGACAGTGAGGGCACGTCCTGAATGATGGCTCGCAATTTTCCACCCCGGCTTTCTTTGAGGACATACTTGTTTTCGAGCTGCGATAGTTTCTCAAGCAATGGGTGAAATCTGTTTTCGTAAAACCAGGTATCCTCTTCGGCGGGCGGCATGCCCAAAAACAGTCGCTCATTCTTGAAGGTGATTTTTGGAAGACGGATCTGTTGACCCAGAATCTTGAGTTCGACTCCGAGCACGAGATTGGAAACTTCGTCGGGTGGTGGCCCGAAGCGATCGGACAGTTCTTCCCGGATTAACTCCAGTTCTGCTACCGAAGAACAATCCGATATTCGCCGATACAGATTCAGTCTTTCGATCCGATTGGACAAGTAGGTCTCAGGGATCAGAGCGTCAGCATCTACGTCTACCGTGGTTTCGCTAACCGGCGGTCTGGGTTTTTCATCGAACAGTTCGGCGAACTCTTCGGCGCGGAGTTCTTCGACCGACTCATCCAGAATGCGGTGATAGGTTTCAAATCCGACGTCTGCGATGAAGCCACTCTGTTCGGCTCCCAGCATGTTGCCAGCTCCCCGTATATCCAGATCGCGCATCGCCAGATGGAATCCGCTTCCGAGATCACTGAATTCTTCAACCGCTTGAAGTCTCTGCTTTGCTTCGCGGGTGAGGCCGTGAACCGAGGGCACGAGCAGATAGCAGAATGCCTTCCTGTTTGATCGACCCACGCGGCCGCGCAGCTGGTGAAGCTCAGCCAATCCAAAATGATCGGCGCGATTAATGATGATCGTATTCGAGTTGGGAATGTCGAGACCGTTCTCGATGATGTTGGTGCTGACGAGCACATCGAAGGTGCCTTCGACAAATCCCATCATGACACGTTCAAGCTGATCTCCTTTCATCTGACCGTGCGCAGTCTGAATCCGGATGTCGGGCACCAGCATGCGGAGCATGCTCGATATCTCATCGATGGACTGCACCCGATTGTGGATGAAGAAGACCTGGCCACCACGGTTTATCTCGTAGAGAAGCGCGTCGCGAATGAGATCTTTGTCGAAAGCATGGATCTCAGTGTTGATCGGCTGGCGGTTCTCCGGGGCAGTTGCAATGATGGAAAGGTCACGTGCGCCCATCAGGGAGAACTGAAGTGTTCTTGGGATGGGGGTAGCCGTCAACGTTAGCGTATCGACGTTTACGCGCAGTTTTCGAAGCTTTTCCTTCATCGTGACGCCGAAACGCTGTTCTTCATCCACGATGAGAAGTCCCAGATCGTTGAATTCTACATCCTTTGAGATGAGACGGTGCGTGCCGATTACGAGATCCAGTTTTCCGGCTTTGAGCTCGCCAATCGTCTCCTTGAGTTGGGCAGTAGAGCGGAAGCGAGACAGGACGCCAATATTGACAGGATAGTTTTCGAGACGTTTGGAGAAAGTCCTGAAATGCTGCATCGCCAAAACAGTAGTCGGTACAAGAACGGCTACCTGCTTTCCGTCCTGTACCGCCTTGAAAGCAGCACGGATTGCAATCTCCGTTTTGCCAAATCCGACGTCGCCGCAGACCAGACGGTCCATTGGTTGGGGCTGCTCCATGTCCTGCTTGACGGCTTCACTGGAAGAGGCCTGGTCCGGAGTGTCTTCAAATTGAAAGGACGCTTCCAGCTCCTGTTGCCAGACAGAGTCGGAAGAAAATGAGTAACCGTCTGAAGCCTTGCGCTGAGCGTAAAGCCGAATCAAATCTCGGGCGATATCTTTGACGCGAGACTTGGTGCGCGACTTTGCCCGCTCCCATTGCCCGGAGCCAAGTTTTGTCAGCCCCGGCTGGTGTCCTTCTTTGCCCTTGTACTTGTGCAGCTTGTAGAGAGCATTGACATTCACGTACAGTGTGTCGCCGTTGAGGTACAACAATCGGACGGCTTCCTGTTTGCGCTCGCGAACAGTGATGTGCTCCATTCCCGCAAATTTTCCGATTCCGTAGTCGATGTGGACGACAAAATCTCCTGGGGTCAACTGCTGCAATTCACGCAGGCTCAAACCACCGTATCGCTGCTTCTGTTTTCTGGCTGTGGGTCGATGGTAGCGATCGAAAATCTCGTGGTCTGTATAGAGTGCCAGAGCAAGATCCGGAATCTCAAAACCTCTGTGCAGGGACTCCACTTTCAGGCGGACCCGACCAGCAGTCAGATCGTCTTCAAGCAGCTCCATGAGACGACCTTCCTGACCGCGATTGTCGCACAATATCGTTGTTTCCAGACCGTTACCAGCGTTTTCCAGCAATCTGTTGCGTAGCAGCGCGACTCTCGAATTGAATGCTGGCTGTGGTCTGGCTTCGATAGATATTTGCTCGTCGCCCTCTTCCTGAAAAGTCCCGAAATGAACTGATGAATACGGATAGGTTGCCAGCCTGAAGGCACCCTCATCCATGTACAATTCTTCAGGTTGGGGCAGCAGATTGTCCTTGTCTTCTGACTCAATCTTCGCCGTGGCAATCCGATGGAGTTCGCCCCATTTCTCGTAAACAGAATCGGCCGACTCAAAAAGCGCTGCACTGTCCTGGTAAACGATGAGCGCCTGGGTGGGGAAGTAATCGGTAATCGGAATCCTGGAGGCGGCATCCGCTGAGTCGCCTTCCAGATTCGGAACGATGCGTGCACTGTTTCGCCGACTGACCGAGCGCTGCGTGTGAATATCAAACTCGCGTATCGAGTCGATTTCATCGCCGAAGAATTCGATTCTGATAGGGTAGGACCCGATGAAGGGAAAGACGTCGAGGATACCACCGCGGAGCGCGAGGTCTCCCGGTGCCTCCACAAACTCGGTCCGTTCGAATCCCTGCTTGACCAGTCGTTCAATGAGAACTTCGGGATCAATTTCTTGACCCGATTCGATGTCCATGGCCGCCTGCTTCACCGAGGCAGCAGGGGGTACCTTCTCCAGCACCGCTTCAATACTGGATACTAGTATACCCTTGAATGATTCTTGCAATCTCTGAAGAATATCACCCCGGACAATCGTGGGAGCGGGGTCCGGAACGTGCTCAGGATCGAAGGGTCGATTGTCCGATTTTGGAAGCAAAAGGACGTCTTCGTCGGATCCCAGAACCTGTTGCAGATCGGAGCAGAAAAATGCCGCACTGTCCGAGTCAGGGAACAGACAGATGAGGGGACGGCCGACATCTTTGTAAATGGAGGCGGTCAAAAATGAGGGCAACGACCCTATGGCTCCACGGACAGAAACACTTCCTCCAGCGCCACCTTCATTTCCCGATCGGGAGCACCAATCGACAAGCTCGCGACTGAACGAAGAAGCGGCAATGCTATGATGAAGGGCTTCGAGCGACAAGTGGGTTCTGGAAGAGGGGGGTCAGTAAGAGGAGGGTCAGGTGGAGGCTGGAATCAGTGGCCTGTTACTTCGAACTCACGATGCGGGTCCACCATCAGGATGGTGAATGTCCCTCAGCGATGGCGTCCTTGACAAATCCGTTGGCAGATGACAACCTCTTACCGGCATCCTCAGCTGAAACCGCGGCCAAATGCATCACAAGAGCCGTTTTTACGTGTCCTCCCGCATTATTCAGAATAGCCGTGGCTGATGCATAATCGACACCGGTTACCGTCATCACAGTCCGCCTGGATCTCTCGACCAGTTTTGCATTGGTCATCTGAAGATCGACCATCATGTTCTCGTAGACCTTGCCCATCCTGATCATGCTCGCGGTAGTCAACATGTTCAGAACCAGTTTTTGTGCCGTACCACTTTTCATCCGGGTCGAACCCATGACAACTTCCGGGCCAACGACAGGACAGATGGCCACGTCTACATCGATGTTGAATTCGTTTCGGGGAGTACAGGTTATGAACAGAGTTTTACAACCCATCTTCCGCGCGTGGTTTACCGCGCCGACTACGTAAGGCGTGCGCCGACTTGCCGCGATTCCACAAACGACATCGGTTGAATTGACCCCCGCTTCCTCGATTGCCCTGGCACCATTTTCTTCCAGATCCTCCGCTCCCTCCTGTGATTGGAAGACTGCTGGACGTCCACCGGCAATCAGGCCTTGAACCTGATCCGGATCCGAGCCAAAGGTGGGTGGGCATTCTGACGCATCCAGAATCCCGAGTCGTCCGCTGGTGCCCGCTCCCGCATAGAAGAGTCTTCCACCGTTTTGAAAAGCATGGACAATAATCCTGACAGCGTCAGCGATGAAGGGGAGCTGTGTCTTGACGGCTTCGGCCACGAGGTGATCTTCCGAGTTGATGATCTCGAGGATCGTCTCGACAGAAGCGGTATCAATCTCCATCGAACGCGGATTACGCTGTTCGGTGGCCAGTCGCTGGAGCTCAGAAAAGAGTGGTGGTGCTTTGCTCATGAATCGGATGCTGGTTCGCGCCGATGTGCGGATTCGTTGATCGAAGCATATCGGGGTGATTCGCCGTTTGGTTGCCTCGCAGTTTCGGTTGATTCTCTGGGCCCTACAAATGTACTCTTCAGAACGAACAGGATTCAGTCGCGTAGCTACTGTTCGTCACCCGTGTACCCTGCCTTCGAGAGTGGTCGTCGCGGCTGTCCTGAAAATAAAGCATTCCACCGGCTCTTTGGTTATAAAGTCGTTACATCTTAGAGGAATCCGAGCCCATGTGGATTCGACTGTTCGATTCGATGATGGTATCAACGTTATCGTCGGATCCAATGGCGCAGGAAAAACCAATATTCTGGAAGCGGTCCATATTCTCTGTCTGTCTCGCAGCTTTCTGACAAGTCGCGACCAGTACGTTCTTCGAAAAGGCAGCCCTTTTTACGAGGTTGAAGGCGAATTCGAGTCTGAAGTGCGCTCTTCGATCAAGGTGCGGGCGGCATTTGTGCCTCAGGAAGGGAAAAAGGTATTCGTGGGCGGCGTTCAGGTTGAACGCATGGCAGATCTGGTCGGACAGTTTCCGATAGTGGTCTTTTCTCCGGAAGACCAGCAATTGACAGCCGAGGGACCTGAACACCGCCGTCGATTCCTGGACAACATCATTTCGCAGTCGAGCAGTCTCCATCTCGAGAACCTGATCAGATATCGGAAGGTGCTCAAGCAGCGAAATGAACTGTTGCTCAGCGCCCGAAGAAGCCGCAGGCAGCCAGATCCCATGCTACTTGAATCTTGGTCGCGCGAACTTCTCGAAACGGGTTCAGCCATCATTACCGACCGGGTCCAGTTCATCTCGAAGTTCGGAGATCATCTCGAAAATGCGCATCAGAAGATCAGTGCAGTGGCTGAACGTCCCACACTGACCTACTCACCATTTCCAGATGAGACCGCGACAACTGACAATGTTTTGGACCTGTTTGGGGCTCAGATGCAAAGGAGGCAAGACCAGGAAGTCGAACGGGGTGTGACGTTAGTGGGACCCCATCGACACGACGTGTACATGGCCCTCGATGAGCTGCCCGTGAGACGATATGCCTCACAGGGGCAGCATCGAACGTTCGGGATGGCTATGAAGCTTGCCCAGTACGACTATCTGAAGGAACAGACTCCTGAAGCGCCGATATTGCTACTAGACGATGTGTTCGACAATCTGGACCCTGCGCGAATCGAGGCTTTTCTCGAGATACTAGGCTCCGAATCGATCGGTCAAAGCATCACGACAGCAGCACGACAGGAAATCGTTCACAATCATCTCGATCCGTCAACCTGTAGGACCATTTATGTGCACCCCGGTGCCCGTGTCTCGGATTCTGCAGATCGAGCAACAGATCTTGATTCCATCATTGATGAGGTCCAGGAGAGTGTGATCGAGACCGATGCCGTGACGCGTGAGGAAGAAAAACTACAATCAAAAGAACCATCGGGTGTACCCGAAGTAGAGGCGCAGGACGTATAGGAGATCTTAAAACGCCTCGAACGCCTCGAACGCCTCGAACGCCTCGAACGGCGAAAAAAGGACATTGATTTGATGACTACTGAACTGAAGAGCAAGATCAGCATGATGCGAACTTTGCCGAATACAACCATCCTGAACACGGGCCTTCTGATCATCATGGTGGTCATTCTTACGGGATGTGCGGCGTCGACCAATCCGATTTCCGGGCGTCGGGCCTACAACTACGCCTGGTCTCCATCTGAAGAAATCCAGATTGGCCAGGACGCCGACTCCCAGATCGTGGCCCAGTACGGTCTGTATAACGACGAAGCGGTGTCGAACTATGTCAATGATCTCGGTCAGGAACTGGTCGGGATCAGTCATTTCCGGCGAGAAGGTATCGATCCGGTTTTCGGTTCCATGCGATTTCACTTCAGGGTTCTCGACTCCCCCGTGGTTAATGCGTTCGCTTTACCGGGAGGCTTTATCTACGTCACGCGGGGACTGTTGGCACATCTCGAGAATGAAGCTCAGCTGGCAGTCGTTTTGGGTCACGAAATAGGCCACGTTGTTGGGCGGCACGGTTCAAAGGCCATGTGGCGGCAACAATTCGGTACCGGAGCACTCCTTCTGGGTGCCATTGGTGGCCAGGCGGTTTTTGGTGGAAACACGGCAGAAAATGTCATGAACCTCGGTGGGACGGCTACCCAACTCCTGTTTCTGAAATATGGGCGTGGTGCGGAATCCGAATCCGATCAGCTTGGTGTGGAATACGCGGCTCTTACGGGATATGACGCGTCACAGGCCGCGGCATTTTTCAGGTCCCTGAAGCGGCTGGGAGAACAGTCCGGACAGGAACTGCCCGGTCTCTTGTCTTCGCATCCAGATCCAGGTGATCGCGAAGCATATATGCATGAACGGTCCGCGAAATGGGCGGCGGAAGTGCCCATGGATAAAGTGGGCCGGGACACATTCCTGAGCCAGGTAGACGGAATTGTGTACGGTGAGGATCCAAGGCAGGGCTTCGTCCGCAACGACATCTTCTTTCACCCGGACATGGCCTTCAGTTTTCCGGTGCCTTCCGGCTTCGACGTAGTCAATCAACCAACCCAGGTTGTGATGGTCCCCGAAGATCAGCAGGCACTTGTTCTCTTCTCTATCGAAACAGAACACGAGCGCGCCCGGGATGCAGCGGAAGCTCTCAAGACTCAGGAAGGAATTCAGGTCATCGAAAGCGGAATCGGTCAGGCCGGAGGTTTGCCGATGCACTATGTCGTCGCGGATGCCAAATCAACTGACGATCAGGAGCTTCGAATCAGGTATCAATACGTCGAATACGACGGAAACGTGTTCGTCTTTACAGGAATGGCGTTGCGAAGTGCTTACTCGCAGTACGCCGATCGATTCGTCAGAACCATGACAGGCTTTCGACAGATAACAGATGACCGAATACTGGCAACACAACCCGATCGACTCGCGCTTCTTCGAACGGTACAGAGCGGGTTGTTCGGCACGTTGATCGGATCGAGCCTTCCACAGAACCTGACACAGCTATCGATGGCCATTCTGAATCAGGTGGAGATCAATCAACAGATATCAGCGGGAAGGACCTATAAAACGATCCGGTAAGATCTACTGATCTTCTCCGGGAGGAATCAGCGTAGCATCACCGGCAACACACATTTTCTTGCCGAGGTAGATGTACGTTTTCATTCTGATGTGCCGGTATTTTTCAATCTTCTCTCCTACACGAACTTCGACCGTGATCTCTGATCCCACGGGTACTGGGCGCAGGAACTTGGCTGAAATATTGACAGCCACGCATCCGGGGCCGGGGAAATCTCTTCCGAGGGCCTTCGAAATGATACCCAGCAGAAATATCCCGTGGACAATCGGCTTGCCGAATCGGGTTGTTTCCGCAAACTCCTCATCGATGTGGATAGGATTGTCGTCGCCGGTCAAATCGGCAAACAGTTTCACATCTTCAGCCGTCAGGACGCGATTTACAGAGTAAGACTGTCCAACTTCGAGGGCTTCAAATGTATTCGGATTGGTGCTCATTCGAGGTGCTGGGTGGAGAAAGTCCGATCAGGACTCAAAAGATTAATCGAAAGAATGGACGGCACGACGCGAGGTTGAGTTCAAACCTACGGGAAAAAAGTCAACTGGCGCTCAGTTCGACCGATGAAAAAAAAGAGTATTAAACCAGAATCGCTACTTTCGGTATGTTTTTGACGTCATGCACGAGGATTTGCCCTCATCGCACACGAAATTCCCGGGATGGATTTGAACAATCACCCTGATTGTCGGGTTCGAAAGACGACTTGAATTTCCCCGAGGATCACGACACGTTTGCTTTAGACATTATTGCGTAAGCCCCTATGATGCATCGCGTTTTTGAACGTCTCCGACCCTTCATCAGGGGTGTCGTGAATCATGCACCGTGGGTTTTACTGGTTTCGGTGTTGTTGTCCGTGGCTGGAGTCCAACTGGCGACGCGGTTGAGCATCGATACAGACCTTGCCAATTTGATTCCCCCTGAATACCCGAGCGCACAGGCCCTCGAGAAGCTTCGGGAAACAGTTGGAGGGGAAACGGAGGCCGCGATCGCCATCGAAAGCCCATCTTTCGAAGCGAATAAGGCATTCGCCGAGGCGCTTATTCCTGAGATCCTTGCCCTCGTAGGCAAGGAATACAGTGAGCCCTATTTCCAGCGGGTGGAGTATTACAAGGACACCGAGTTCTTGAAATCCAACGCACTCTATTTTGCTACTCCGGCCGAACTGGATCTCGTTGAAACGTGGCTCGACGACAAGATTTATGATGCCCGCCTCGACGCGAATCCCATGTTCTTCGATCTGGAGGACGAATTCGACGACGAGGAGGTCGAACCCGATTCGGTTGCAGACGAACTGAGTGCCATTTACAATGAAATCGTCTCGAAAGAGTATCCGATTTCGGATGACAGCCTGACCATGGTCCTCCGGTTTTTTCCGGCAGAATCGTCCTCGAACATCAGCTTCATTGAGAGCGCTTATCGGGACATCGATAGCGTGATCGCCCGGGTTGATCCAACCGCCTATCATGCGGAAATGGAGGTCACGCCGGCGGGTCGTCTGTACCGGCAAATGGTGGAGGTTCAGACGATTCAGCGGGATGTACTGAACTCCTTCGGCTCCGGAGTACTGGCTGTTCTGCTGATGGTGGTCATGTACTTCTTCTACAAGTCCTATTCGGCGCGCGCCGGCCGCTCTTTCAGCATGAAGGTGATCCTGACAGAGCTTGCACGAATACCCCTGATGGCCATGGTAATCGGGCTTCCCCTTTTGATGAGCCTGTCCTGGACGTTTGGCGTAGCGTTTCTGGCATACGGTCAGCTCAACCTGATGACCTCAACTCTTGGGTTGGTACTGTTCGGCCTGGGAATTGACTATGGCATACACTTTTATGCGCGTTATTCGGAAGAACGGGCATCCGGAAAATCGGTGATTGATGCGGTTGAGGTGACCTTTTCGAGTACCGGTCAGGCGGTCACCATTGGCGCGCTGACTACCTCTCTCGCTCTTTTCGTTCTGGTGGTGGCGGACTTCAGGGGGTTCAGCCAATTCGGCTTTATTGCTGGCACAGGTATCCTGTTTGCCCTCATAGCAATGCTGGTCGTGATGCCCGCCCTGCTTTCAGTATTTGAACGCTTCGGACTCATGAATCTGACGGCTGCGGGGCCGGCGAAAGCCGTATCCGATTCCAAGCGTGTGTTTCCCTCAGCGCGCGCAGTTCTCGCGTTGAGCGTACTGGCTGTGGCAGCTGCCCTGGCTTTTCTTCCGCGAGTAGAATTTGAATATCGCTTCGGTGAACTCGAACCGGAGTATGAGGAGTATGTCGCTCGCCGGGCGGTAGTCAGAAAGGTGTTCAGCGACAGCAGACGCCGGAACCCGGCCTACGTAGTGGTGGATTCGCCCGACGAAATTCAGCCCATCACCGCCGCACTCAACCAGCTCATCGATACAGATACGCTTTCGGCGACCATCAAGAGGATTGAATCCCTGCAGGATCGTTTCCCCATGAGAGCAGGCGCACAGGCCGAGCGACTGGATCGACTCGAAACGATTCGCGGACTGCTGGACGACAAATTTCTCAAGACCGATGATTCGGATGACATGGAACGCCTGCGCCGGGCCGCCTCCACGGATCGTGTTCTGGAATTTGAGGAGGTACCGGAATTTCTGCGGAAGCAGTTCACTTCGAAAACGGGTGAATTAGGCAATTTCGTGATCATCTATCCCCTGTATGGACTTTCGGACGGGCGAAGATCGATCGCGTTTTCAAACGACGTGGGATCCATCATAACCGAAGAGGGAAGGGAGTACCACGCGGGATCCACATCTCTCGTGGCCGCCGATATGCTCAAACTGATGCGGAGCGAATCACCGTGGATGGTTCTGGCCACGCTGCTGATCGTCGCATCACTCATGTATCTCAATTTCAACACCATCCGATGGGCTCTCCTCGCTCTCTTGCCCCTCGTGGTAGGAATCCTGTGGATGCTTCTGCTGGTCGAACTTTTTGGGGCGCGCCTGAATTTTTACAATCTGATTGTGCTGCCTGCGGTCCTTGGGATAGGCAATGATGCAGGTGTCCACCTTGTTCACAGATATCGGGAGGAAGGACGCGGTTCTATCATGAGCGTATTGCGATCCACAGGAGAACACGTGGCCATGGGATCGCTGACGACCATGGTGGGATTTGCTGGACTACTGCTGAGCTTTCATCCCGGACTGGAGTCGATCGGTTTTCTGGCGGTTCTGGGAATTGGCTCAACTCTCGCCGCCGCTCTTCTCTTCCTGCCCGCCCTGTTGCAGTGGATGGAAAATCGCCAGCCGGCCTGATCGCCAGCCGGCCTGATCGCCAGCCGGTTTCGAATCTATCTCAGGTTGGACAGATACTTTGCGGCAACCGCATCCCATCCGTGGCGATCGATCACATGCTGTCGTGTGCGTACGGATAGAGCTCCAAGATCGTCCCTGGCCGAATCGAGGGATGAAATGCGGTCCACAAAACCCTGTGCATCTCCCGTCTCTACAAAAAACCCGTTCTGGTTGTCAACAATGACCTCTTTTATGCCCTCGAGCCGCGCCGCGACCGTAGGAAGACCGGACAGACCGGCTTCGAGCATAACGATCCCGAATCCCTCCATATCCCCTGGAACGGGAATGTTGGGCATCACGAAAAGATCAGCGCCCTGGTACAGAGCTTCCAACTGGTCATCCCCGAGTCGTCCGAGCAATCGGACTCTGTCCTGCATGCCAGCCTGCTCGATGGCCGCCTGAATGGAAGGTCCCTCAGGTCCGTCTCCTCCAAGCCAGTAGTGGACATGATTCGGTAGCGAGGGAAGGACATTTTCAATGAACCAGGCGAAGCCCTTCCGCTTGACCTGCCGTCCGATAGAACAAAGGAGCATTGCACCGTCGGGTAGGTCTCGTCTGTTTGGCAAGCCGTCGCGGGCTCCGGCCCGACGCTCGGGGGCGCGAAAGCGATCGAGTTGAACTCCGTTGTGAACGACGGCCAGCTTCTCGGGCGCAAGCCCGCGATCTGTACATGCCTGCCCGGTAGCTCCGCTGACAGGCATCACCAGATCAACCGCATCGAACACGCGAGGTACGATATGCTTCTGATACGCATCGACAGGAGTGGTGACGTCCAACCCGTGGACAATTGTGGCCACCCGCACACCCGAGTCCTTCAGATATCGTCGCAGGAAGATCGTCAGAATGGCGGTGACCATACTCGAGAAGAGTATCACGTCCACTTCTCCTCGCTTGATCTTCCTTCGCAGCTTAAACCACGTCCGGATGAGAAATGGGCCTGCCAGAACGTGCACCCATTTCCAGCTCGCAACCAGAAGAATCGCATCGTAGGAGACCGCGCCACTCATTACATCAGGATTCCTGCGCATGGCCGCATCCATCTCCATAGCCACCCGCTGCATCCCACCGATATTCGACAGCGGACGATGAGGAGGAGAAAAGGAATGGGAAACGAAAGAAAGACGCACTGAGGTGTTGATCTGAGGAAGTTTATTGGATGGATAGAATCACAGCGCGCGCTTTCAATGCGCCCGTTGAACGCGTTCAGCCCGCGAGAGTCCGCCGGGAGTTCTTGTCGTTAATCTGATTGTAATAGGAATCGATTCGGCCCAAGATAAGTCGCCAGCTATAGGTCTCTGCCTCTGCGCGAGCTGCCGCTCCCATTCTGGCCCTTCGTTCAGGGTCCTCAAACAGACAACGGATATGTTTGGAGAACGAATCCACATCCCGACCCGGGCACAGATACCCGGTCTTGTCGTGCAGCACGAGCGAGTTGCTTCCCGTCGCGTCCGCACAGAGAGTGGGAATACCACTGGCCATGGCCTCGAGTGTCACATTTCCGAAGGTCTCTGTTTCGGAAGGAAAGAAAAAGATGTCTGAAGAGGCGTACGCCATGGGAAGATCATCTCCCTCCAGATGTCCCAGCAGAATGGCCTCCGGCAATTGTTCGACCAGCATCGACCTCGCAGGACCATCTCCCACAACGAGGCACCTGACGTTGGCTCCCTCACTTTGTACCCGGCGGACAACCTCGGCAAAGATGTCGAGACCTTTCTCTACAACGAGTCTGGAAACGAAGGTCACGACGACCTCATCGTCCTTGAACCCGAGGCCTCGTCTCCATTCCATGGATTTCCTCTCCGGCGAAAATCGCTGGATATCTACACCCCTCGGCCAGAGTTCGACACCGTCTTCAATTCCATGCTCCTCCAACACTGCCGCCATGGAGGCGGAAGGGACATAAAGATGTTCGCACTTTTTGTAGAACCACCTCAGATAGGCCCACATGAAGCCGGTGAGCCACCCCATCTTATAGTATTTCAGATAGGAACTGAAATGAGTGTGGTACGAGGCTACAACAGGGATTTTTCGCAATCTGGCATACATCAGGGCCTGAAGCCCCAAGAGGTCCGGAGTCGCGATGTGGACGATGTTTGGCTTGAATCGACGCAGTTCTCTCATCGCTCGAAACCCCATTCCGACCGAGATCCGATACTCGGGCCTGGTGCCCATTGGAACAGAGGGCACAGATGTCATCACGCCTGCGTGCTCGATCGGAGGATTTGCAATCGTGGGAGCAAACACATGAACGGGAGTAGACCCTGCCTCCAGGTAGGAAACCAACCGGTTGAGGGTCAGGGCAACGCCGTCGACGACATGGTTATAAGCGCCAGTAAATAGGGCAATACGCTTTTCAGGCGGTTGGGCGGCGATCCCGGACTGAGTTTTTCGGATCATGCGTCTTCCTCCTGCGCCGGTTCGACGCCAACATCTTCAGATCCAATCTGATCGGTTCGGGCGCTTTTTGATCCAGAGGCGAGAGAAAGTGGCACAAACATACCCACACTGATAATTCTGTCCGCCACACTGCGGGTCAAAAGCATGGCTGCGATAGCTGTATCCGCACCTTCCAGAATACCTGGAATTCCGAGAATGACGCTCATGGCGACCAGATCGCGTGTCATCAGAAACGGCAGCCGGTTCGTCACCGTCTGGATGGCCAGCATCGTTCCCCAGACATAAAACGGAATGTCAGGAAGGACGACCCACCACTGGAGGATCTGAAGAATGTAGATGATCAGGAATCGGCTGAGATGAACCCCGAAAAGACCCATTATCGTGGTCCCGGGCAACTTGAAGAGCGTGTGCCTGAAGCGATGTCCTACCGTAACAACTACCGCAACAACAATGATGGTGCCGTAGAAGAGATAGAGGTCATTATCTCCGACCAGCTGGGTCAACTGAATCTGTCCGGTGACGAGCAGCAGTCCGAGGAGCAGTCCGGTCGCTGCGAAGGCACCCATCGAAGATGTGATGCCCACGTCGACCATGATTCGCAGCATCTTGCCACGCGCCAGGCCCAGTTTATCCTTGACCCAGATCAGAAAAAAAAGCTCTCCTGAATACCCCATCAGATCCAGATTCAGGACCTTTTTCCGGATGAAAACCGAAAGAAGTGACAGTTTTCTTACAGGGACCGGAATGAGCGTTCCGTAGATTGCGGTTTCGAAAACGGGCAACAGGAAATACATGACAACCACGATCACGTAGAACCATGGCGTCGTAGGCATTTCATTGAGAAGATTTGCCCAGCCAATGTCTGAAAGTGATCGAAACAGGATGGCAACGACTGCTAATCCAATGAGAATTCGAGCGGCTTTTATGAGCCGTTTTCCCATGGTCGAGGTCGTTACACGCTCAAGGGTCTCTCTGATGGATTGGAAACGATTCAACCGGAGTGTTTTCCTGTTTGAAGGCCTGTTTCAGGCTTTCGTTAATGGTTTGTCGGACAGACTTGATCGAGCCGGTTTCGATGACGATGTTTGCATATCGGTCGATCCCAGGACCATGCATATTGAGACGATGATGCGCCGATGCCCGTCGTTTGGCGGTAATAAGCCGCCGTTCGGCAAACATAAGTTCGCAATCTACAACCAACTGTTTCAATGAAAGGCAAAACGCTTACGAATAAAGCGAGAACGATTATTTCGACGGTTCTCGTCGTATATGCGTTCACTGTTGCCGTGAATCTCGGAGAATTCTGGCCCTTCAGCATTTACCCGATGTTTTCCCAGGGAGGAAATCCCTGGTCGCGTGCACTGGTCCGCGAGATACCTGAAGGTGAACAGATTTCCTGGGACAGGACGGACCTGGACAACCTTCCCGGCATTCCGTACGGCGTTTCTTCGAACGGAGTGGACGCCATTGACCTGGCGAACTTCGTATCGAAGACAGAAACGTGGAACACAACCCGCGTTCGGGCGCTCTCGTTCATGCTCCTGTCGGGGGTAGAGGATGCAAGGAAACTCCAGGTATTTCGGGTGCAGGCAAACCTTGATGATGCCGACAATGTCGTTATCCGGGCCACACCCTATCTGATCGTGTCAAACGACTCGAACTTCGTCAACCCGGGTATACAGCCATGAAGATGAACCTGTCTGCCAATCTTTTCGGATTTGACGATGTGGACACCGCGGGCCAGAAACTCTTCCGCAACATCTTCGAACTGTTCGTCGTCGTGGCCACCGCTTACCTGGCGTGGACCTGGGGCCAGTACACGCTCCGGATTTCAGATATTGTTCTGCCGCTGGGCTTCGCCCGATACATCGACATTTCATTCATGCACGGAAATCTGTTGCCACTCTGGAATGCCGGGCTGATCACTGCTCTGGTAGTGGCTGGATTTTTTCGCTTCGGTCGATGGCCCTACGCGGTGGCCTGGGTCTTGCTCCTTTTTCAATACGCTGCCCGGTTCTCCCTCGGAGAGATTCCTCACAGTGCAAACCTGGTTGGAATGGGGCTACTCGGATATGCCTTAGCCGAACTCTTCTATCCCGATCGTGAAAGTCGTAGCAAATTCGGATTGGGATTCACCTACTTCTTTATCGGGCTGGGCTACACGTTTGCCGCCTGGAGTAAACTCATCGCCTCGGGAATCACGTGGTCAGACGGCCGACATCTCTGGATGTGGATCAACGAGAAGGCCGTCGACGAAATCGCCCGTTCCGGCATGGTAGAGTTGAATTACATTCAAGAGCTCGCCCTTTCAAGCCTGATGGTCGCCACGATTTTTCTCACATTCGGACTGGTAGCCGAGTTCTTCGCGTGGCTGGTGTGGTTCAAGAAGTGGCGTTATCCCGTCATGTGGGCGATTCTGGCGCTGCACATCGGGATCTGGGTTACGATGGACATACTCTTCAAGCTGTCTGTCATCGAGCTTATTCTGCTCTCCCTACCCTGGGGCGCATTATTCGATCGCTTTTTGGTCGGTAAAACGAGCGCGGCTCCCGCCTGAACAGAAGCAGCGGCCTGAACAAAGGCGGCG
>Ga0209992_10001394_pt1 | contig 25772 bp, 22 predicted proteins | sample 2SBtaG_2_FD_182564 | JGI IMG/M metagenome (GOLD analysis project Ga0209992, IMG submission 182564) | Deep subsurface microbial communities from Kolumbo volcano to uncover new lineages of life (NeLLi) - 2SBTROV12_ACTIVE470 metaG (SPAdes)... | ecosystem: Environmental > Aquatic > Marine >... | reverse complement strand
CCTTGCTGGGCCGCGAGAGGGCCAGGTCGTGTTGGGCCTGCAAGTTCATCCAGAAATCCGGTGTGGTCCCCAGGGCTTCGGCGAACAGCCAGGCCGTAGCTGCCGAGACCCCGCGCTTCGCTCGCACAATCTCATTGACGCGCTGGATCGGAACCCCAATGTGCCCCGCAAAGGCAGTCTGCGTTACACCCAGTGGATTCAAGAACTCCTGGAGCAGGATCTCTCCGGGGTGGGTGGGAAGTCGGTTCTTCGGAAGCATGGTGGTTTCTCGTTAGCGGTCTTAGTGGTAGTCGACGATGGAAACATCAGTGGGCCCGGCATCCGTCCACCGAAAGATGACGCGCCATTGTTGGTTGATGCGAATGGAGTGCCGACCGGCGTGGTCCCCCTGGAGCAATTCCAAACGGTTGCCAGGAGGGCTGCGGAGGTCCATCAGTGCCGCGGCGGCGTTCAACATGTCCAGTTTTCGGACTGCGGCACCGCGCAGGTCGGCAGGAATCCTGCGGATCTTGGTGCCACCTTGGCCGTCAAAGAGCGCTGCGGTGGCACGATCTCCAAAGGACTGAATCACCCCTGCACCTTAGGGTATGCACTATTACCGGGCAAGCATGTAAATTGAGAATTTGAGAAGCACGGAGTCAGGCCCATTCTCATCGCCCAACCCGCAACTCCGCCGTGACCCGCCGCGTCTTAGGACGCATGCCAAGAACGCCGCGCTCCGACACCCCGGGCAGCTGACACCACATCGTGAACCGCGGGATCGCGCGCCCGCCCTTGTTCCAGCACCACTCGGGATGTCCGCAAGTTCCTGGCCGTGACACGCTTCAGGCAGACGCATAGGCGTCGATGGTCGAGGGAACGGCGATGAGGGGGTGCCGGACGCGGTACCACTTCGTGTGCAGCCCTGATTGTGGACGGGACGAGACGGGCGCGAGCGAGCGCCTTGAGCATGACGCGCGCCCTACTGCTAGGCTGGCTGCATGGTCGACGCCAGCGAACGCAGCGTCTTGCTCTATCGGGCGAAGGACATGATCGAGGCGTCGCTGCTCGTTGCGATGCTCGAAGAGTCTGGTGTCGAGGCCTGGACGCGAGGCGGGCAGGCGACGATCGGCTTCGGCAAACTCGGCGCGGACGCCATGCTCGTCGATGTACGCGTTCACGAGAAGGACAACGAACGCTCGATCGGACTCGTCAATCGCTACTTCGAGAAGCCGCCGGCGGGTGTTCCTGAGGAGTCGGAAGCTTGGGTGTGCAAGCAATGCCACGAGACGGTCGAAGCCGCCTTCTCGATGTGCTGGAGTTGTGGTTCGGGGAGGGATGCGGTGCCGGCCGATTCGATGCACCCGCAGCATGATGAGCCTCAACCGGAGATCGTCGAGCCCAAGCTGGGCCAGGGCTACATGAAGAGCTGGCGGGTCCTAAGCGTTCGAGGGTACCTCGTGCTACCGGCCCTGCTGGCGCTCATTTGGGTTTGGCTCACACGTGCTGAGGAACTCCTCGACTTCGTCGTCGTGGCTCCTGGGATGATCGCGCTCAGCTACTTGGCCCTGCGTTGGACACTCGGCCTTTCCGATCGCCCGCGGTAGTACCCAGTCCCGGTAGTACCCGGTCAGGCGCACTCTCATTGCCGTTTCCTCGACCATCGACGCACCGGCGTTTGCCTCTCGCGTGGCAGCGGAAGCAGCGCAGCGCCAGTTTGAGGGCGGCTTCGCGATAGGGGAGGTCGTCTTCGAGTAGTGTCGCGTGCAGACGCTGGAGGCGCGTCAAGGATCCCTGGTGGATGTCGAGGCGCGCTGCAATCTCGGCCCGGGCGAGCCCTCGCGGCCTCCTAGGCGTCGGGCCAGAGCGCGCGCCAGTCCTTGACCGCGGGTCGGCGCCCGGCCAGACGCTCGAGGAGCGCGGAGGAGACCACCAGGTCTTCCAGCGCTGTCTCCGACAGGGCCTTGCCGCAGGCCTCGACGATGGCCCGTGTGTCCAGGTTCTGATACGCGAAGATGTCCTCGGGGCGACCGCACTTGGAGAACTTGCGCACGGCCAGGGTCTCCTGGCGAACGCCGACGACCGAGCCGATGTTGTCGAGCAGACCGGCCTCGCCGTCACAGACGGCGACTGCGGGGACACGCCGGCCGGCGAGCGAAACCAGGCCCGCTTCGTTCGTGCCCGCTCCGGCCACGGCGTGTAGGTCGCCGTTGACGCCGAGGGTCTCACGCAGGTGACGGTAGCCGTCCGCTTCGGCCTGGATGCCGAGCAGCAGATCCTGGGAGCTGACCACGATCACGTTGGCGAACACGCCGCGCTCGAGCAGGGCGTCCGCGGCCTCGACCGCCTCGGTGACCAGGGACCCGAGAGCGAACAGGTTGACCACGTTGTCGCCGGGCTCGTAGTCCTCGTGACCGGACCCGTCCACGAGCTTCCAGCCGCCCGCGAGACAGTGCTCGCGCACGCGGGTCAGGAGCGCGTCGTCGTCCTGGCCCTGGCTCGCGGTCTGGGCGCGCACGCGCTCGAGCAGGAGTTTCTGGGGGATGCCGCGGGTGACGCCGCGCACGTAGACGCCGGTGCGCCCCGCATTGTCCCCGGTCATCTGGCGCCGGATCGAATCGCAGAGGATCCAGTCCATCTCGACCGCGAAGGCGGGCTCCCAGGTGACCAGGTTCGGGAACTGGATGTCCGACTTCCACGAGTGCTGGGCACCTTCGGGGGCGAGAGTGACGCCACTGGGCGTGCCCATCAGGATGAACTCCGCGCCCCAGTAGGCGTTGTAGTAGAGCTGGTCGAGGGCACGCTTCACGAAGAAGTCGTACACGGTCATGATCGGCACGAAGGGCAGGCCGACCAGCTTGTTCATCATGCCGAACGAACCCACAGCACTCATCGCGTTGGCTTCGGCGATCTCGAAGCGGATGTGGCGCGTCCAGGCGTCGGTGCGTGCCAGGAGCTCTGGGTGCTTGACCTTGATCTCCAGCTCGCGTGCCAGGTCGCGCTGCTCCTCCTCGGACGAGCCGTAGATGCGGTCGTCCATGGTGGGGGAGATGTTGGTCGAGGAGCCAACGTCCGGGGACATGGTCATCACGAACTCGGCGGCGGGACTCCAGCGCTTCTCCATGGCAGAGAGCTCCTTGGGCGCCGCCTGGCGGGCCTCGGCTTGGCTGTAGCTGCCAACGCGCACGAGCTTGGCGGCGATCTGTCCCCACATCCACTGCGTGTGCGCCAGCGGGAAGAGCGACAGGTTGATCTCGAGCGAGTCGGGCAGGCCGCCCGCCGCCTCGAGTTCGCCGCTGACCCGGGCGCGATTGCGGGCGATCAGCTCGTCGTTCGGCTCGCGCGCGGTCCGGAAGCGGTCGCGGCGCGCGGCGAGGAATTTGCCCTCCTCGCTGTCCTCGTCGAAGCGCGCGAAGGGGCGCTCGAAGTCGAGACCCACCTCCTCGAGCAGGGCGATCACTTCGCTCTTGGGTGGCAGCGTGGAGTGGTTGGAGGGGTCGGCGGCGCAGTCGAGATTCCAACCCTTGAGGGTGTGGGCCACGACCAGGTACGGCTCCTTCGGGTCCTGCTTCGACGCGCGCAGGGCCTCGACCACGTTCTCGTAGTCGTGACCGCCCAGGTCGGTCAGGACCTCGAGGACCTCCTCGTCGCTCAAGCCGTCGAGCAGACGTTGGATGCCAGGACATTTCTCCTTCCACAGATCGCGCACGCGCGCGGCGTCGCCGTCGAGGACCAGCATCTGGTACTCGTAGTCGGACAGGCCACTCTCAAGGACCTCGCGCAGGCACTCGCCGCCATCGGCCTTGAACACCTCTTGACGGCGGCGGCCATGCCGGAGCTGGATGACCTTCCAGCCGTTGGCGAGGGCGGTGCGTTCGATGCGGTCGCAGTCCATCGACTCGAGCCCGCGCTCGTTGGGGATGCGCGTCCCGTCGAGGTTCTGGCGGTTGTAGTCGATGATCCAGGTGACGTTGCCGAGCATGCGCTCGCCGAAGTCGGGCATGGCCTCGAGCAGGGAGCCCTCGCGGAACTCCGAGTCCCCGATCAGGGACCAGAAGTGCGCATTCTCGGGGACCTCCCAGCCGTGGTCCTTGGCGTAGCGGTAGGCGAGGGCCAGGTAGCCGGAGCAGACCGGGGGGATGCCGACCGTGCCCGACGGCAGGAAGTGCCAATTGTCCGGATCGCTGGCGGCGTGGTAGCTCTGGAAGGTCTGCGGGCGCTCCTCGGTCGGGAACTGGCGCAGGCCGGCCATGATGTTCTCGGACTCCTCGTCCGTGAACCAGCTGCCGTCCCCGTCGCCGGCGAACCAGTCCACCGCGGGGTCGTGCCGGAACAACCCGAGCAGGTGATGCACCGAGTGGTCGACCGGCGAGGCGTGCGGCTTGCAGCACACGTAGTCCTGCGGCTCGCGCACGTCCAGGTGCAGCGCGGTCAGCAGGTGCATTGCGCTGGCGCAGCTGGCGGGGTGTCCGCCGACCTTAGGGTCGCCGGGCTGCTTGTCCTTGCGGGAGTTGGCCAGGTGGATCATCGTCACCATCTGCGCGAAGGCGCGCCGGGTGATGCGTTCCTGGACAGAGGTAGTCATGGCGGCGGAGGGGGAGTGCAGCATGTCGAGACCGGGGTTCGAGCCCGGAGAGGTTATCCGGAAAGCTCACGCGCACGGAAGAGTCGCGGGCCAAGAAGAGGCTCGGCTCCGGATCGGCCTGGCCATCGGGTACGGGGGCTGGGTCCTGGTCATGGGGCCGGCGGCTGGCGTCGCCATGACTCTCGCGGTCCAGTTGAGCGAGCTATTCCGACCCACGACCAGCCTCGACCCGCCGGCAGACCTCCCGCTGGACCTGCCCTTTCAGTACGCCAGTTCCGGCTGGGGGGGGGCCTGGCAGGCATGGGAGATAGGGATTCTGGTTCGAGTGACCCTCGGGCCGAACGCGCTCTTCCGAACAGAACTGACTGGGTTCCGTGGACCTACCCACAAACAGCATTCCTTCCTTTGGCCTCGTCTGTGGGCGTTGGAAACCGTCAGTCGGGACCCGATGCGTGAGGAGGGGGGCCTGCCGGTCGGCAGCCCCTTTTCGTTGAAGCTGGGGGCAATTCCCGCAATGGATGCACACCAAACCCAGTCAGTGCAGAACTCGCACAGCACCAACTTGCCGCGCATGTTCTCCAGGGTGATGGCCTCGGCCGTAGGTCCTCGAATCGCGTGTTCCAGCAGGAAAGGGGGCGCGGGGATGGCCGGGAGTCTGGCCTGCTGCACGGCTGCATGAGAGCCGTGCGGGAACAAGTGCATTCCACTCTCCAAGCCTGGGATGATACGAGTTGTTCGAGCCCGGCTCCGCAAGGCACGCTACTCGCGCTCCTGCCCCAGCATCAGGTTGCGGATGGGGTAGATCGGCGTGGGCAGATAGCCCACCAGGAAAATCACACTCTCCAGTTGAGACGTGTAGAGCAAGTTCAGGACTGAGCCCGCCAGGGTGAACCACCAGAACCCAACCGGGAAGTGACTCTTCCCCCGGCGTTCGGAAAACCACCATTGAACGACGAAACGCGTGCCCCAGATGGCTTGGCCTAGCCAGCCGGCCACGAGAAAACCCGCGGCCATGGAAGAGGCTTGATCCTCTCCGCCGGGAGCGAAGGTCAAGATCGCTGCTGCCGCAGCCAAGCCCAGTGTCCCAGCCGGAATGGGGCCAAGGCCTCTGGACTCCGTTGGCCGCCGGGTCATCCAAAGGTTGCGCAGGTAGATGGCCGTGTTGATGGCGAACGCCGGCAAGAGCACCCACTCACCCTTGGACCAGGCGCAGGCGCCTACACTGAGGGAACCGCACAGGGACAGCCACCAAAAGGAGGCGGGCGTGACGCTGTGCTTGGCTCGTTCAGACTGCAGCCACTGAAGCAGAAAGCGGGTGAAGAAACAGGCCGTACCTCCCCAACCCAGTGCGTCCCAAATCGTCACGGAGTGTCCCGATCAGGGGCTGTGGGCGAAATCGGCAAGCGGATCAGGCGCGCACGCATCCAGCGCACGGCCAACAGGTCCTTGAACGCACGCCAGGCGCGGTTGCGTACGCCGTACTTGCTGACACCGGCCACTCGTGGATGGTGCGACACGGGGTGCTCGATGACCGAGTATCCGTGGTAGCGCAGGAGGGTCGGAAAGAACCGGTGCATGCCCTCAAAAAGCGGAATGGCTTGGATGGCTTCGGCGCGGAAGACCTTCAGGGAACAGCCGGTGTCGCGGATCGAGTCGCCGCTGATGGAATTGCGAATGCGGTTGGCAATGCGCGAGCTGATGCGGCGCAGCCAGTTGTCCTGTCGGCGTTGGCGGTAGCCCACCACCGCATCGTGTTCGCCCAGGGCCTCGATCATCGCCGGCAGATCCCCGGCGTCGTTTTGCAGGTCCGAATCAAGCGTCGCGATCAACTCGCCGCGCGCACTGGCGATGCCGGCGGCCATGGCAGCGGTCTGGCCGCAATTGTGGGCGAAGTAGACGGGGCGCACGCGCTCATCGGCCGCGGCCAACTCGGCCAGCAGCGCGGTGGAGCCGTCGTGGCTGCCATCGTCCACGAGAACGATCTCCCAGTCCGTCGAATCGGCGAAAACCTCCACGGCGCGCTCCGTGAGCCGGCGCAGGTTTTGCACCTCGTTGTAGACCGGGGCGACCAGACTCAGGCGCAGTGTCGTCTCGGGTTGCTGGGGCCAACTGCGTGCGGGGACGTACGCCGGAGCTTTGGTCGAAGGGAGGAAGGATTGCATGCAGCGCGGCCATGGGGGCCGAATGGCAGTATTGGCACGGGGACCGTCCAAGGCAACGGGCCATTGGGCGAACCGCAAGTACAAGGGGCAGAGATCGATGGCGCGGGGCGCTAGGATCGTGGCACCAGGGGTCGCCCGGACCCGTGCGCCCCATGACAAGCTCCTCTCCGACTATTGACTCCAGCGCGGAGACACGCGGCGGCGTTCCGGCCTGGGGCTGGATGCTCTTGCCCCTGGTGGCCTCCGCTTTGATGCGCGATTTGTGGGCGCCCGACGAGCCGCGCTATGCGGAGGTGGCGCGGGAGGCCTACGGCCAGGGCGGACTCTTGGTGATGCACCTCTGTGACGCCATCTATCCCGACAAACCGCCGCTCGTGTATTGGTTGTCCGGACTGTTCGGTTCCCTATTCGGATGGCACGAATTCTGGTTGCGCGTACCGTCCCTGCTGGCCACTGCGGGTACAGCTTGGTGTGTGGCTCTCCTTGCTCGCCGTTGGTGGGGAGAGGCAGAGGCGCGTTGGGCTCCGGCCCTGTTCTTGACCACCGCCATGGCGACCGAGATCGGCGCGCGCTTGCAGTTAGACCCGGTCCTGACTTTCTTGTGCACGGCCGGATTGTTGGTTTTGGATTCAGAGGCGCGCGATGTAACCCAACGGCGGCGACAGGTTTGGTTGGCCGGCGCCCTCGTGGGATTGGCTGCTCTGGCCAAGGGGCCCGTGGCGTTTGTTCACGTGGGCTTGCCTTGGGCCCTCTGGCTGCGCTTCTCGAAGCGTGCATCGTCGAGTGAGGCGACGAGACCTTCAGCCGGGAAGGCCGTGGGTTGGGGTGCCGCCCTGTTGGCACTGGCCATTCCCTTGACCTGGGCCCTCAGTGCCTCCCTGGCCGAGCCGGCGCTCTTCGAGGAACTGTTCTACGGACAACACGTGGGTCGCGTGGCCCGCGGGACCCAACACGGCGGTCCCTTTTGGAAGCACTTGACGCGACTGCCCCTGCTGCTCTTGCCCTGGACGCCGATCGTGATCATGGGTGTGCGCTTGGCCTGGACTCGACGCATGGATGCGGGGCTCGTGAAGGCGGGGCTTTGGTTCGGGGTGCTGCTCGGTTTCTTTTCCGCCATCGGGCCCAAGCGCGACCTGTATCTCTTGCCCGCTTACCCGGCCTTGGCCTTGCTAGGTGCCCGAGCTTGGTGCCTTGTCGTCACCGAGCGCGCGCGCGCCCACCGTGTACAACTGTGGACGGCCGTGCTGCTGTTCGCCGTGTTGGGCGCGGCCCTAGTCGCCGCCCCGCACTTCGTCGAGATTCCAGCGATGATTGAGGGTGCCGCCTGGCGCGGGGGCCTGACAGGCGGCGTGTTCCTGTTCGGTGCCCTGTGGATGTTTGCTGGACGCGCGGGCAATTCCGTCTGGGGCGCCCGCCTGCTATGGAGTTGGTGCGCCGCGGCCACTGTCTTGGCCCTCGTCATCTTCCCCGCTATCAACCCGATCAAGTCCGGCCGCACCCTGGCCGCTGTGATCGCTGCGCGCCCCGAAAAGCCGAGCGTGATTCCCTGTGTTGGCGTTCAGCCGGAGGCCTACCGTTTCTACGCGGGGGTGCCCACGGTGCGCGGCGGTCTGCAGGAGGCTCGTGATGCTGGGGGTCCCTTTCTCGGTCTCATACGCATTGACAATTGGGAGGCCATGGGTGCGGAGAGCCAAGCGCGATTTGAAATTCTGTACCGACGCCAGGTAGGGGGACGAGAAGTCCTGCTCTTGGGTGTTGGGAGCTAGACTTTCCTTCGGGCTTTTCGCGTCGAACGAATCCGTGTCACAGGCTCAACAGCCGCGGGAAGGCCCCACCGCGAGCCGTTTGCCGCCTGCTCCGCCCTACCCGAGCGGCCCCAGCTCTTCCTGAACGGGGCGAATTCTCTTTCGCCGTGAACTCCCATGGAGAAAGCCATTCTCTCCCTCAGCCCGCTTGCCTTCGCGATCCCTGCCAGTTGCGGCTCCACTCGTTCGTCCGTCTTGGATTGCCCCGAGTGCGGTTTGACCATGGGTTCGCCCGGTTGCTGCCAAGAACACATGGCCGACGGGGCCGCTCAGTGTGCCTGCGGAGAGGTCAAAGGTAGCGATGCTCCCTGTGACGAAACGGCCGCGCGCTGGGGGACAAGGAATTCAAGGTGCCTCCTGGGAGCGGCGTAGGCTTGGGCGGTACCCGATCCCAGTTCCTCAACCCTGGCAGGAAGGGGAAGACTAGCTCCCCGGTCTCCCCAGGGGCTTGGTTGCTGTCCCATGAAGCCGAGCACAGCACCGGCCAGAACATCGATGTGGCCGGGGGCCGGATGCTCTAAGCTGGACCGTTTTCCCTGTCCCTTTCACGACCCCGTGCTCATCTCCCTTCAGACGTCTAGCGCCGACGATGCTGACCGTCAGCGGCTGTGCTGGGCCGTTCACCCCGCCGACCTCTTCACTCCCGTGCGAGCGTTTCGCGCCCTGCGCGCCTCGGGTCATCACGCGTGCTTGCTCGAGTCGGTGGAGGGGCCTGCGCGCCTGGCCCGTTGGTCGTTTGTGGGCGTGGATCCAGATGCCCATTTTCGGGGCGCGAGCCAGGGCTGCAGCCTGAGTACTGAGGCGGGGACCGAAAGTCTGTCGGGACCCAGTCACATCGCCCTGCGCGAAGCCGCTAAACGTTTTGCAACCCCGCCCGCGAACCAAGCAGGTCTGCCGCCATTTACGGGTGGCTGGATCGGCTGCTTCACCTACGAGTGGGCCAGCAGCCTCGAACCCACCGTGGCCGTTCCCGAGCACGATCCCCACGGGTTGGGTGAGGCCATTTTTGACCACTACTCGGACCTGGTGGCCTTCGACCACGCTTCGCAACGTCTGATCCTCCTGGCCGGGTGCCCCAACGGGGCCGCCGACTACGAAGCCGCGCGCCAGCGCCTGGAACGACTGGCAGCAGATCTCCTTTCGGACGCGGGGAGCCAGCAGGGTTTTGCGCTACTCGAGCCTGAGCCACGTGCGCAGACCACCCGCTCCCGCTACGAAGAGGGCGTCGAGCGTTTGCGCAGTGAAATCGGTCAGGGCGAGATCTTCCAAGCCGTGCTCAGCCAGCGTTTTGAGCAGCGCTACGAGGGCGATCCGTTCATGCTCTACCGGGCCCTGCGCCTGGTGAACTCAGCACCGCACATGTTTTTCTTCGAGGCGGACGGGTTGACCCTGGTGGGCTCTTCCCCTGAGCGCCTGGCTTCACTCACCGGCCGCCGCGCTCAAGTCGTGCCCATCGCCGGGACCCGACCGCGGGGTTCGGATTCAAGTCAGGACGAGGCCCTGGCGGCCGAGTTGTTGGCCGACACCAAGGAACGCGCCGAGCACGACATGCTCGTGGACCTGGCGCGCAATGACCTGGGGCGCGTGGCGCGCATCGGGTCGGTGGCTGTAAAGGAATATGGCGTACTGGAGAAGTTCCCGGCGGTCCAGCACCTGGTCAGCCGCGTGGAGGCCGAGTTGGCCAGCGGTCGCGACGCATTGGATCTGTTGGCCGCAACCTTCCCCGCAGGCACGGTGAGCGGTGCACCCAAGGTACGCGCGATGCAACTCATCGCGGAACTCGAAGGCTCACGCCGGGGGCCCTACGCAGGTGCCTTCGGTTACCTCGATGGCGCCGGCAATCTGGACATGGCCATAGCGATCCGAACCCTGTTCTTGCAAGGGGACACGATTCACATCCAGGCGGGTGCCGGTGTGGTGTTTGATTCCGTCCCAGAGATGGAATTTGAAGAAACCCTGCACAAGTCCAAGGCCCTCTTCCAGGCCATCGAAATGGCGGCCTCGCCCGCTTTCCAGCCAGAGCCCTCTCCCAGCACCCAGGGGGTGGGCGTGTGATCCTGCTGATCGACAACTACGATTCGTTTGCTTTCAACCTGTACCAATCCTTGGCAGGCATGGGAGCCCACGTGGAGGTGGTGCGCAACGATGTCTCGTCGGTCGAGGCCCTGCTGAGTGAAGCTCCCACCGCGATCGTCTTGTCCCCGGGACCGGGTCGCCCCAAGGACGCGGGCGTCTGTCTCGAGCTTCTCCGAGCCCTGCCCGTCGGCCTGCCTGTGCTGGGAGTTTGCTTGGGTCACCAGTCCCTGGTGGAGTTCTACGGTGGATGCCTCGAGGTGGACAAGGGTCCCGTACACGGCAAGGCCAGCTTGGTGCACCACGACGGTCTGGGGCTCTTCAAGGGACTGCCCAGCCCCTTTCCCTGCGGGCGCTACCACTCCCTGCGAGCCGTACGCGCCCAGTTGCCCGCCAGCTTGGATTTGAGGGCCTGGACCGAAGCCGGAGATGTGATGGCCGTGCAGCACGAGCAGGAGCCGCACTTCGGTGTTCAGTTTCATCCCGAGTCCATCCTCACCCCCCAGGGTGATCAACTCCTGTCCAAGTTCCTCTCCTTGGCGGGCGAGCCGATCTGCGCCCGTTGACCATGGAACTCTCCGAGGCTCTGGCCCTTTCACTGAGCGGACAGTCCCTGACCCGCGACCAGGCTCGGGCCGTGTTTACCGGCGTCCTGCGGGAGGATTCGGACCCGATCTTGCTGGGAGGTTTCTTGGCTGCCATGGCACAGCGGGGGGAAGATTCCGAGGAGATCATCGGTGCCGCCCAGGCGCTTCGAGCGGCAGCCGTGCCCTTCGAACACGATTACCCCGAGGCCATTGATACCTGCGGAACGGGCGGTGACGGCCTGGGCAGTTTCAACCTGTCCACCGCGGCTGCCATCGTGGCCGCCGCGGCAGGTGCCACGGTCATCAAGCACGGCAACCGTAGCGTCTCCAGCGCCTGCGGATCGGCGGACCTGCTTGAGACCCTTGGGATTCAGTTGGAACTCTCCCCAGGACAGGCGCGCGAGGTGTTGGACGAGGTCGGCATCACCTTTCTTTTTGCGCCCCACTATCATCCGGCCATGGGCTTCGCGGCGCCCGTTCGTCGAGCACTGGGGGTGCGCACCCTGTTCAATTTCTTGGGACCCCTGTGCAACCCCGGACGCGTGCGGCGTCAGCTGCTGGGCGTGAGCGACGGTCAACGGGTGCGGGACTTCGCCACGGCCCTCGAAGGCCTGGGTTGCGAGCGCGCCTACGTCGTGCATGGGGCTGGTGGGGCGGATGAACTGACCTTGGAAGGCCGCAACCGGGCAATGGCGGTGGGTTCCGCACCTGCCACGGACCTGGATGCGAGCGCGCTGGGATTGGATTCGCGGCCGGTGGCCGACCTGCGTGGGGGAGACGCCGCCCGGAATGTGGAGCTCTTGGACGGTGTTCTCAGCGGGGAGCCGGGTGCCCTCCTGGATGGCGTGCTGCTCAATGCGTCGGCGGCTCTGTTGGTGGCCGAGAGGGCGCCCGATGCCCAGGCTGCGCTGGTCCTGGCCCGGGAAGCGATCGCCTCGGGGGCCGCTGCCGATCGACTGCAGGCCTGGGTGCGCGCCAGTCGGTCCGCCTCTTCGCAAGGAGCTGGGGCCTGATGGACCCGTGCACGGGAACCCGTTTGGATCCCATCCTGACGGACGTGGCCCAGCGTGCCCGCCTGCGACGGCAAACAATGAGTCTGTCGGACCTGCGCGCGGAGACGAAGTCCGATCCGGCTCGCGGGTTGCGATTCTTGTCCGCACTGCGCGCTCCGGGGCTCTCCATCATCGCTGAGTGCAAGCGACGCTCGCCTTCGGCCGGACTCCTCTCGACGGAGACAGACTTGCCCGCGCGCGCCGCAGCCTACGCCCGAGGAGGTGCCGCAGCCCTATCCGTTCTCACCGAAGAGGACCACTTCGGCGGTCACCCAGAGGACCTCACTGGCCTGGCCCATGTGGGCTTGCCGCGCCTGCGCAAGGACTTCATCCTGGACGAAGCCATGGTGCTGGAGAGCCTGGCCATGGGTGCCGACGCGGTATTGCTCTTGGCGGTTTGCCTGCCCGATGCACTCCTGGGTGAGTTGCTCGAAGTGGCTCGCGGCGTAGGCCTGGGGGCCCTGGTCGAAGTTCACAACGAACGGGAACTGGAGCGGGCCCTGGCGTGTCAGCCAGACTGTGTGGGTGTCAATGCGCGTGACCTGCGGACCTTCGAAGTGGACCTGGCACGCGTCGACGAGTTCCTACCCCAGGTTCCGCCCGGGGTGCTGCGCGTGGCGGAGAGTGGCCTGCGCTCCCTGCCCGATCTGCAGCGCGTGCTCGAAGCTGGAGCGGATGCGGCCCTGGTGGGGGAAGCTCTGATGCGCTGCTCGGATCCGGCAGCGACACTGTCCCAGTGGAACAAAGGTCTGGCGCGGTGAATTCTGCACCCATCATCAAGGTCTGCGGCTTGTGCCGAGATGAAGACGTGGACGTGGCATTGGATGCGGGGGCTAACGCCCTGGGTTTCGTGCACCACCCGCCCTCAGCCCGTCACATGGATATCGCACCCTTGGTGGACCTTGTGCAGCGTGCGACAGACCGAGGACAGGTGAACACGGTCCTGGTCCTGGTGGACGCAGCTCCTGACCAGGCCTGCGCCTGGGCTGAACGTTTGGGAGTTTCCCATCTGCAGCTTTGCGGTCGTGAGGACCCCCAGGCCTGGAAGGACGTTGGCCGATCGGTACGCATCCTGCGTCGCGTCTCAGTTCAGTCCTCGGCGCCCGCGGAGGTGGAAGCCTGGGCGAGCCTGAGCGAGGCCTTTGTACTCGACCACCCTGCCGGACCGGGCGGGACCGGGGCTGCCGTAGATCCCAGTCTGGCGCGCCGCCTTTCCGCCCTGGGGCCCTGCATTTTGGCCGGTGGATTGGATGGGGACAACGTCACCGCACAGGTGGCTGCCGTGGCCCCGATGGGCGTGGACGCCTCTTCGCGCCTGGAGAGCGAGCCGGGTATCAAGGACCCTCAGCGCCTGCGCGCTTTTGTCCACGCTGCACGCCGGGCACTTGGTCAGGGGGACGAGACGTGAGCGAAGGTCGATTTGAACGGCCCACCCGTCTTGGAACGAACGAAGTCTCCTTCGGTGGAGTCTTCGCTCCCGAGACCCTGATGGACAACCTCTTCGAGCTGGAGGCAGCTTGGATCGACTCCGCAGGGGACCGAGAGTTTGAGGCAGAACTCAAGCGCCTGCTGACGACCTACGCTGGGCGCCCCACGCCCACCTACCATGCCCGCCGCCTCTCGGCGGCCTGGGGTGTGGATGTCTGGCTCAAACGCGAGGACCTGTTGCACACCGGGGCCCACAAATTGAACAACACCCTCGGACAATGCCTGCTTGCCCAGCGCATGGGCAAGCGCCGCATCCTGGCCGAGACCGGCGCCGGTCAGCACGGAGTGGCCAGCGCCACAGCCGCCGCACTTCTGGGTCTGGAGTGCGTCGTGTACATGGGTGCGGTAGATGCCGAGCGTCAGGCGCCGAATGTGCAGCGCATGCGCCTGCTGGGCGCCGACGTCATCGAAGTGCAACACGGGGAACGCACCCTCAAGGACGCCATCAACGAAGCCTTGCGGGCCTGGGTGGGCGAGCCCGATACCCATTACGTGCTCGGAAGTGCCCTGGGTCCGCACCCCTTTCCATCCCTGGTCGCAGGCTACCAAGAGGTGATCGGTCGCGAGGCGCGTGCCCAGTTCAAGACAGCCACAGGCACCCTGCCCAATCTGGCCGTGGCATGCGTCGGTGGCGGCTCGAATGCCATCGGACTCTTCCGCGAGTTTCTCCCCGACGCGAGCGTGGACCTCGTGGGGGTGGAAGCCGGCGGACGGGGTCCCGAGCCCGGTTCCCATGCGGCGCGTTTCCAGGGCGGCCGGCTGGGGGTTCTGCATGGCTGTCTGAGCTACCTGCTCCAAGACGACGACGGCCAGGTGCAGCCCACCCATTCCATCAGTGCAGGCCTGGACTACCCGGCGGTGGGCCCCGAGCACGCGGCTCTGCGCGAGGCGGGGCGCGCGCGCTACGAATGTGTTCGGGACTCAGAGGCCCTGGCTGGCTTCCAAGACCTGGCCGCCCTCGAGGGCATCCTACCCGCCTTGGAATCCAGTCACGCCCTCGGCTGGGTGCGGCGTGAGCGCGAGGATCTGAAAGGGCAATCCGTGTTGCTGTGCCTCTCCGGCCGCGGGGACAAGGACCTGGCGACTTTGCTTGCGAATGAGGGACACGGGTCGACGTCGGATGAAGGTGGAGCGCCCGCCGTTGGAGAGACCCGGTGAGTGCCGGTCGCCTTGAGGCCAAGACGGCAGAACTCACCCGCGGTGGACGGTGCGGCCTGGCGCCCTATGTGACAGCGGGAGATGGGGGACTCGATCGCACTCTGGCCGTGCTGCAGGCCCTGGAGGGTGCGGGTGCGGACTGCGTGGAACTGGGTTTGCCTTTCAGCGACCCTGTGGCCGATGGTCCCACCCTGCAGGCCGCAGCCCAACGGGCGTTGGCCGCCGGTACGACATTTCAAGGGGTGCTGGAATTGATCGAGCGCTTGCGGGGCGCCGGGGGCCAGATTCCCCTGCTCGCCTTCTGCTACGCCAATACGATCGTGAGCCGTGGAGCTCGGGCAGCCTGTGCGCAACTGGCCGCCGCCGGGGCGGACGGCCTGCTGATTCCAGACCTGCCCGTGGAGGAACGCGGTTGTTTGCAAGACGCCGTTGAAGAGGCGGACCTGGCGCAGGTGTTCTTCGTGACCCCGACCACGTCCTCCGAACGCATCGTGGCAGCAGCCGAGGCCAGTCGAGGCTTCTTGTATGTCATCGGGCGCACGGGCGTCACCGGCGCGCGCACACAGCTGGGGACTGCAGGGCACGAGTACCTGACTCGCGTGCGGGGACTGGTGGACTGCCCTCTGGGCGTGGGGTTCGGTATTCGCGGGCCCGAGGAAGTGGCGGCCGTGGCGCCCCATGCGCAGTTGGCCATCGTAGGCTCCGCTCTCGTGGAACACATTCACCAAGCCAGCCTCGAACGGCACCCCGACCAAGATGCTTCCAGCGCGTGCGCTAGCGCCGCGGCCACCTTCCTGACCCATTTGCGAGGGGGACTGAACCCATGAGCCTGACCCTGAGACATCAACTGACCGCCCTGGACCGGGCCTTGGCCCACCTCTTGGATGAGCGCGCGCGCCTGGCACGGGAGATTGCCAGCTGCGCCTCCCTGCCCGCGCCCGCCCTGGACGATGCACTCGCCCGCATGGATGGCTGTTTCCCCGCTGCGGGCCTGGAGCGAGTTTTTCAAGCCGTGGATGAGGGCTGTCGCCAGGCGGTCGAGGAGGCCCCGCGATGATCCTGCGCTTGCAGATCGGTACGCCGGCAGCATCCGTTTCGGAATTGCGCGCGTTCATTGAAGGTCAAGGCCTGCGTACGTTCCTCTCCCCAGAGCCCACCCGGCCCATCTTGGCCATTGTCGACAGGGTCCCCGAGACTCTGGCGAACCAATTGGCGGCCCGGCCTGAGGTGGAACAGAGCATTGTGCCGCGCGGGGAGTGGCGCCTTGTGGACCGTGCCTGGCGTGAACATCCCACCTCGGTGTCGGTGGGGTCCGTGCGGGTGGGGGCGGGGGAATCGGTAGTGATCGCCGGGCCCTGCAGTGTGGAAGGACGTGAGCTGATCCTCGAGGGGGCGCGCATTTGCCGTGACGGAGGCGCGCACATCCTGCGTGGCGGTGCGTTCAAACCGCGCACCAGCCCCTACGCCTTTCAAGGTCTGGGCCGTGAGGGCCTGGCCCAGTTGAAGGACGCCGGCCAGAGCGTGGGCTTGCCTGTGATCAGTGAAATCATGGACGCCACCCAGGTGGACGCCTTTCGCGAGTGCGAGATCGACTGCCTGCAGGTCGGAGCGCGCAACATGCAGAACTTCACCCTACTCAAGGCCATCGCGGGCGCGGGGCGACCCGTGCTCCTGAAGCGCGGGCTTTCGGCCACCGTAGCCGAGTGGTTGGCGGCCGCGGAGTACCTGGCCGCCCACGGATCTGAGCAGATCATTCTCTGTGAGCGCGGCATTCGCACCTTCGAGACCGCAACGCGCAACACCCTCGACCTGACCGTCCTGCCTCTACTCCGCCAGTGGACCCACCTGCCCATTCTCGTGGACCCCTCCCACGCGGCGGGCATCCCCGAGTTGGTGGCTCCCCTGTCCCGGGCCGCCATCGCAGCCGGAGCGGACGGAGTAGCGGTAGAGGTGCACCCGCGTCCCGACCAGGCGCTCTCGGATGGAGCCCAAGCTCTGCTCCCGGGCGAGTTGACCCAGGTCGTAGCCGAGTGCCGTGTAGTGGGCGCCGCGCTTGGTCGCGGCTTCCATCGTCAGCCGCCCTTGCCCGCCGTGCAGGCAGGCGTCTAGATCCTCTCGCCGCCGGCTCCTAATCCTAGTACGGAATCATCTTCCCATCGCCCAACCCGCAACTCCGCCGTGACCCGCCGCGTCTTGGAACGCATGGCAAGAACGCCGCCCCACGACACCCCGGGAAGCTGACACCACATCCCGAACCGCGGGATGGCGCGTCCGCCCGGGTTCGAGCACCACTCGGGATGTCGGCGAGTTCCTGGCCGTGACACGCCTCAGGCAAACACAGGTGCGTCGATGGTCGAAGAAAAGGCGACGAGGGGGTGCCTGACTCGGCACCCTCGTCAATTCTTATCTTCCAATCCGGTGGTGCCTATCAATTCAGGGGGATGGGGAATTCAAAGTGCTGCCGACCAGCGGCGTGTCCGCGGCGCGTACGAGAGGATCGTCTTGGCCCCACGTGCGGCCCCAAGTGGTTCCCTGCCTGTCCCAGATGCCGCGGCGGTGAGAAACTCTTCACATCAGGACTAGCGTGGTAGCATTGCCTTGGTAGTGAGGGACCTCGCCTTCCCTCGGCTGCGCTTCTTTCAACCCTGCCAGAGAGCCCGAGTATGGCCTCATCGAGTCGGTCCATTTCCATCCCCAACGTTTTGGCGTGCCCCGAAATCCAAGCTAGGGATCTTGATGCACGTGCGTTCCAGCAAGAGTTCGTCATCCCAGCCAGGCCGGTGATGATTCGCGGAGCCATGGAAAACTGGGGGGCCATGACTCGCTGGTCCGATCCGGAGTACCTACCCCGCATCTTCCGCGACAAGCAACTCCCACCAGCGGGCAACGCTTTCAGTGGTTCCATGGCGGATTTTTGCCGAGATCTGTTTACGGGGGGGGAAAAGGCCCAGGGCTACTTGGAGCGCCCCATTACCAACTACGGAGCACCCGCTATCCTCGGAGAGCTGGCCGGGGATATTGAAGTGCCTCCCTTCTTCCAACCGGCCCCGCACCTGGCGTCCAAGATATTTGCTGGCTGGAACTCGCGATGCAGCGTCCATTACCACCCGTCGGCAGAGGCGACTCTCAGTCAGGTCTTGGGGCGCAAGCGCGGTCTCCTCTTTCCTCCCGACGGTCGCAACCTGGGGCATCTGTATCCTTACCACTGGCTTTCGCGCTCGTTCAGTTTCAGCAAGGTGGAATTCGGAACCGACGGGTCGTGGCCGGACCTCACGAAATTTCCCAGGCTGGCTCAGTCTCGTCCAATTGCGGTAGAACTCGATCCTGGGGACATGCTCTACATCCCCATCTATTGGTGGCATGTTCTCTTCGGAGTGGAAGGCTCCATGTCGGTCACCCATTTGTGGATGGCTTCACTGCGCAAGCGCTATTTCTGCCGCATGGGCCTGCGCAGCAACTACATCAACGCGCGCATCGTCCGGCGTCACATGCAACTCGAGTCCCTGCGAAGTTGGAGGAAACTGCGCAAGGTCGGCTGACCCGTCAGGAGTTCCGTAGGCCCTCGGGAACGAGCTTGCGCATCCAGGGAAACTTCTTGAATGGCGCCCGGAACAGGCAGCGCAGGCCGGGCTGCGGGAAGTGCCAGTGGCTGAAGGGAGCACCCCAGTGGAAGGCTCCGGAAATGTTGGGCCCAAGCCCCAGGGCCGTATGCCACCAGTGCAAAGGGATGTCGACCATCTCCCCCGGATTGAGAGTGGTCTCCACAGATTCTGCGCCCTCGAGCAACGGGAACTCCTGCCGGTCCACTTTGCGAAAGTTGATTCGACTGCAGTTGTTTGAGTTTGCGAGAATGTGCTTGGGATACAGTCGCTTGAACTGCCCCGGGGCGTGGAAGGTCACACGCTTTTGTCCATAGAGTTGTGTCAGACAGGTCTGGTGGTAGGGGTGGAAGTGGGACCCGGTGAGGGTGTCATGGCCGACGAAAATCCTCAGCATGATGTCCCTCGGGACCCAGGGCGGATGGTCGAAATCGTCCTCGAACTCTGGGTGATCGTAGCTGGAGAATCCAGCCAGATAGACCTGCTCCTCGCGGATCGTTTTGCCCTCGACGATGTCCATGTACTCGTTGCCCGTGAGAGACTCGTAGAGGGGCCGGTCGTAACTTCCGTCTTTCCCAGACGTGGCTTGCACGGTTTTCTCGCCCAGGACCCGCCGGAAGTAGTCAGGGTTCCAGAGTTCTCGTGCACGCCAATGGTCCACGACACCGGTTAGTTTGATGGGGACTTGCCCCCCTTGACAGACCGCCCGGAACTCCTCCAGGGACGGATTGTGCAGGGTTTCGATGGGCGAGAGCATGATCAGAGAATGCCCCACAATTCTGGGGCGAGCGAGGACTAATCTCTGGCCGGACGGGCGAGCAGGGGTCACCGGCGGCAGAATCGCGATCCACTGCCGGGTGATCTCACTCCAGAACACCCGGCACCCCAGTCCGGCCTCGTTTTGGAAACCCTGCAAGGGGGCCGGTGCACGGATCGTGGACCGGGCCGAAGGGCGTAGTTTGAGGGGCTGTATTGCGTACTCTTGATTGCGCTTCAACCGCCCGGAGTTAGCCTCACCCTCCCCCCGCGCCCCCAGTCTCCCGCCCAGATCGCCGACCATGATTCGTGCAGCCCTCAAGAATCCACACCTGGTGGCGGTCTTGGCTTTGACTCTGGTGGTTCTCGGTTCCTTCTCCTTGGGTCGCTTGCCTGCGGATTTGCTACCGACGTTCAAGACGCCCGCGGTCCAGATCGTGACCCTGTATCCGGGCATGCCGCCCGAGGTCGTGGAGCGCGACATCATGTCGCGACTGCAACGCTGGACCGGGCAGTCGGTGGGAATCGCCCACCAAGAAGCGAAAGCCATGCTCGGCGTGTGCGTGGTCAAGGATTTCTTCCGGGAGGACATCGACGACGCCGACGCCATGTCGCAGGTCACCTCACTGGCCATGAGTGACATGTTCTACCTGCCGCCGGGGACCCTGCCGCCGATGGTGATGCCCTTCGATCCCACGGCATCTGTCCCCCTCTGCTTGCTGGCGGTTTCCTCGGAGACCATGAGCGAGAAAGAACTCTACGACGTCGCCTACTACGAGATGCGCAACCGCCTGCAGGCCATTCGGGGCGTCGTGGCCCCGGCGGTCTATGGGGGCGTGCTCCGGCGCATTCTGGCCCAGGTGGACCGGGATGAGTTGGAAGCGCGTGGACTCTCGCCCATGCAAGTCACCGAAGCGATTCAGTCTGCGAACCCGTTCGTGCCCACGGGCTCGGCCAAAATGGGGGATCGTGACTACCTGGTGATCACCAACGCCATGGTGGAAAAGGTGCCCGAGCTCAACGGAACACCCATCACGGTGGATGGCGAGCGCCCCGTATTCCTGCGCGATGTGGGCCAGGCCAAGGACACGCACCAAGTTCAGTCCAACATCGTGCGCATTAATGGCAGACGCCAGGTCTACATTCCGATCTACCGTCAGCCCGGCGCCAACACTCTGGCCATCGTGGACGAAGTCAAGGCCAAGAGTTCCCGCATACTGGAACGTATCCGCGGGTTCGACCCCAAGGCCGCCGACCTGCGCATGGATGTGGTCATGGACCAATCGGCCACCGTGCGCGGGACCATCGATTCCCTGAGCATGGCCGGCTACATCGGCGCGGCCATGGTGGCGCTCGTCGTGTTGCTGTTTCTGGGCAGTGTGCGGCACACGATTCTTGTGCTGGTGGCCCTGCCCCTGGCCATGTTGGGTGCCTTCATCGGCTTGTTCTTCACGGACAACACCCTGAACGCCATGACTCTCGGCGGCTTGAGCCTGGCAGTGGGCATTCTGGTGGACCAGGCCATCGTCGTGACGGAGAACATCGCTCGTCACCAACGCATGGGCAAGGGCCGCGTCGTGGCTGCTTACGACGGCGCGCGCGAGGTGGCCGTACCGGTGTTCATTTCGACCTTGACGTTTGTGGTCGTGTTCTTTCCGGTTGTGTTCCTGTCGGGCATGGCGCGCTACCTGTTCACGCCCTTGGCTCTGGCCGTGACCTTCGCAAGTATCACGTCCTACATCGTGGCCATGACGGTCATCCCGGCCCTGGCCGCGAAGGTCATGCCAGAGGACCACAAACAAGAAGGCGCGTTTGCGCGGCGCGCCAATGATCTCTATCGGTCCTTGGTGCAGTCCGTGATCAAGGCACGCTGGGCCGTGGTCGTCGGAGCACTTCTCCTGGGCGCCGGCGGCGTCATTGGAATGGGGCAGCTGGGCACGGAGCTCTTCCCGCGCGTGGACTCGGGGCAGTTCACCGTACTCGTGCGCGCTCCCATGGGCACGCGGCTTGAGCGCACCGAAGAGATCATGGCCGAGGTCGAGGCCGCCATGGAAGATTTGATGGGGCAGGCGGATCCCAACGGCCTCCAACCGGATTCCTCCCTGGCCCTGTTGATCACCAACATCGGTGTGCTCTACGACTGGCCCGCGGCGTACACGCCCAACAACGGGCCCATGGACGCCTTTGTTCTGGCACAGCTGAAGAGTTCCCGAGGTCGCACGGCCCAGGAATGGGTGAGGGAGTTGCGACCCGAGCTCAATCGCCGCTTCCCCGGGCTGGAATTCAGTTTCGACACGGGAGGCATGTTGACCGCCGCTCTCAACATGGGTCTGCCGGCCCCCATCGACGTGCAGGTCCAGGGGTCGAGCCTGGAGGCCGCGCACGAGATCGCCAACGCGATCGTCGAGGAGATCCGTGGAGTGCAGGGCGCACGCGACGTGCGCGTGGCTCAGCCCCTGGACTACCCGGCCGTGGAAATCGAAGTGGACCGTGTCAAGGCGGCCTTCCTGGGACTGACCCAAGAAGACGTGGTCAAGAACGTGACCACCGCCATCAACTCATCGGTCAACTTTTCCCCGGCATTCTGGATTGCTCCCAATGGCAACCACTACCTGATCGGAACGCAGTACGCGGAGCAGGACATCGAGGACTTCAACACCCTCTTGAACGTGCCCATCATGGGCGCCAAGTCGGCGGCCCCCGTGCTCCTGAAAAACGTGGCCACCCTACGTCGCACAACGTCTCCGGCGGTCGTGCGCCACATCAACATCACCCGTACGGTGGACGTCTATGCCAACGTGGAGGGTCGCGACTTGGGGTCGGTCAACGCGGACATCGCCGAACGCCTGAAAAACTCAGCGCGCTTGGCCGCACTGATGGACCAACACGGTTCGGGCTACACCTGGTCCCTGGAGGGCGAGATCGCCGCCATGGCCGAGTCGTTCGGCCAGTTCGGCACGGGCCTGACCGTAGCGGCCATCCTGGTGTTCCTGGTCCTCGTCGCCCAGCTGCGCTCGTTCGTCTTGCCCATCGTGATCTACCTGGCGGTTCCCATGGGTCTGGTGGGAGTCGTTGGGTTGCTCTGGCTTACCGGTACCAACCTATCCATTCCCTCCTTCATGGGCCTGATCCTCATGGTCGGGTTGGTGGTGGAGTACGCCATTCTGCTCGTGGACTTCGCCGCAGCCCGCCAGCGCGAGGGCGCCTCCTTGGAAGACGCCATTCTGGAAGCCGCGCGTGTGCGCTTGCGACCGCTCTTGATGGCTTCCGCCACCACCGTCCTAGCGCTGCTGCCCATGGCCATCGGCCTGGGTCAGGGTGGCGAGGGCAACGTTCCCCTGGCGCGCGCCATCATCGGTGCCGTGCTCGGCGGAGCACTCCTGACGCTCTTTGTGGTCCCCGCCCTCTACAGCATCCTCGGACGCTACGTGCGCCCGCATTCGGATCTCGATCTCGAACTGGGCGCCTGACGCCCGCAGCCCCATGTTGCAACTTACTCTTCAGTCTCCGGCAATCGTTCCCTTGACCCTGCTCGTCTGGGCGGCCTCCCTCGCACCGGCCGCCACAGGTCAGGAAGCGCAGAGGGTCTCGGTCATTCGTCCCGGTCGAGCGGATCTCGTCGAGGGCATCAGCCTAGTGGGAACCCTCGAAGCCACCGCCAGTGCCGACGTGATTCCGCGCGTGACCGGCTATCTCTCGACCCTGTCCGTGGACGTGGGCGATCGCGTGCAGCGCGGCGATCTCCTAGCCCAAATCCATGTCCCGGATTTGGAAGCCGCGCTGCTCCGCGCCGAAGCCCAGGCCCGTGCGGTGGAAGCCGGAGTGAGCCAGGCCCAGGCCGGCCTAGCCGATGCCGAAGCCGCCCGCGACGAGGGGGCCGCTCAGGTGAAAGTGGCCGAGGCCATGCGGATCAGCCGCCAAGCCCAGGCCCAGATGGCCCAGGTCCAAGCCGACGTGCAGGGCAGGGAAACCGAGCGCGCCCGGCAATTGGCGGAGAAGGGAGCCGTGACCAGGGAACAGTTGGAACAGTCAGAGGGCGCCTTGGCCTCGGCCCAAGCCGCCGTGCGAATAGCGCAGGCGGAAGTGCAGATTGCCGAGGCACGTATCGGCGCGGCCCGGGCTCGCGCTGCTGCAGAGGTGGCGGCCGTGGCCGGCGCCAAAGTCGAAGTGGAGGCGGCCGCCGCCTTGGTGGAGGCCGCCCGAGCGGCAGCGACCGAGGCCGGCACGCGCCTCGGTTTCGGTCGACTTGTCTGTCCCTTCGAACATGCAGTGGTCACTGCGCGCCACCTGCATCCAGGCGCCCACGTTTCCGCCGACCAATCCGTTGTCCTTACCTTGATGGACACGCGCGTCTTGCGCGTGGTTCTGCCTGTACCCGAAAGCGACTCGGTGCGCCTGGCCGTGGGCCAGACTGTGGAATTGAGCTTCCGGGCCGCGGGCAGCGAACCGCGTCGGGCGCCTCTCGCACGAATTTCGGGCGCCCTCGATCGTTCCACCCGGACCGTGCGCGTCGAAGTGGACCTACTCAACGTGGACGGCCTACGACCCGGCATGTTCTGCAAGGCCAACATTCAAGTGCGATCTGCCCCCGGGGCGATCACCCTGCCTGGCGGCGCGATTCACACTCGGTCGGGCCTGGACGGTGAGCCGCAGACTTTCGTCTGGATTGTGCAGGGTGGATCCGCCAAGCCCGTGCCCGTCACCTTGGGAATCGACGACGGAATCGTGGCCGAGATCCGAGAGGGGCTCAGCGGTTCCGAAATCGTGATCTCCGCGGGGCTCTCGGGCATCCGTGACGGCTCGCCGGTCGAGTTCGACGAAGGGGGCTCCCAGTGAACCTGCGCGCTGGAGCTTTCTACCCCCTTCTGTTCTTGATTGTCGTCAGCTGCCGCAGCTCCCACGTGGTGGGGGAGACCCAAGCGGATTTCGACCGCATTCAAGTGGAGCAGGATGGTCGCGACGAGCCGCATGTGCCGTCGGCACCGCCCATCGGGCTGCTTCTACAACTGGATCAGGTCCTCAAGCTAGCCCAGGACCAGGGGTTGGACCTGGCCCTGGCCCGCGCCCGCCAAGATGTGTCCGCAGCCGAAGCGCAAATCGCCCGCGCCGCCTGGATACCCGAACTGTCCCTCTCAGCGGACCTCTGGGACAACGAGGGCGTCGTTCAAAGTACCGAGGGCGAGTTCCTAGACGTGAACAAGCGCAACGCCACCCTGGGCGTGGGTCTCTCCTTGGAACTCGACTTGGCCGAAGCCCTCTTCGGTCCGCGCTCTGCCTCAGCCCGCTTGGCCGCCCAACGCTCCGCCACCGACGCCGTGCGCCAATCCACACGGCAACGCGCCGCGATTTTGTTCCTCGATCTTCTTGAGGCCCAGTTCGCCCAGGAGATCGCCACGGAAGCCCGCGCCCACGCCCAGGAAATGGAACGCGTGGAGCGCACCCGTTTCGAAAGCGGGTCCGGCCTGGAGGTGGACTACCAGCGCGCCCAGGCGCACACGGCCCAGGTCGGCGCGCTCGTCGTCGATTCCAACACAACGCGCGCCATGGCCGCGGCCCGCCTGGCTCAGCACCTGAACTTGGATCCCACCCGCGACTGGCAGGCCCAGGCCCCGCGTGTTTTGGAGCAGTGGTCCGATGGAAACGATCTCCTAGGGGATCTGGAAGTGGGGGCTGGAGACCTGTCCCTGGCCGAACGCGCTGAGCGTCAACGTCCTGAACTCGCGGCAGCCCGCGCACGTCTGCGAGCGGCTCGGCTCGACGCCCGCGGCGAATCCCGTCGCTGGCTCCTGCCCACCCTGCACGCTTCCGTGTTCGAGGGAAAATTCGGACCCGACCTAAACGACGGCGCCGACTCCACGGTCACCGCCGCCGGCGTCACCTGGAACCTGGCCCTCGGCATGGCCGGTCAAGCCCAACGCGCCCGCGCCCGGGAGGCTCAGGCGCGCTTCGAGCTCGCGCGACTGTCGCGCTTGGTCCAAGCGCAAGTCGCCGCCGCCCACATCTCCTACAAGGCCTCCGCCAGCCGCCACGACCTGGCCCAAGCGCGCCTCAACGCAGCCGAGGCCGGCGCGCTCCTGGCCGAACAGCGCCACGCGGCCGGCGCCGGCCTCCTCCTGGAAGCCCTTGCCGCACAATCCGACCGCGTCTCCGCCAGTATGGAGGTGGTCAGCGCCCGCGTCGACCGACTGCGCGCCAGTTGGAACCTGACGCGGGCACTGGGCATGGAGCGCTAGCCGCCGAATCCTCTGCACTTCCCCGGTCCACTTGCCGCCGAGAAGAGTCCGGGGGGATGAGGAATTCAAAGTGCCTCGGGGGAGCGGCGTAGGCTGGGGGGGACCCGATCTCAGATGCTCAACGCTGGCACGAAAGGTGGAACGACGAAACTGCCTGGGTTCCGTGGACCGAACAGCTTTGGGTCATCGAAGAAGTAGGCCTTCACCCTACGCCGCCAGCAAGCCGCCTCGACGCCGATTCATCCACCCCGCGACCGTCTCCGAACTCCGCGTCAGAGGATGCAGACTCTCCCGG
>Ga0209992_10001392_pt1 | contig 25795 bp, 22 predicted proteins | sample 2SBtaG_2_FD_182564 | JGI IMG/M metagenome (GOLD analysis project Ga0209992, IMG submission 182564) | Deep subsurface microbial communities from Kolumbo volcano to uncover new lineages of life (NeLLi) - 2SBTROV12_ACTIVE470 metaG (SPAdes)... | ecosystem: Environmental > Aquatic > Marine >... | reverse complement strand
GCTCATTTATCGATATTTTTAGATTGTTTTGAAGCCTCTATTTTATCATTTTTGAGCAAGTCTTTTTCTTTTTTTAGCTATTCAAGCTACTAAGTCCACTCGCTTTGATGAGTTTTGCAAGTGGCTCTATTAAAAGAGTTTTTTGAAGAACTGGAACCGGGCCTGAATTCGGCCGCAGAATCCGCAAATAACAACGCGATAAGCGACGGCTATTTCGATGCGCTTTCGATTCTGAAAGGGAATCGTACGTCCTTCGAACAATCATATGCGGAATCGATCCAGCACCAATTAAAAGTCAAAGATCGTGAACTATCAAATCCGGTGGACGCTACACCTGATCAACTTTCTGTCGTTGACAAAAACGAATTTGAGGACTGGTTAACGCTTTCGGACGTTATCAATAAAACCAACTCCTCGCACGACACCGCACTTAGCAATATCGAGAATAAACTGGCCACTTTGGAAAACCAAGCGGTTGATGAAGCCAATAATCCGGTAAGTCCCGCCGTTTTTTGCGAGGTTCTTCGCGATCAACTGGAAGGTTTCAATCTTGACCATCAAGTAAAACAGCAAATCTATAAGATCTTCGGAATTTCCTTAGATCACCAACTTGGAGGATTATATTCAACCCTTAAACAACGACTAGAACCAATAGCATCGATCCCTCCCGCATCGAGGGTCAAATCTGTTGACAAGACGGACTCGGAACTATCACGACAATCCAGCAGCGACACCGCCCCGACTATGTCCGCAGATCAAAAACGCCCCGTCCTAGTCGATACCTTCAAGCGCTTTTTTGAGCTAAAATCCTCAGCGAATTCACGTTCTTTAAATGGGCGACTAGACGCAACCACGGCAGAAGCTATAGCAGAACCAGAATCAATCTCCGAATGCACTTCCAAACAAATCATATCCGCATTACGTGCGCTCGAACCCAACCATGCTTCAGACCTGGAGAGCCTTGAAACAAATATTCTAGATCGACTCCGTAACAATGACTTAGCTACCGCAACGCCATCGATTGACGATCAACTCTATACAGATTTCGCGGCGAAGTTTTGCGACGTGTTGAATGACCAATCAGCCGATCTAACAGTCGCTGATTCTATTACCGAAAAACTGCGTATGCCTTTGCTGAATCTGGCGGCACACGAACCCGATTTTATCAATAATCCAGAGCATGTCGCCTGGCAGATTTTGGATATGATTGGCCGCTTAAACGCATCATTGGCTGAATCTGGCACACCGAATAGCGATGATATTCAGCGCTCGGTAGATCAAATTATTGACGAATTTGGGGTTAATTCCAGCAACGACGTCGCCGTATTCGATTCCATAAAAAACAAACTTGAGCATATCGTCAACCCCTTGGAGAGCGCCAAGGTCAAAAATGTTGAACGCATCCGCGAAAATTGCGTCGGAAAACACCAAACCGCAAAAGCCAAATCCTATATCCATTCAATCATCGACGACCGCATCTCCGGTAAATCTGTTCCAAAAATTGTCATTTCGCTGCTGGACAGTGGATGGGAACATTTGCTAACACTGTCGACGCTCAGATATGGTAAGCAAAGCAAGTCACTTAAAAACCGTCTCGGCATACTGGATCAGTTACTACATTTTTTCTGCGGTTCGGATGATTCAAAAAAACCTCAACCTAGTGAATTACAATCCTTGTTGAACCAGATCGACGAAGAACTTGCGATAGTTTGCAGCGATTTTTTTCAGCACAGAAAGATCATCGATGACTTAAGCAGCCACTTGATAGGGATAGGGCAACCACCCGTTAGAACAAAACCGGAAATGGTTATTGCGGATTCGCGAAACACCAGTTCCGAAGATTCTGACACAGATGCAATTCCAGAATATTTACAACTCTATGCCGATAAAGTATTGGAACTTCGGGTTGGCGACTGGCTCATGTTCAACTTGCAGGGCGCCGAAAGACAACCTCTAAATCTTGTTTGGATCGGGGAAAATCCATGGTCATTTGTGTTTGTTAACCGCAAAGGCCAGAAAAGCAACGAGCTTTCACTACAAAGTCTCGCTACCTTCTTCAAACATAAATTGGTCTGGAAAATTGAAAGTCTGGATACTCCATTGTCCGAACGCACGTTTTCAACAATGCTGCAGGACATGCATCATAAACTTATCCAACAATCAACTGTGGACGACCATACGGGCTTGATTAACCGTAAAGAGTTCGATAAACGGCTTAAGCAAGAATTCTCCCAGCTAAATGACGACGGTTCAAATCATTATCTGTGCAATTTCGAAATTGAACAGATCCGCTGGATAGATCGAACATGCGGGATTGATGCGGCCGAATCTTTACTCAAGACCGTGATTGATAAGATCACACCAACGCTGGCTAATCACGATGTCATTGCACAGTTAGGCGACCAAAATTTTGGCGTTCTTTTCAAATTACGATCTATAGAGCAACTAAATAAGGACTGCCAGAACTTACTGGGCGCGATTACTGGAATTAATTTCCAATGGGAAGAACAACGCTACAAGCTTGGTGTAAGTATTGGTGTCATACCCTTTTTTAAACAACCTGAAGGATTATCTGGGCTATTGGCCCACGCAGATGGCGCATGCACAGCTGCGAAAAAGGGAGGGGAAAACCAAATACTAATTTATGGCGAAGACTCTGAGGAACTCAAAATCCAAGAAAGTATTTACGAATGGGCTGGGCGTATTAGTACCATTCTTGACCAAAACAGGCTTTTCCTGCGTTGTCAATTGATCAATCCGCTATCTCAATCGCCAGCGGGAAACCCTCATTACGAAATTCTATTGGGAATCAAAGATGGCAGCGGCAATATAGTTTCGCCCGAAGTTTTTATTCCGGCAGCCGAACACTCGGGACGAATCTCCGAAATCGACCGCTGGGTCGTCGACCAGATTTTCGACTGGATCGACAGCCACCCAGAAAAAATGGAGGCGATAGAAGGATTTTCGATCAACCTATCCGGACATTCCATCGTATCCAAAGAGTTTCTGGAATACACCAAACAATCGTTAACTAACCGGAACGTAAATCCTGAGAAAATTACTTTTGAGATTACCGAGACGGCCGCGATTAGCAATCTGTCCCGCGCCCAAAAATTCATTTCGCAAATTAAGCGGTACGGCTGCAAATTTTCTTTGGATGATTTCGGCAGTGGTTATTCTTCGTACACTTATTTAAAAAATCTGGATGTTGATTACTTGAAAATCGACGGTGTGTTTGTAAAAGATCTCGCCGTCAATGACGTTGACAATGCAATGGTCAAATCGATGAATGAAATCGGTCATTCACTGATGATCGAGACCATCGCGGAATATGTAGAAGACGACGCGATTATAGAAAAATTAAGAGAAATCGGTGTGGACTTTGCTCAGGGCTACGGCGTTGAAAAACCTATGCTCCTGACGGACCTCTAACGCACAAGAAATTTATACGGATACGAAACAGAACGGCGATGCATTTCGAAAATTATCGTCTCAACAACAAAGTACCGATACCCTGATCGGTAAACAGTTCCAACAACACCGCGTGCCGTAGACGCCCGTCAATAATGTGCGCTGAGTTAACTCCACCCCGTAATGCTTCCGTCGCACATCTTGTTTTTGGAATCATACCCCCTGAGATCGTTCCATCGGCGATCAGTTTATCGATCTCAGACAGAGAAATACCGGTCAATAGTTCACCGTTCTTATCCAAAATACCGGGAATGTTGGTCAATAAAATAAGCTTCTCGGCACCTAGAACTTCCGCGACTTTTCCGGCAACCAAGTCGGCGTTAATATTATAAGAAAATCCATCTTCACCCACCCCAATTGGGGCGATCACAGGGATAAAATCACCCTGAGCCAACAAATCAACAATCGCCGGCTCTATACTGCTCACAACGCCGACATGTCCTAAATCAATCAGTTCGGAACTAGGCGCTTGGCGCTGATTTTCCTGCTGATCAATTTTTTTTGCCCGAATAAAGTCACCATCCTTACCAGTTAAGCCAACCGCATGCCCACCATGTTGATTGATGAGATTGACGATTTGTTTGTTGACCAAGCCACCCAATACCATCTCAACCACATCCATGGTTTCTTTGTCGGTCACCCTTAATCCATCTACGAAACGAGTATCCTTGCCTAGCTTCTCCAGTAAACTACCTATTTGCGGCCCCCCGCCATGAACAATCACGGGTCTGATACCGACCGCTTTCATCAATACAATATCGCGGGCAAAGCCAGTCTTTAAGGCTTCATCAACCATCGCGTTACCACCATATTTAATGACAATGGTTTTACCGGTAAAACGTTGTATATAGGGTAAGGCTTCGGTTAATACGTGGGCAATATCCAGCGCCGAACTATTATTTGGCGGATTCTGCATGTCCATCGTTAGAACGGCAATTCCAGGTCGGGTTTGGTCTGTTTCATGACTTGTTTGAATTTTTGTTGTATTGCGGAAAGACTTTCATCGCTATCGGCTTCAAAGCGCAGTACCAAAGAAGGTGTTGTATTCGAGGCCCGCACCAAACCCCATCCCTGCAAAAAGTCCGCCCGTAATCCGTCTATATCGGTAATTTTTGCCTCTGGAAATTGCGCCTGGGATAACAATTCCTCGATAAAAGGAATATTTTCGCCTTCCTCCATCGCAACGTTGATTTCTGGCGTATTCACGCTATCCGGGTACTCGGCAAAAATCTCACTACTGGGCCGGGGGTCCGCGGATAAAATTTCGATCAACCGCGCGGCAGAATATAACCCGTCGTCAAACCCAAACCAGCGTTCGCCGAAAAAGATATGTCCGCTCATTTCCCCCGCTAACGCAGCGTTGGTCTCCTTTATTTTTGCTTTGATCAACGAATGGCCAGTTTTCCACATCAACGGGCGCCCGCCATGTTTGACTATTTCTTTGGATAAATTCCTAGAACATTTTACATCAAAGATAATATCCGCCCCGGGTTGCCTCGACAAAACATCGGCAGAAAATACCATCATCTGACGGTCCGGCCATATTATTTTCCCTGAGGAATCGACCACACCCAATCTATCGCCATCTCCGTCAAATGCTATTCCGAGATTCGCTTCTTCCTGTTTAACCATGTCGATCAAATCTTGCAGGTTTTCCGGTTTACTAGGATCTGGGTGATGGTTAGGAAAACTACCATCGACATCGCAATACAATTCAACAACTTCACATCCCAACGTTCGCAGTAAAACCGGCCCTAATTTCCCCGCAACACCGTTGCCACAATCCATCACCACTTTCAACGGGCTACCCAATTGAACATCATCGATTACTGTACCCACATAATCGGGTATCAAGTCGCGCGATTCCTGTGTCCCTGAACCGGTTAGATAATCACCTCGTTCTATCCGTTCACGCAAGCGTTGAATTCGATCACCGGACAAAGTCACTCCGTCCACAACCATTTTCAATCCGTTGTACTCGGGAGGATTATGGCTTCCGGTCACCATCACACCTGTACTACTGTCCAAAAAATTTGTCGCAAAATACAACACCGGAGTCGGCACCATACCAATATCGACAACGTTACAACCGCTATCTTGAAGTCCCTTCGCCAACGCAGCACTCAACCTGGGGCTGGTAGCCCGACCATCATACGCAATGATAACGTTCTGCTGCCCACAATCCTGTGCCTCACTGCCCAACGCACGACCAATGGCCGTCACCCCTTCTTCGGTCAACGTTTCATCAACCACTCCGCGAATATCGTAGGCGCGAAAAATCGAAGCTGGAATTGAGCAGCCCGGCTTTACTTCTACATCAATGCTACCCTCAGAGGAAAGAAAACTGGGATTACCGAAGTCTTTATCAATATCGCCCAAACCGGCAGTAAGATCTTCTTCAACCGGTTGGGCACCGGCCGGTCGACTTGAATTCAAGCGCATCATCTTCGAAATAAGAGATTCGAATTCTTGCAATTTCACAGCGTAGTTTCCTTTTTTGTTTCCTGCTAATAACGCACTTGTCAGTCTGACAACAACTGCTTGGTCCGCGAGCACGATACGCGTCAGTCTGCGAGCTGAATAGACAAATACCAAAATGACCAAACCGATGGCAATTAGCGTTGCAACAAGCAATTCCAACCAACCCGAACCAAATAGTGCGGGAACCCAATAATTCAATTTGATATCAGTTCCGGCAACCTTAAATGATCCCGATGCCTCTCCCGTAGTGAGTGTCTTGTCACCGTTAGTCGCCAAATCCAAAGTACCCTGCGCGATCTGCAATGCGCCGGATACTTTGGCAGCGTTGAGCGCCTTGGCCAAAAAGTCTGTGGTTATACTAGCCAGCACAACGCCTACAGTTCGTCCATCGACCACAACTTTGCGTGCAATGGCCAAATGGCGGTTAGGGGTTCGATAGACATGAACCATCGGTGTAGGAGACTGATCTAAAGCTGCACGTACCATTTCTAAATCGGCAAATCCCATGTGAGGTATTATTGTCTGATCAGGTTCAGCAACATTCTCTTTCAGAAGACGCACCTGCAACATGCCAGGAACCAATGAACCAAAGTTTTCCTGTTCTGCTTCCAGCTGTAGTTTATCGCCAAGATCGAGCAACATTCCAACCCTAGGCGACATGGCAATGTTTTCGGTAATATCGGTATATTCTCGAATTTTAGCCTGAAGGCTGGCCGCTGTAGTTTGGCCCAGTATTTCAAGAGATTGCCGGTTCTGTTGTTGGGTATTCATCGCGCTTAAAAAGAACATCGCGACACCATTCAGCACAACAATTAAACAAACGACCAACGCGGTCACTCCAAAAACTCTTCCCAGATTCATAAGCAAATAACTCCCGAATGGATCGATCCAGAATCTTTAACTGTGGCCGGTATGCCCAAAGCCACCTTCACCTCTTTGACTTTGAGCGAAATCATCTACGACTTCAAATTCAGCCTGAAGCACGGGTACAAAAACCAATTGCGCGATCCGTTCTCCAACCTTAATTTCAAACGAGTCCTTACTTCTATTCCAACAGGAAACAAAAAGCTGACCCTGATAGTCCGAATCGATTAACCCGACCAAATTTCCCAGCACGATGCCCTTTTTATGCCCCAGACCGGAACGGGGTAGAATTACCGCGGCCAAATTCTTATCCGCAATATGAATGGCGATACCGGTAGGAATTAGTTCACAACAAGCTGGCTGAAGAGTCATCGTTTGCTGTAAGCATGCCCGTAAATCCAGGCCGGCGGACCCATCGGTCGCGTAACGCGGCAGCTCAATTTCAGTACCCACCCGGTCGTCTAAAATTTTAAGTTGTACTTTTTTCATGAACACGCAGACTATTATTTCTGATTATTGAAGCGTTCTACGACAATTTCGACTAGTCGCTGCGCTAACACCGACTTGGACATTAAAGACAAAGACTGGCTACCCCCAGGCCAATAGACCTCTAATGCATTGGTATCCACATTAAACCCTTGCTGATCCCGACCGACCCAATTAGCCGCGATCATATCGATAGATTTTGCTGCCATTTTTTTATGCGCGTAAGACTCCAAATTTTCTGTCTCCGCGGCAAATCCAACCGTGAACGGCCCGTCTCCCAAAGCAGCAACCGAAGCCAATATATCTGCGGTTTTTTGTAGCGATAGCCGCAAACAGTCCGGGTCCTTTTTGAGCTTATTCACGCCTACAACAGCCGGCGTGTAATCGGCAACGGCCGCGGCTGCGACGAAAATATCAAAATCCACCGCGCGCTGCATCACCTGATCGTACATCTCAGCCGCCGTTTCCACCCGAACCAGGCGTTGTACACCAGGGTCATCCAAAGCAACTGGTCCCGATACCAATGTAACCCGCGCGCCAGCCGCTATCGCCGCACGAGCTACCGCATAGCCCATCTTACCGGAACTATGATTACTCAAATAACGTACTGGATCGATCGCCTCACGAGTTGGACCCGCCGTTACCAGCACCGAAACTCCGTCAAGTACGCCAGCCGATTCATCCGAAGACAGAACATCACAAATCTCCGCGGGTTCTAGCATCCGACCATAGCCTTGTTCACCGCAAGCCTGAGCACCCTCGTTCGGGCCAAGAACTCGTATTCCACGATCTCTTATACAGGTTAAATTATCCTGCGTCGCCAAATTTTCCCACATAGCCCGATTCATCGCTGGTGCAACAATAATAGGAACGTCGGATGCTAAACATAGGGCAGACAACAGGTCATCCGCCAATCCCGATCTAATTTTAGCAATTATATTAGCGGTTGCCGGCGCGACAAGAAGCAAATCAGCCCACCTAGTTAGATGAATATGTCCCATCGCAGATTCCTGCTGGGCATCCAGTAAATCGGTATGCACCGGATTACCTGACAGGGCTTGAAATGTTAATGGCCCTACAAATTGAGTCGCGGCCTCAGTCATCACTACACGGACCGACGCACCGTCGGCGATTAGCAAGCGAACAAGTTCTGCCGATTTGTATGCGGCGATTCCGCCCGAAACACCAAGTAAAACATTTTTATTTGAAAGCCGTCCCACCCAAACTTCTCCACTACAGCCCATGCAACGGACCAATTATGCGAACACTCAAAAATATGGCACGCGTCACAAAACTTCGGCGAATTATGTCAAGTATTCTATGATGTATCTATGCTTTTGAGTTTAAATTTTCATAACTACTTAGCTTACCCCCGATTTTATCCGAATACGGTGTCGATAATGCTCAAATACACCGTTACTCTGCGCATTTTCTACTTAAACTCCACTAAATTTCAAAACAATCCGAACAGTCATAGCTATAAACTTGATGCACTTAGCAGTTCCTATTTTTTCCGTTTCACAGCTGGTCCGTCGACTCGGTAGGATTGATGAGGATTAGCGACTGGCCGGAAACTGAGCGTCCCAGAGAAAAACTATTGATCCGTGGCGCATCAGCCCTTTCCGATGCCGAACTTTTGGCAATCTTTCTGCGCACCGGTACTAAAGGCAAAACTGCGGTTGATCTGGCTAGAGAATTACTCGCGGAGTTCGGTTCATTGCGCGCGTTACTCAACGCAGAGTTACCGCGTTTCAAGAGATCTAAGGGCCTCGGCGACGCGAAATACGCGCAACTCCAAGCTGTATTGGAAATGGCCAAGCGCCATCTTCGAGAACCACTGGAACGAGGCCAGGCTTTGACCAGCGCGCAAAACACCCGAGATTTCTTGAGAAACGAATTACGCGATCATCCGTACGAAGTTTTTGCCTGTTTGTTTTTAGACAGCCAACACCAAGTGATAGAATTCGAAGAATTATTTCGCGGCAGCATAAACGGTACAAGCATTTACCCGCGTGAGGTTGTCAAAAAAGCATTGCGACACAATGCCGCCGCGGTAATCTTCGCACACAACCATCCCTCGGGCATATCCAATCCCAGCGATGCAGACAAACAGGTGACACAAAAGTTGCAACGTGCATTATCATTGATAGAAATTCGTGTACTCGACCATTTTATTGTCGGCGACAACGAACCCTATTCATTTGCCGAAAACGGACTGCTTTAGGACATTCACCCTATCTGGATAGCTGTTTGTAATTGGCTCAAATCAAGCGGGTCTGTTTTAGCAAAACCGGCCAATCATCCGACTGACAAGACCATCAATTAAATGGCCAAAAGCTTCAATTCATAACCGACCAGAAGCGTATACCCCCCCAACACTGCCACCAACACATACTGCATCGTTATCCTATTGAAAAGCTTGAAATTAATATGCAGAAGAACAACGGTTAAGCACAGGCTGGTTAAAATATACTTGGCGGTAAAAAACGTATGGCTACTCGACTCCAACAACCAAACCATGAATGGATTCAGCTCTACGCCGCCTTTCTGCAAAATCAGTATGGTCAGACCAGCATCTGCGACACAAAGCGAAAGTATCAGTAGCATCAATAGCAACATGTCAGGCCCGTATACGTCGGTATAAAACGGCTGATTTTTCTCGTCTTTGCGTTGCGGATTTTGTCTGCGGCCCCGAAAAAAGGAACACATTAATGCGGTAATTTTTCGGGTTCTACGATCCTGATTACGACGCCGTTCAGAATGAATACTAAAGCCATCCCCCTCATCTTGTTTTTTATTATTCAAATACCTTGCCCCTATATAATCAAAATATTCACAGGAAACCCTCCGATAGGCTATCCGCAAAAAAATGCACCTTCCGTACCATTCCAACTTCGATTAATCGTTAATTGATCGGGTCAGTTAAACAAAAAGTTGCCAATTTGTTTGATAAGCAATTGATTACAAATAGAATCAACGACTAGTGATAATAATAGACTCAATATCTATCCACGTTTATACCCTGCGATAGACTTAACCATCGTGGTCGCGATCGACATTATCAGTGCGATAATGTAAAAATTACTGACATCAATTAGTTGCCAACCTCAAACATTAAAATTACCGAGCTAAATCCAAATACACGATGCGAATTTATACAATCGTACACCCTCGATTACTGCGCCGCGGACTGCGAATAGGACTAGTCGATTCCTTTTGATAAAAACTACGTCCCATGGTTGCTAGCACGTAATTTCCGTCACTAGCCCACACCGCTATTCCATTTACAAGTACCTTATTACTACCTTTTACAACTGACTTGCGATTAATATCCGGAACCCACTTGTTCCGCGTTTCATCGATTATGTTTGCTGCGCTAGTGCCTGAATCTTGCAACGCTTCTTTAACGGACTCGAGCCCGGCGTCATGCCCCGAATTTCCGCCTACAATTACAATTTCCGTATTATTGATATCACCACCTACATCTTTAATACATTGAATGATCCATTCTTTTTCTTTCCCGTACCCCGGGCTTACATGTAGCATTCCGTATTTATGTCCGTTGTTGACTACCATCCCGATGCAATTCGAAATATTATTGGTAAACAAACCGCCTCCGGTAGTCATAATGGTAGCTTGCTGATCTTGTTCAACGCATACGAAATCATCTTCTAAACGAGTATTTTCTCTCTCTATTTTCATCATATGCATGTTTAACGACCGTAAAAGAGTTGAATGGAAAACTTCTTCAGTACATTTTTGAATATAAGGGGCGATTCAGTCCCTATTGCGATATAAACTCAATCCCTTAGTATCTCATTTCATCACTCGATCAACCGCCGCTCGGCTTCCCGATATTTCTCCGCACTTTTCTCCACGATATCATCCGGCAGCGTCGGCCCCGGTTCGGTTTTATCCCAATCCAATGTTTCCAAATAATCGCGGATAAACTGTTTATCAAAACTGGGTGGGCTGGTTCCGATCTGATATTGATCCGCGGGCCAAAACCGCGACGAATCAGGTGTAAGCACTTCATCAATCAGGTATAAAGTGCCGTCATCATCCAACCCAAATTCAAATTTCGTATCCGCAATAATAATGCCCCGATCCAAAGCATAGGTGGCCGCTTCCGTGTACAAGCGAAGACTGGTTTCACGAACCAATTCGGCAATTTCAAAACCGATTAACGCGACAGATTCTTCAAAGCTAATGGATTCGTCGTGTTCACCCAATTCTGCCTTAGTCGATGGCGTGTAGAGGATGTTGGGTAGTTTTTCAGCCTGTTTCAGGCCCTTGGGCAATGCGATACCGGATATGCTTCCGCCACTTTGATAGTCTTTCCATCCGGATCCAATTAGATAACCTCGAACAATCGCTTCAACGGGTAATGGGTGCAATTTTTTGACAATAATCCCACGACCTTGAACTTGCTCAAGATCCCCGCGATTGGAAATAACCTGCTCCAAATTCAAATCACAGAGATGATTGGGGATTACATGCCGCATCCTGCTGAACCAAAAATTCGAAACCGCCGTCAAAACCCGGCCTTTGCCCGGAATAGGGTTGGGTAGTATTACATCAAACGCAGAAATACGGTCGGTTGTTACGATCAGCATCGTATTTTCATCCACGTCATAAATGTCGCGAACCTTTCCCCGGGCGCGACGATGCAAACTTACCAACGATGTATCGTACAATGCATATGGACTGGTCATTCAGCGTTGCTCACTATAATCGAAAAACAGAATCATGTAGGCTTGACTCCTAATTTGCAAGGTACCCATCTCGATATTTGGCGGATCAAACCACAATAATATTGAGATTACATTGCCGTTATACTTTCACAAGATCGATGGCGTATGAATAGAAAATTTCTAATTCTGCTGCCATTCCTAATAACAGGGGAATCTCATGAGTTGGCTAGGTAAGGTATTTGGCGGAGCATTCGGTTTTATGCTCGGCGGTCCGTTGGGGGCAATCCTGGGAACATCGTTGGGCCATCAATTTGATAGGGGCGTAGAAGGGGTCGATGACCCGGAATTCCAACTGGGGAATCAGCGCCGTGTACAGATGGCATTTTTTACCGCGACATTCTCGGTCATGGGGCACATCGCCAAAGCGGACGGCAAAGTCTCACGCGAAGAAATCGCTCTGGCCAACGCCGTCATGAAAAACATGGAACTTTCAGATCAATTGCGCCAGACCGCCCAGCGGTTGTTCAACGAAGGTAAGAGCCCATCCTTTCCATTAGACGAGACGTTGAACCAATTTAGAGCGGAATGCCATCGACGCACAACCCTGATTCGAATGTTCATAGAAATTCAGCTCCAGGCCGCCTTCGCTGACGGTCGAATGGATTCAAGCGAAGAAAATATGCTGCTGCATATTTGCGATAAGTTGCGATTTTCCCAATTCGAATATGAAAGTCTCAAAGCAATCTTGCAGGCGCAACAACGATTTACCGACTCCGGACAATCATCGGGACGGTCCAGACGAACCGGCACCGTCAGACAACCCGATATTCAAGACGCGTATGCGGTTTTAGGATTAACACCGAATGCTACGGATAAAGAGATAAAATCTTCTTACCGGCGCCTTATGAGTCAGCACCACCCCGACAAACTCGTCGCGAAGGGGCTGCCCGAAGAAATGCTAAAGCTCGCAACCGAAAAAACCCAGAAAATACGCAAGGCCTATGAATTGGTTCGGGACAAAAGAGGTTTTAAATAACGCGATACAAGCAACCCGCGTTGTTTTGTTGTGATAACATCCCGCCCATCATTTCTATCAACTTTATTAACCCTTTTAACCGTCCGGAGTGAGCGATATGCCATCTTTCGACATTGTTTCCGAAGTAGACATGCACGAAGCGGCCAATGCCGTCGACCAAGCTAATCGTGAAGTCTCTACACGATTCGATTTTAAGAATACCGGGGCGCGTTTCGGCCTGAACGATAACGTCATAACGCTTCAAGCTGAAGCTGAATTTCAGCTACAACAGATGTTAGACATACTGCAAAATAAATTGGCTAAACGAAACATAGACATCTTATGCCTGGACGTAGACGAGCCGACGACATCTGGCAAACAGGTTCACCAACAAGGCACATTGCGCCATGGCCTGGAAACACCACTTGCCAAAAAAATCGTCAAGCGGATTAAGGACAGCAAGCTCAAAGTACAGTCCGCAATTCAGGGCGACAAAGTACGCGTGACCGGAAAGAAACGTGACGATTTGCAAAAGGTTATGGCACTGCTCCGCGATGAAAAACTGGAGTTACCCCTACAATTTAACAATTTTAGAGATTGACATTACGATTCAAGGACGGAATGGAATACTCCCTATGCAAAATCATAAACCTTACGCGCCGGCATGCGACAATAACAAAGACCCTATTTTAAACATCCTCAAACGTAGTTTCATCGAGCCAGGATTGGTTCTGGAGATTGGCAGCGGCACCGGTCAACACGCTGTATATTTCTCAGAACATCTACCCCATATTATTTGGCAACCCACTGATAGAGAAGAAAACCTAGCGGGAATAAGCGCTTGGCAAACTGATGCCGATCTCTCCAATCTAAAGCCACCGTTGGAACTCGACGTTGCGCAAAAACCATGGCCCGCCTTCCGAGCGGATTATATTTTTTCAGCCAATGCCGTTCACATTATGTCGTGGAAGATGGTCGAGAAGTTTTTTAGTGGTGTCGAAAAAAACTTGAAGCTCAACGGACTATTAATATTGTACGGCCCTTTCAATTATTTGGGGCACTACACCAGTTCAAGTAATGCACAATTTGACATTTGGCTCAAAGACCGCGACCCCAATAGTGGCATCAGGGATTTCGAAGCAATCAATCAACTCGCAGAAAATGCCGGAATGTTGCTCAGCGAAGACTGCGAGATGCCAGCCAACAACCGCAGCTTAATCTGGAAAAAATGCCGTTAGCGTGATTGATGCTTTGCATGGGATAGAATGCGTCGGGGTGGTTTAACTGATAATTTGGTAGTGGCCGAACAAGACGCAATAGAAATCTACCTCTGGACCCGTCATAAATTAGATTAGCGTCGTAAACGATCATTCCATGACTAAACACATGTAAAGTCGCGATCCAACGGCTCATCACTATTTCTCACAAAAAATAATCGGTTATTAGCGGTTCAAGCCGCTTCTGCCTGAACCGCCTTATGATTATTGTTCCAAAAGCTGAAATAGGGTTCGACATTGCTCCCTGCCGGGTGATCCATGCTGATGGTTGATTTACCGTCGGCTCGGTTAAGCGCGATGAACCGAGACACATTGCTAGAAATACTGCCCAGAAAATAATCCGCTTGGCAATGCAAATACACTTCGGTTAACAACAACAGGGTTTCTTCGAGCTTTTCCTGTTTGGACAATTTATTAAAGGTCGGTTGATCATGCCCGGTCTTGCTGGGTAAAACCAAAGTTTTAACATCCCAATCGGGACGCGCCCTTCGAATTTCCTCTACCGCCCGAAAATCGTCGCTCGCCACAAATATTGCATCGTATTCAATCCCCAAGGCCTCAATACAATCAATAAATTTAGCCGATTCGATTCGAGGATTTTCCAATATTTTATCGCCACGGCGAATATGTACACTTAGGTATCGACGATCCATCAAATCTAGAGACTTAACGCGGGTCATAACCCGCTCCATTATCTTAGGTGAAAATCTGAATAGCAGCTGGGCGAACGCGCTCTGTAGATCAACAAAGCGAATCAAACCGTCTTCGGTTGATACCTGAGAAAAACGCGATTCCAATATTTCATGGGTCAAACTCAAACTTTTGACCTCAACCCCGGCAAAGGAACCATTGATAATACCGTTGGAAATGCGGCTCATCGGCGCGAAGCATCGCGCAACTTGCCATTTTAAACGTATCTTAGGATCGGCATTGTCTATAGATAAGCTAGTCACTTGCAAAGAACGAAAGTAATCATGCCAGCCATCTTTCACGCTGTGATTCCAATTACGGTCACACAGGAAAAACCGAATATTATTAGAAAAACAATAGGCCAGGACTGCTAGCATCAGATTAATCTCGGCGAAAAACCCAAGCCTGTCCAAACTATAGACAATACACCGTTCGGATGGGATCGTATCCTGCGTTGTCAAATATTTCTGGAGCTGCGTTTCTAATTCCATTTCCATCGCATTTTTATATCGTTGCAACATTAGTATAAATTAACAGCCTTTTAGTGTCTTCATTTGCGAGACTCTAGATAAATATAATATGGTATTTGACCTATCTACAAGCCGGCTAACAACATAGAGAATTATTCCTAATAGTTTGCCGTATTCTCGGGTTCAGCTATAACCGGATTCGATAGCTCACCGATCCCACCGATTTCTATGCGCACCCGGTCGCCCGGTTTCATGTAGCCACGCGGTTTCATCTTTACACCAACACCAGCGCCTGTGCCCGTCGCAATTAGATCACCTGGCTCCAGGGTCATCACGGTACTCAAATAGGCGATCAATTCATAACAATTGAATATCATGTCTGCCGTATTAAAACACTGTCTACGATCATCGTTGACCCAGGTCTGCACTTTTAGATCATGCGGATCTTGAATCTCATCCGCGCTAACGATCCACGGACCGGTAGGGCCGTGTGTGTCGAAAGACTTACCCAAAGTAAAGGTCGGGGAGCGAAATTGCCAATCGCGAACGGATACATCATTCGCCACCATATACCCCGCAATAACTTTGCCCGCCTGATCCTGCGGAACGTGCCTGCATCGCTTGCCTATAACCACGGCTAACTCACCTTCGTAGTCAAGCTTTTCGGAAACATTGGGACGGTGAATCGCCACTCCAGGGCCAACCACACAAGAAGTTTGTTTATTGAAAAAAGTGGGGAATTCCGGTTTCGCCATGCCAGTCTCGTTAATGTGATCCCCGTAGTTCAAACTTACCGCCAGATATTTTGACGGATTTGGAACCGGGGCCTCCAACTTTACATTCTGCATAGACACTCGAGCGTCTCCCCGGTCGATCAGCGCGGACATTTTATCGATCACAGAAATTCCACCGCGTAAAAATTCCACCATATTACTTGGGATTGATTCGTCTCCTGCGGAATCCACTACCATGTCATCGACCACCACGCCAACGCGAGATTGATTGTCTTTGGTAAAAGTAACAAGTTTCATGACGTCGCTTAAAAATTGAAAAAATGAAATTGTATCAATAGGGGATAGATCGATAGGAAATTTTTATAGACTATCGATCGTGATCTCGGACACCGATCGTAGTGTAGATCCCTATACTATACTTTTTTGTTAAACCCTTCGAACACAAAAACAGCATGAGAAATGCTAATCTTTGATCCACAACAGCGGCTATGACTCAAAGCGTCATCCTACTCGCCATTGTAATCCCGGGGTTTCTTTGGGCTGGCTATCATTATTATCATGACCGGCATCAACCCGAGCCGATACTTTATCTGCTCATCGCATTTTTATTGGGCTGCTTTTCGGGTTTACTCGGTCAATTAGCATACTCTGCGCTTGACATCGTCGGTCTACGATACGATGCCTTCGAGTTGGGACAACATAATCGAGCCGGATTGCTTTTATATTCACTTTGCGTAATCGGCGTTATAGAAGAAGGCGCAAAATTTCTCCCGTTTTGGTTGATCGTTCTGAAATTTAAACATTTCGATGAAGTGATCGATGGCATTATTTATGCTTCATTTATCAGCTTGGGCTTTGCCTGCTATGAGAATTTCCACTATGCGCAATTTATGAATTCACGGGAAATGCTAGCCCGAGGGCTCGCAAGCCCACTGGTTCACGCCATGTTTGCTTCAGTATGGGGTTATCATTGCGGCAGAGCCTGGATAGAACAACGGAAGATTTTCCCCGCTGCAATTTATGGTCTGCTTATCGCGATAATCCTACACGGTCTATATGACTTTATGATTATTGGATCGCCAGGTTGGATTCAGGCCAGCTCCGCATTGCTGATCCTTTCGATTTGGCTATGGCGAATCGAATTGCTTAGAAGACTTAGTCTTCGCTATTGAATAAGCCGAATTAACATAGAATTTATCGCCGAAAAAGTGCGGTTAGGTGAAGCTTCTGTAGTCTAACGGTGGTTTGAATGCTCATCCACAACCAGTGTCACCATCGGTATATCGCCAGTAGTCCAGCTTACATCGAAGAATTGCCCCGAATACAATACATCCTTCTTTGTTGATGGATGATTTGGCCGACTGACCTCGAAGGCTATATCGGGAACATCAAAAATAGGTAGCCATTCCGGTAGGCAAGATTGCCTTCGGCGCAGAAACGGCCCCTCGTATCGATCCAAAACATGATCGAAGCTATCTGCATCGGCTAAAGAGCGGTGCAACACGGTTAGTTGTTCACCCGTTTGTCGCCTATCATCGGTAAGACATTTTTCCAGCAACGGCGGATGAGACCCAGAGCGAAGCGGCACATCCAATAGACTTTCCATTGGCTGATGCCAATCATCTAATTCTGAACTCTCAACGTCCTGCCGCAATAGTCTGGAAACATCTTGACCCAACAAACTTTGTACTTGCGACAAGCTGTCCTCGTCTACCAGCGCTGCCGGAGAATATAACTTGTCCAAACAAACGGACTCATTAGGTCTTTTCAAAAAAAAGATACCCTCAAGTATATTTCTTAGTGTTGGCCTATTAATTTCGGATAATGCAACTCGGTGTCGCCGATAGCGTAGCATTCTCTCGATATCCCAATGCGGAATATTAAAGCTAAACCGGCCTTCACTGTCGGTTTTCACCTCTTTCATTACATTACTTGCCGAAAATAACGGAAAAAACCAACTCCACCGAATTTCACGTGGGAAAAAACCCAAAAATGAGGCCTGCACATCGCGAATTTGTATAACCACCCCGCCTATGGGAATAGTGCAGGCTTTGTGGGTATCGTATCGAACCACTCGACCCCAAATTTTTCTCCCTGGCCTTTGCTCCTCTAGCGGATCAATTTTGACATCCGCATTAGTTTTCCGCACCAATCTTTCCGATGCAATACCAACCGTCTTTGCAAGATACCGAATTTGAGGCTCATTAAGATTCAGGATTTTTTTGCCATATTCTGAATCCAATTCCCAACTTGATGGTTTCATTCTCTGTCTGCTCTTTAGAATATAACGACAACCTATCAGCAAGAATACGGTACTACCTTCTACAGCCAAGGTATTATTTAACGCCATTTATGTGAAATATTACCGCGATCTTGATCTTGACAAATGACTATTATTAATCTGGTATAGAGTTTCATTCGAAACGCGCAGGCCTTCGAAAACCCCAATCGCTACTTAGAATTAGCCGTTCTACCCTAAAAACAACGATGCGTAATCCACCGAGCAACTCTCACCCGGTTAAACGGTCCGTTAATCAATGATTACGAAATTAGGTTCAAAATGGGTTCAGGTTGTCGTCGCATTAATTGGCTTGGTGATTTGCGGCTGCAGTCCGCTTACTACGCAAATCTCGTCTCATGACGACAGGTATGGCCAAGACTGTATAGCGCTTTACCAGAAGCTCGACCGATCCAGCGATAAGGCCGGAACGCTCGACTCTGGCACGGCTCAGATCGATGGTTTCCCACATTTACGAATTAACCGATTTTTGTCAATATTCGCAGACCAAAGTTTAAGCGGTTTAAAATTATCGGCTTGGCTGGAACGATTACGCAGACTCGATTATTCCGTAAGGCTGCATGAATATGTCAATCTCCCTCAACAAAGCCGTAAACAGCTAGCCCCGCAGGTTCCCAACGAGCTTGCGTTACGGCAACAACTAGATGAATGCGGTCGCTATTTGGTTTCGTATCAGCTCAACCACCCGAATCAACAACAGGCATTGTTCGATAACGCACGTGTGCCGGATTCCTATATACAGTGGCATCGCGTTGTAGGTTTGTATCCAATTGTACGGTTGTTTGCGAAAGCCGGGGTTGAAGACCTGCACCAAGAACTATCGAAAAATTTTAAGACCGACCCTACAGAACTGGCGGTTAGTGGGCACCTCATGCGTTATGCTCCAAACACGGGGCATTGGCTTAGCGCAGAGCAAATCCAAAGCATTTTGGCCGAATCGTCCAAAAACCCATTGAAGATTCCCGGTCCATCGGATGAAGCCTTGAATCTATTGTTCGGCACATTTGCGCCAATTTGGGAAATTGACGTGATTAACGATCAAGATAATATCGGCGCCATATCATTTGACAAGAACGGGCAATTTCAAGTCGACAGGACGAAACCACGGGTATACAGACAAGTCTCGCACACCAGCTTCGGCGGAAAAATCTTACTGCAGCTCAATTATATTGCCTGGTTCCCGGCCAGAGAAAAAGAATCGTCTTTAGACCTGTACGGCGGCCGGTTTGATGGTCTGATTTGGCGTGTGACACTGGGCGCCGATGGCCACCCTCTGGTCTACGACAGCATCCATCCATGCGGGTGCTACTATCTAATATTTCCACGCAAAGGAATGCAATTGATTCCGCCTAACGAGCATGATGAACCCGTTCTATCTCCATATTCCGCACCCGATTTGGGCGATCAGCAACGTCTGGTCATTCGGGTAGCCCATCGTACGCATTATATCGACCGGGTATATACGGCAAACACAAACCAACAAAGCACCGTTTATGCGCTCAATCATTATTCTGACCTGCTCTCCGTTAAATCGAAATCAGATCAAAATCGAAGCTTCTTTAACGAACACGGGCTGGTCTCCAACAGCGAGCGGTTGGAACGATTTGTCCTGTGGCCGCTAGGCGTCCGCAGCGCAGGTGCGATGCGGCAATGGGGAACCCACGCCATCGCATTCATCGGGAAGCGCCATTTTGACGACCCGTATCTTATGGAGAGTCTGATCAAACCAATGCAGCAACTCTATTGACGCAAGCTAATCAACGGATTGGCGCCGACAAAACACAAACCTAAATTTTGTCAGAATTACCGAGCTCTGCCGAAAAGATTTTGTGTCCCAAATCGAAGCATTTAATTTTTCGGCGGAGGCGTAACTGGCATGAGATAATAAAACCACTGAAGCGTTAGCAACCAACCACCTGTTAAACAACCAATTTCGGAACAACTCACAAACTTTAACGGAGACTATATGAGCTTTCAGACCCTAGATATAGAGCAGGTGAAAAAAATGTTGGATGAGCAAACTATTACCGTCGCCGACATTAGAGACCCACAATCGTACCAAGCCGCGCATATTGAAGACGCTGTGTCGATCAATGAAAACAATGTCCAGGAGTTTATCGAAAATTCTGATAAATCCAAGCCGTTACTGGTCTATTGCTACCACGGGCACAGCAGCCAGGGTGCGGCGGAGTATTTCGCAAACATGGGTTTTAACGATGTATATAGTATGGATGGTGGCTTTGAAGCCTGGCGGGTAAATTTCCCTGATGCATAAGCAAGAACACACTCGATCGAAAGTAATGTCGCGCTCCCACTAACGAAGTATAACTTCGAATGATTTTTAACTCGATTTCTAACTTGGTCAGAAATGCTTCCCAATATCAAATATACCATCGGTAGTGCCTTGCTTTTTATTGCGGCAACCCATTCCCTGGCTACCGAAAATACGATTATGGTGGGTAATTTTTCCACTGGAGATTTAAGCCATTGGGAGCCGGAGAAATTCACCGGTAAGACTGCAACCCGCTATTCACTAGTCGAGGCAAATGGGATTTACGCACTACGTGCTGAAAGCCATCAAAGCGCATCCGGGTTGGTCCGGAAAATTAATATCGATCTATCAAAAACGCCCTATCTAAATTGGTCTTGGCGAGTTGACCAAGGTTTGGAAAACACAAACGAACAAAATAAAAGCGGGGATGATTTTACCGCTCGAATCTATATCGTAATTAGTGGCGGATTGGCATTTTGGCGGACCCGTGCGCTTAATTATGTTTGGGCCAGTCATACGGCTCGGTATTCGCGATGGGCAAACCCGTTTGCCGGAGAAAACGTAATAATGATGGCTCTGAGGACCGGTACCAAGGATAACAATATCTGGCAACAGGAAAAACGAAACCTGAAGGCCGATCTTAAGGCTGCTTTTGGCGAAACGATTACTACCATAGACGCGATTGCTCTGATGACCGATACCGATAATACCGGAACCAGCGTGACCGCATATTACGGCAATATATTTTTTTCGGCGCAATAGAATAAAACGCTAAAAACCAGAAAGGCCCGCCGATCCCTCGGCAGGCCCGTTCCGTCAATCTTTTCATTCCCTACAACTCGAAGCTATGTAAGCGAATACCCTAACAAAGCGGAGCAGTGGGAATACTCTGAAATCAGAACATCAATTGTCCGCCGTTTACCGCGATATCAGCTCCAGTGATAAACGCCGCCGTGTCGGACGCCAGAAAATCTACAATACCCGCAACCTCGTCGACTGTTCCCAATCGGCCGACCGGAATATCGGAAATGATCGCGTCGCGAATTTTTTCCGGCACAGCCATGACCATTTCCGTCGCGATATATCCAGGAGAAACCGTATTGACTGTAATGCCTTTGCGTGCAACTTCCTGCGCCAACGCCATGCTGAAACCATGCATTCCACGCTTTGAAGCCGAATAATTGGATTGGCCCAGCTGTCCTTTTTGTCCATTAATCGAAGAAATGTTTACGATCCGGCCCCAACCTTGTCCCAACATGCCGTTAACCACATTACGGCTCATGTTGAACACACTGTCTAGATTGACATGAATAACCTCATTCCATTGTTCCAACGACATTTTTCTAAGTGTTGTATCACGCGTAATTCCGGCGTTGTTGACCAAAATCTCGATGGTGCCGTGTTCTTGTTCTATTTTACTGATCAGTTCTTCGCATTGACCGTAATCGCTGGCATCGGCCTGATAGATTCCGATATTGTAACCCTTGGCTTGAACTTCTGAACGCCAGGCTTGTGCTTTCTCTTCGTTTCTGTAATTGGTGACCACCTTGTATCCGGAATCGGCCAACTTTAAACAAATCGCGGCCCCAATACCGCCGGTACCCCCGGTAACCAATGCAATTTTTGAATCGTTACTCATTATTTTCCCCTCTAGAATATTGAAATAATTTAGGATTAAAAAGATTGAGTGTGAACAGTAACGCGAGCGACATTGGCTTGGCAAGAAATTTTCCCGATACAACGCTGAATTTGGTATTCAGCATGGCCTTTTGATCAACCTTCGTTAAATCACAAGCAAGTCTGTCATCACCGATCCACGTGAAACATCGTCGCTAAACGGCTAGCTTAATCGGGCTCTGACCCGGTAGACGCTAACACGTGGACAACGGTACTGGTTAGATGTGACAGATCCTCGGTATTGATCACATACGGCGGCATCATATAAACCAATTTTCCAAATGGGCGCAACCAAATACCCGCCCCTACAAAAAATTCGGAAACCCGGCGTAAGTCGACTGGTTCTTTCAATTCGACAACACCGATGCCCCCCAAAACCCTGACGTCTTGGACGGACTCGATACTCTTGCACGGCAATAATTCCTGCTTGAGTTGGTCTTCGATGCGCTTGATATCTTGTTGCCAATCATTGGCAAGCAAAAGATCAATACTCGCCACCGCCACGCTACACGCCAGTGGATTCGCCATAAAGGTCGGCCCGTGCATCAAACACCCAACATATTCAGAAGAGCAAATCGATTCAGCAATTTCGGTACGGGTCAACGTCGCTGCCAACGTCATATAACCGCCCGTCAGCGCTTTGCCCAAACACAAAATATCCGGCGAAATACCCGCATACTCACAAGCGAATAATTTTCCAGTACGCCCAAAACCTGTTGCTATTTCATCTGCGATCAACAAAACATTATATTGATCACACAATTCCCTTATCGTCCTTACATAAGCTGGATGATAAAAACGCATACCGCCCGCACCTTGCACAACCGGCTCCAGAATCACCGCGGCGATTTCTTCGTGATGCTGCTCAAGGATCTGCGCAATTTCCGCGCAATCCATCGGATCCCAGTCTTCTCCGAAACGCGACTTGGGAATCGGAGCAAAAAACTGAGGCGGCAAGATACCTTTAAATAAATGGTGCATGCCTTTCACTGGGTCACACACCGACATCGCACCAAAGGTGTCACCGTGATAACCGCCACACAGACTCAAAAACCGAAATTTCTCAGAATAACCCCGGGCTTGCCAATATTGAATAGCCATCTTCAACGCGACTTCGACCGACACCGATCCCGAATCGGACAAAAATACTTTATCCAACCCTGCCGGCGTGATTTCGACCAGACGTTTGCACAGATCAACCGAGGGCATGTGGCTAAGCCCCCCGAACATCACATGCGCCATACGCGAAATCTGCTGCGTTACCGCCTGATTGAGTTTGGGATGATTGTATCCATGAATAGCGCTCCACCAAGATGCCATACCATCAATCAGCACTCGCCCATCGGCCAGGTGCAATCTAACCCCGTGCGCTTCGGTCACCGGGTAAGCCGGGAAAGGGTCGACCATCGAATCATAGGGGTGCCAAATATGGTGGCGGTCAAACTCGGTATTTTGCCGGGACCATCGGTTATTCATCGACGGTATGTCCATAATCGATTACAGCAGGCACGTTAACTCAATTTGCGGTCGTTTATACGCATTGTGTCTATGAAATATCCGTCTAACTCAAACTGAGAACAAATCAAATATAACACTCTTCAAATTCCTGATTTTAGCGTATTGAATGTTAAACCAAAGCGTCCCAGATATTGCCTGACCCGATGACTGTCATTGACTGTCGCTTTTTGCTTTCTGCTTTGCGAGAATAATCGGCGCCCCGCTTCAGCCATACTACTTGATTCTCTACAGACCCGAATAACGCCCGCCAGTTGCACTCGATCAAATAAATCAGTATCGAGCAACTGTTTTTCTTCCAATAAACCTTCTAGTCCTGGATCTAAATTACTTGACTCGGCCTCCAACCTTATCCAATTGTGTTGTAAGCGCTCGATCTCTTCGCTTACGACCGTTTCAGTAATCCGTCCACCCAATGCTAACGTCGCCATACGCGTCATACTCGCGTTCAAATCGCGAAAATTTGCGGACCAAAACGCATCGCCAGATGTCGCAAACGCCAAGTATGCTTTCCGGGCAGCTTTGTTGAACGAAACACGATGACCACTTTTTTGCGCCCACCTCTCCAATTCAAATTCTAGATTTGGCTCCAGATCCTCTAATCGGTTGCGCAGTGACGGCAATTCATATACCCACAGATTAATCCGAGCTAACAGATCTTCACGAAATCGCCCAGCGCGAACTTCATCCAATAGATCCCGGTTGGTACCCCCAATCAATTGAAAATCGCTGCTTTGCTCACGGTCGTCACCCAAAGGCATGAAGCGTTTGTCCTCAATAGCTCGCAATAGCATTGCTTGTTCGTCCAGGCCTAGTTCGCCCACCTCGTCCAAAAACAACAAACCTTTATCCGCCTCTCTCAACAGCCCCGCCCTGGCGTTAATGGCTCCGGTAAACGCCCCTTTTTTATGTCCAAACAGCGACGACATCGCATTCTCACCCCGCAGAGTCGCGCAGTTAACCTCAACAAACTCGCCCGATACCTGGCCGCGCTGCTGCTTTAGCGCGAATACCCTGCGTGCTAATTGTGATTTTCCGGCACCGGTGGCACCGGTTAATAAAATTGGGTCCGTCGATCGTATGGAGACTTGTTCGATCTGTTCGATCATGCGGTTGAAAGCCGGATTGCGCGTATGAATTCCTCCTTTAAGGTATACCGTGCCTTCTTCCTTCTCCCGCGAAAAACGCGATGCTATCTGATCATACTTAGATAAATCCAGATCGATAATCTGGTGTTGGCTGCGGCCATAGCTTTGCCGCGAACCCGGTGCAGTTTGCAGCAGGCGTCCGGGGAAATAACGAGCTTCGGTCAACAGATATAAACAAATCTGGGCGACGTGCGTGCCGGTAGTGATATGAATCAAGTACTGTTCTTCTTCGAGGCTAAACGGGTAGGACCTGGAAAAATCCAACAAAGTCCCAAACACCGTTTCAAAATCCCACGGATTATCAAACTTAATTCGATGGTGGCAAACCTCCGTCTCAGGCGACACCGCAGCTATATCTTCGGTCACCTGGTCGGCCAGACCCTGAGAGCGGCCACCAAATAAAAGATCCAAACGATCGATAATCAAATCATCTTGCCCGCACATGGATACGTTTGGCCGCCATTTGTCCCAACGCTTTTCGCCCTTGCCACGCCTGTCCAGGCTGGTACCCAATAAACTTATAGCCACCGTCTTCATACTATCAATAATAATATAAGACTATCTTTTATGATAACGAGCCTCTTGCAAAACACTCGGCTTTCAAGTGAGCGCAAATAAAAATAAGACGCATTCTCATATGCAGGGTATTGAATCGCTTCGTTTACTGCTAATTCTATCCAGAATGTCTCGAAATTTCAGTTT